>Ga0255054_10001300_pt1 | contig 14707 bp, 5 predicted proteins | sample JV7_2_23_MG_FD_188634 | JGI IMG/M metagenome (GOLD analysis project Ga0255054, IMG submission 188634) | Seawater microbial communities from Jervis Inlet, British Columbia, Canada - JV7_2_23 | ecosystem: Environmental > Aquatic > Marine > Inlet | place: Canada: British Columbia | collected...
ATCAATACCACACTAATAATGTAATCTACATACATCCATAATATTTGTATAAAAAGAAAATAATAGATAGAGAAATTGAACAAATAAAAACTAATCACAATATATAGGGCTTCATACGGTGCGCAGCGCCCAGTAATGAAGCCCCGGTTGAACTAGATTCCTGGGTGTTGTTTGTTTCTATGGGGATTGCATAATTTTTATTCAAATTGTATTCCGAACGGTTGCTTCAAAGGCCTTGTGTAGTAATGGAATATGATCATATAATTTGTTTGAACGCCGTGTCATGTTTCCGCTTATTGACAACAAGGGTCGGCTCATACCATTTTTTCTTATCGTGAGAATTAAAGATGAATAAGGAAATGCAAACTACGGAATTTATGTAGATTTGAAAAGAAGCCAGCCCGCGGTAGCGCCTGTTTTCGTCACTCCATTCCGAGTGATTTTATAAGTCATTATTAATCTGCAACATAAGTCTCTGATTTTGATGTTTTAGGGTGTCCCACTATCTTGTGGGTATGTTTGTTCGGGAGAAAAAGAACAAGAGCGGAACGGTAAGTATACAGATCATCGACAAGAGCAGCGGGAGTTATCGCGTTGCAAAGACCGTTGGATCCTCCTCTAACCCAGAAGAGATAGCATACCTGCGAAAAAAAGCGTACATGATTATACCTACCCTCATCGGTCAGACCAGTATTGATTTTTGGAGTGACAGCACCAAAGAGTTCGTTGGGAACTTAAGGAGAGTGAAGACCGATCAGGTTCATGTAGATGGACCGGAGAAGGTGTTTGGGAAGATCTTCGATGATATTGGTTTTGGCGTAATAAAGCAAGATCTATTTCGACATTTGGTGATCACTCGATTGATAGCCCCCGGGAGCAAGCTTAAGACGGTTGACTATCTGGAGCGATACAAGGGCATAACTATTAATATTAGCAAGGTATACCGGTTTATGGATACGCTTCACAGGAGTTTGAAGGAGCAAGTAGAACAAATTGCCTTTGATTATACGAAGTCAGTATTGGGTGGGCAGATATCAGTAGTATTCTATGACATGACCACCCTGTATTTTGAGTCTTCAGATGAGGATGATCTACGGATTACAGGGTTTTCAAAAGATGGCAAGCCTCAGAACCCTCAGATTCTTCTTGGTTTGTTGGTGGGGCCAAATGGCTACCCCATCGGGTACGAGGTTTTTGAAGGGAACAAATATGAAGGACATACCCTTATTCCTGTACTGGAGCATTTTCAGCAGCGATTTGATCTTTCCAAGCCAATAGTTATTGCGGATGCAGGATTACTATCCACACCGAACATCAAGGATCTTAGATCCAGACAATATGAATTTATTCTTGGAGCCAGGTTAAAAAATGAAAACGATGAGATAAAAGAACAGATACTGGCCCTATCATTAGCTGACGGAGATTCTTCAGTCATTAAAATGCCTGATGGTCTACGCTTGGTAGTTAGCTACAGAGAGAAACGTGCTAAAAGGGACCTGAGGAACCGGGAGCGAGGTCTCAAACGGTTGCAAAAGAATCTAAACAAGGGGAAGCTCACCAAAAGCCATATTAACAATCGGGGTTACAACAAATACTTGAGACTTGAGGTGGATATCACAATCGAGATTGATTACGATAAATTCGAAGCAGACAATAAATGGGATGGACTCAAAGGGTACTTGACCAATACCAAGCTATCAGCCAAAAACATTATTGAGAACTACAACCAATTGTGGCATATAGAAAAGGCTTTTCGAATTTCGAAAACAGATTTAAAAATCCGACCCATTTACCACAGAAACGGGGACAGGATCGAGGCACATATATGTATTGCCTTTGTTGCCTACACCATCTACAAAGAGGTAGAGAGACGACTGGCTGAGAAAAATATCCCTCTGAGTCCTGCGAGAGTGGCAGAGCTTACCAAAACCATGTATACCATCAAGATCAAGATCCCGGAGACCGAACAATGGGAAAACATACCATTTGAGTGGACTGATGAGCAAGAGTTGGTAGGCGAAATCTTATGAAATCCGCCAGGGTGTCCCAATGACGAAAACAGGAAGGGTCGGCTCATACCATTTTTTCTTATCGTGAGAATTAAAGATGAATAAGGAAATGCAAACTACGGAATTTATGTAGATTTGAAAAGAAGCCAGCCCGCGGTAGCGGGATTTAGTTCAACATTGGGTATATCCCATAGCCATGTCATGGCTTTTGCAAGCAGTTCTAGCAAGACATTTTCGAAAATATTTGTAACTTCAATTCAAATTAAATTAGGCTCAAGCAAAAGCCACGCCAGCTTTTCGTCAATGTAAAAACCCTCGGCTAAAAAACGCGCCCACACACCACAAGGCCAGCATGCGCCCACAATTGCATTTCCTGATTTTTACATCGGCTCTAAGCACAGGCTACAGCACATACCCCTGACCGTTCAGTCGCATTCTCCCATTCGGTCAATTAAAAATCCTTCGTGCTGCGCACTCCCGTTATTTTAAGAATGCGACTGAATGCCTCGCTAAACCAAATTGCTTAACTTACATACGACAACCCGACCGATGGTCGGCATTGGGCATAATTAGAACAAAGTAATATGAAGATAGCAGTTACAGCAGCAAATGGACAACTAGGTTCATCAGTAGTAAATGAACTAAAAAAGCAGATTGGCAAAAAAAATGTTATTGGAATTGTAAGGTCACTAGAAAAAGCTTCTCACCTCGGAATTGAAGTCAGAAAAGGAGACTATAATAGTCCAGATGATTTTAATACAGCTTTAAAAGGTATTGATAGAGTCCTTTTAATTTCAGGAATGGATGATCCGCAAAAAAGAATTCAGCAACACAGAAATGTAATCGAAGCTGCAAAAAAAAACGGAGTAAAAAAGATTGTCTATACCAGTATTGTCGGTGATGAAGAAAAAAATGCGTTTAGCCCTGTTGTTCAAAGCAATCGTTTAACCGAAGAAGATGTTAAAAATTCAGGACTAGATTGGTCTATTGGAAGAAATGGAATTTATATTGAACCAGACTTAGAATATATAGATACTTACAAAAAAGAAGGTGAAATTAGAAATTGTGCAGGAGAGGGTAAATGTGCATATACTTGCAGATCTGAATTAGGATATGCATACGCAAAAATGCTAATTCAAGATATCCATAACAATAAAACATACAATCTAGTTGGAGAACCAATCTCCCAAAAAGAACTAGCAGAACTCATTAATCAAGTTTATAATACACAACTTGTCTTTAATCCAATATCCGTTGATGATTATGCAAAAGAAAGAAAACAAGAATTAGGGGAATTTATTGGAGGGGTAATCACTGGGATTTATAAAGGAATTAATGATGGAGTTTATAACATTCATTCCGATTACGAAAAAGCAGCTGGAAGACCTTACAAATCATCTATAGAAATGATAAAATCGTTTAAAAACAAATGAAAAACTATGCCCAACAATGGCTCATACGCAATATGCCTGCCGCAGGCGCAACACAGGCACACTGTGCATAGCCCAGCCGTTGTTTGGAATTTTACAGAAAAATGGCCGTTTCAAATCAAGGGGTAGCTGAAGATCTTGTTCAGGGCACATTTATTTATTTCAGCATTTCTTAGTTATTAAGAATAAATCATTAAATTTAAGGTAATCATAAAAATTCTATACTGATGAAAACGAACGGTTATGCAGCCATTGAACCAGGTGGGCAATTGAAAGAGTTTGAATACGACCTAGGTCCCATTGGCGACCATCAGGTGGATGTTAAAGTTGAAACTTGCGGCATTTGCTATAGCGACGTAAGCATGATCGACAACCAATGGGGTATGACTACTTATCCTTTTGTACCGGGACATGAAATTATTGGCACAATTGAAGCCGTTGGTTCGCATGTAAAACACCTGTATATTGGACAACGAGTGGGTGTAGGATGGGAATCGGGATCGTGTGGTACCTGCGAAAGTTGCATGACTGGGCATCAAAACTTATGTGCTACATTTATTCCAACCGTACTTGGCCCTTATGGGGGATTTTCAGAAAGGGTACGTGCCAGTGCCGGATTTGTACTTCCCATACCAGCAACTCTTGATGCTGCCGCAGCGGGACCTCTACTTTGCGGAGGAATTACCGTGTTCAGTCCAATGCTTGAAAATAATGTGAAGCCTGTTCATCGGGTAGGTGTTATAGGCATTGGCGGACTTGGACACATGGCTTTAAAATTCCTGAATGCCTGGGGCTGCGAAGTGACAGCTTTCTCCCAATCACCAGAAAAAGAGGCTGAGGCAAAACAATTTGGTGCACATAATTTTGTCAATTCCTCAGACCCAGCTGAATTGATGAAGTATGCCAATTCATTTGATTATATTATTTCAACCGTAAATAAACTTCAGGACATGACACCCTACCTCGTAACTCTTCGTCCTAAAGGGAAGCTGGTTTTAGTTGGAGTTGTTGTTGAACCTATACAGTTTGAGATGTTCCCAATGCTTGTCGGAGAAAAAATAGTTACTGCAGGCGCTATCGGAAGTCCGGCAGCCATTGCCACAATGCTCGATTTTGCGGCCAGACATAATATCCTGCCCTTGACCGAAACATTCGAATTCAGCCAGGTGAACGAAGCTATCAAAAAATTGCGCGAAGGAAAGATCAGGTACAGAGCGGTTCTCACACATTAGAGTGAATTATTACAAATGACCAGGGTTTTTGATTTTTCGCCAATTAGACACACAATCTGGTTTACAAAAAGAAATCAAGGGATAAAAAATCAAAATCATTGACATATAAATATTGGAATCATCGACACTATGCTATTCTTGGTACATGGACAAATAACAAAAAGGAAGGATGGTGAGGAGTTCTTTATATATATCCTTTTTCATTTGATAATGAATGTTTTACAGCAAATAGGACATTAACTTTTGAAGTTAGATATTGTCGTTTTTCAGTATCAATTACCAAACCTTCCGGAATTACTAGCAGGTTGCTGGATCCCTCCAATTTTTACAAAGCAGTCAATTTTGCACCACAATTTTTAGCCGTATCAGTTCCCTGTATCCATTCAAAGTTCGACCGATTACCACTCTTTACTATGGCATTCATAACATGATACACCTGTGGTTCCACCTTTTAAATCAGAACCATGACAACTAACACAATTTGTAAGAGGTTGATCAAGTCCGCTCTTATGCAAAAATCCATCTTTACTTATCGTATGGTCTGCAGGAGGAGTGTATTTTGGCAGATCATTTGTCTTTTCACAGGCAATGATAAGAATAAGCATTAGAAATAGAATCGATACCTTTTCTGCTGCGTGGGCTTTCGTTTTGTTCTTATTCTTAAATGGAATCTTCATAACGATGGTATTTTATCCTTCTTCAATATAAACTATTGTTGGGAAGGTTTATTGTTAGATTTTAAAATCCAGTACGTATGAAGGCTACACTAAGTCACAATATCATTCGCAGATATTGATTGAAATATCAATAATTCTCTCCAAATCCTTCAACAAATCGAAGTTAGATATTTCACCTGTCCCCGCTACTAAGAGAAGCCCCTTAACACGCTAATGTTTAGGGGCTTTTGCTTTGGTGAATTACAAAATAGTTACAATACCTTTCAGGGTTAGAATTATCCCATATCTGCACTCATCTCTTTAATGAGAATCCCCTTTCCGGTATAGGTTAGCGCACCTGTATAATTCCCAGCCCGGCTAAATTCCAGAAACTGCCACTCAGTGCCATCAAAACCATAGTTTACAGATCGCAACCTGATCGTTCCGTCCTCCAGTGAAAATTCAAGATTCTCCGGAGTAAGTCGCATTCCCTCCCCAATGGCCTTCAAATAGGATTCTTTAAAGGTCCAGAACCGGAAAAACCAGTTTAACTTATGAGCAGGATCTTTAATGAGATAACTCCTTTCCCGCCTGGTTAAGTTCTTTTCAATCAACTGGTCAATGTCTGTCAGATCCCGGATTTTCTCAATATCGATCCCCACTTCTGCATCACAGGAGAATGCGTAAACACATAGATCGTACGAATTGGAAATATTAAAGAAGACCGAACGATCATGAATGAGGTATGGTTTACCCTTTTTGTGAGCTTCCATTTTCACATCGGCAGGTTTTACATCCAGGTATGAAGAGAGTAGCATCCTCAATACAGCCTGAGAAACGATATAGCTAAGCTGAGTATGTGCAAATTTATAGAATGAGACTTTTCTTTTTTCCTCCTCAGACAACAGCGATTTCAGGCGATCTGCCTGATCCTTCATGGCACCTATGGAAACAGTCCAGAGGTGAATTTCCCCTTTCAGCAGATCGGGGACAGCAAATCCTGATTGATCAGACATGGGTGAATTCCATTAGTTCCTCATTGATTAACTTCAGTAGTTCTTCTTTGTTGTCCCTGCAAAACAGGTGACCTCCATTCACCTTTATGAATCTGAACTCTCCCGATGTATGTATCTTCCACTGCCTGATCTGCTCCTCCGTAAATACGGTATCCTCCTTCCCTGCTATCGCTGTGAGAGAACAACTTAGTGCTTCATCCTCGTAGTAGGTGTATCGCTTACCCAGGAGGATATCAGCACGAAGGGCCGGGAGCATCTCATCGATCAGTTCTTTATTCTGAAGCACTGATTCAGGAATCTCCAGGGATCTCAAATGGTTAATGATATTCGGTATGTTCTTATCCATATAGACTTCATCGTCGTGAATGGCATCCAGGAATTTAAAGGGACTTTCCAGGTGGGGGGATCTCCATCCTCCAACCATAAACTTAACTGGCTGTATGCCTTTTTCCCTTCGCAGGTATCTTGCCAGCTCCAGCCCGATTCCAGCACCGGCGCTGTGACAATAAAATGCGATCGGACAATTTAAAAGTGGATCGATCACCTCGGCGATTGCACTTATCAGATCCAGGTAATTGTCATAGGGCATTTCACCCATGCGCTCCTCGCGTCCAGGATATTGAATGGCACACACCTCTATTCCGTCCTGTAATTTGTCACTCCATCTGTTGTATACAGAAGCACCACCGGCGAAATAGGGAAGGCAGAAGAGCCTCATCCGGGGATTGTCAACCACTTTTGAACGCAGCACCCATTTATCCAGTTCCGATTTCTCCTCACCTGATCTATCTCCTTCCCCCAGCTGACCATTCATTTCATTCAGAATCTGCAGGGCCATTTCGCTAAGTGTCGGGCCTTTCATGATCCGCATCATGGAGTAATCAACAGCCACACTGCTCTGGATCCAGTTCCTGATCTGATTGGCCATCAGCGAATCCAGTCCATACTTGGTAACAGGTTCGTTTGGATCTACTTTCTCGGGGGAAGATCCAAGTACCCGCGCAAATGTATCCCGCAGGTGTGTGATCAGTATCTCGGGCTGTTCCTCCTTGTCCAGCTCCCTCAAAGCAGCAATCAATCCTCCATCGCCAGATCCGGAAGACATACCAGCAGACAATTCCTTCTCTTTGATCAGGTGTCCAAAGCGGCTTGTCAGGGCAGAATGGGGGTAAAAATTGCCTACCATTTCCCAATCTGAGTCAGTGGCTACCCTCTGAACAGGGTTGTTCAGCAACATCTGCTCGAGCACATCGGTCGATTGCTTCAGAGTAAAGGTTTTCCATCCCTGCTTATACAGCAATCCACCCACATTGCCACTTCTGGCAACAAAACCAACATCACCTAGCACTCCCCAGTTTATGGTCATGGCAGCCATGCCCATGGAGCGCCTGAACTGGGCGAAATTCTCCAGGAAACTGTTGCCAGCCACATAACTCACCTGTCCGGGATTACCATAAATCGAAGATATGGAGGAATAGAGCACAAAATGTTCCAGGTCCATATTCAGTGTTGCTTCATGCAGGTTCCAGCATCCCAGACTTTTAGGTTTAAAGACCTTTAAATAGCGCTCCCTGTCGATTTCCGGGATGCTTCCATCGTCCAGAACCATGGCAGCATGCTGAATCCCTTTCAGTGCAGGCATGGTTTCCTTTACCTCTCTAAAGATCCTGTTCATATCCTTCTTGCTGGAAACATCCCCTTTTGCGATCATCACTTTCACACCATGCTCCCGCATGTTGTCAATGATCGTTTGCTCTTCTTTTGTTTTTGGGCCAGATCTGCTTATCAGAACAAGGTGCCTGGCCCCCCTGTTGGTCATCCAGTGGGCCACTGCAAGTCCAAATCCTGAACAGCCTCCGGTGAGCAGGTAGGACGCGTTGCGATTAAAGCTAATCTCTCGTGGTGGGGCCACCTGAAGTTCACCATCCATATCAATGACGATTTTGCCAATGTGCCTGGCCCCGGCCATAAACTGGAAGGCATCTTTAATGTCCGACATGGGGAATACTTCCGATGGATGTGCGGGAAATCCATTTTCCACAAAGAAATCAATGGCTTCCTGGAACAGTTCGCCGCTAAACTGCTCTCTTTGTTTGAACAGCCTGTCCACATCCACTCCAAAATAGGAAAGGTTGTTTCCAAAGGGCTGCAATCCAAGTTTGCTATTGCGGTATATATCTGTTTTGCCAATCTCAACAAATCTTCCATAGGGAGACAGGCACTTTATACTTTTATAGATGGCTTCACCCGAAAGAGAGTTTAGTACGATATCCACTCCTGCTCCGGAGGTCAGCTCCATCAGTTGATCCGCAAACTCCAGGGTTCGGGAGTTGAGGATGTGATTGGAAGGAACGCCCAAACTTTCGATGTAGGCTTTCTTCTCTTTGCTGCCTACGGTGGCATAAATTTCGGCACCTGCAGCGGTGGCAATGTGGATGGCTGCTATGCCCACTCCACCTGCCGCTGCATGAATCAGGATCTTCTCTCCTTTTCGGATGCGGCAAAGATATGCCAATGAATAATAGGCTGTTACATAAACAACGGGCAAGGTGGCCGCATCCGCAAAACTTAGGGCATCGGGTTTCTGAACTACGTGAAAGGCCTTGGGATAAGCATATTTCCCAAGGCAGGAAGGAGCCGTAGCCATCACCTCATCCCCAATCCTCAGGTCCTGAACATCTTTTCCTGTGGCAGTGACGATCCCGGCACATTCCAGTCCCATGGTCCTTCCGAATAATCCACCGCTGATGGCGTCGTTTGACAGCAGACCCATGGAAAGCATGATGTCACGAAAATTAAGCGCGGAAGCTTTGATTTTCACTTCCACCTCATCGGCTTCGGGTTCCCTGCGGGAGGTCTCCCTTATTACCAGATTATCCAGCACGCCATACTCATCGATGGTTAATGTAAAGGGCGATTCACCATCGGAAATGGTACGCAATGCTTGTTGGGCCATGTTCTCCGTAGAGAGTCTCTCAAGCCTGTTAAGAAATCGTTTTTTACCTCTGAAGGCAATTTCATCCTCGTTATCACCAGCGAGAATTTCATCCATCAATGCATCAATTTCTTCCTCCTGCACAGGGTGACTGAAATCGACCATGGTGGAGTTGAAAAGGGGAAATTCATTGATGACCACCCGGTTTACCCCCCTGAGTCCGGCCTGAGAGAGCTGGACTGTTTCGGGTATCCCGTTCACTGATTGTGCACCGGAGGTGATCATCCATATTTCAGGATTCTTCTCAAAGCTGGAGTCATTCAGCTTCTTCATGATATTCATCATGGTGATGGATGACCGTTCTTCCGAAGCAATTATCTGGTCCAGGTCCATCAGTTCGTTTGAACTCGAATCCAGGCCCCACAGGAATGCGATTCCCTGGAAATGCCCCTTTTCAGCAAGCAGTTCAATGATCCGGTTCACATCCTCCTGACTTCCAGGATCAATTACAAATTCCGTTTCACTGATCTTCTTGTATTCACCACCCCTGGTAACCATGAATGCGCTTTTATCCATAGCTGCCAGCCTGGACTGCATGATTTCTGCCACACCACTCTTATCGGCAAAAAGAAGCCAATCGGCTCTGCCCAGTTTGGGAGATTCCTTCAGCACTTTATTGGTAAGATCCAGCTTTTCATTCCGTGCCAGGATCACACTCTGGCAGGAAGCATCGTTCTTCTCAATATCACTGTACAGTGCCACATCTGAGAACCCTTCCCTTTCAAGCACACCTTTCCACTGGTCGGGCCCCATGGTGGCATGTTCCGTACGTATATCCGTATCCTCAAACAACCACCATCCTTCGGTCATCCCAAAAATAAGGTCCAGGTAAACCGGCGAATTGGTTACCTCCAGCATGAGCAGGACTCCTTCGGAGGCAAGTAAGCGCTTCACATTCCCGAAAGTTGTCTTCAGGTTCCGGGTGGCATGGATCACATCGGAGGCTATGACCATGTCAAAGGAATGGATGTCAAGACCCTGATCTCCCGGATCCTTTTCTATATCCAGCAGCTTATATTGCACAAACGGATAACGTGCAAACCGTTGCTGTGCCTTCAGCATGAACATATGGGAGAGGTCGGTGTAGTAGTATTCTGTCCTTCCTGCAGGCAATAAAGGCAACAGGGCCTGTGTCATTCCCCCTGTTCCGGCTCCTATCTCAAGGATCCGTAAGGTCTGATCCTCAGGAATCTTTTTTACCAGTTCGCTAACCACCCGGGCGGCAAGATCATTGTATTTCTTAAATGCAAATCCTTCCACATAGTAATTTACAATGAGGTCCCACTGATCCTCGGGAAAGATAAGCTGGATGGGATCAACCTTTCCGGTTAATACCCCTGCAATATCGGGTCCGCACCGGCCCAAAAGGGTTGTTTCATGCTGAAACTGTGGAAATTGTGTATTGATTTCATCGATCCATACCCTGGTGTCCCTGAAATCAGGTGTTTTAATCACTCTGTAAGTATCCTGATTACCCTCTGCAATACCCGCATTTCTGAGCAGATTAAACAGGTGGTAAAAGAGTCTGTGGTGATCGCTGATCACCCCGAACTCCCTGATCAATTCCCCGACGTTAATCTCTGTCCCAATGGTGAAATCGATTCCCAATTCTTTCAGGGATTTGCAGATGTAGCCGATGGTCAGGTTATACTGACGTGGTTCATAGCTATTATAATAATCAGCCTGTTCAGGCAGGGCATTGATCTCCCTGATGGTTTCTCCCACCTGTTCACCAATGGCATTGGGGGATGGAATGTATTGACCGGGATTGCGAACCAATTCCTGGTCGGACCTGGACTTCATGGACCAATGATACTCGTAAAACCATTTCTCCTGTTCACCTGAGGTCTCACCCCTTGAGCCCTTCAGATATTGTGAGCGGAAGCCCTGGAATTCAGCGATGACTTCCCCTTCTTCATTGAAGATCCACAATTCGCCAAGCGCGTATTCGTCGGTCCACTCCCTTAGCCGGCCATAAACATACATCTTGAATGAACTGGCCTTTTTATGAAACTTGATCCGGTCGATGTGAACCGGAATATAGACACCCATTTTCTTGCTGGTATCCCCTCTCACATTGAATATACCAAATACCGTCTGGAAACAGCTGTCAAGCACCCCCGGATGAAGGTTGTACTGGAAAAATTCCGAACGGATGCTTTCATGCACCTCAATTTCACTGAAGGACTCCCACTCTTTTTCGCTTCTCCATAACTCTTTAATGGCTCTGAAACTGGGACCCAGATAGAGTCCGCTTTCCAGCAGCTCATCATGCATGGATTTGACAGGGACCGGGATGGTAATCCGCTTGCGGATATCCTCGAAATTGACCTCGATGGAATTAAATATGCCTCCAATGTGATTCATCTTCCCATTGGAACACATGGTCCAGGAGGCATGGTCGCTTCTGGGCCTGGAATAGATAAAGTAATCCCCGCTGTCGTGCGAAATATCCATCTGAATGTGAATGGGTTCACCCGAATCGGGAAGAAACAAGGCGCTTTCAAAGTTGAGATCTTCCAGGTACTCAAATTTTTCTCCGAAGGAGGCCAGTGCCGCCGAAATGGAGAGTTCAACGTGACCGGCGCCCGGGTAAACGATGGGACCCTGAACCTTGTGATCATCGATGTAGGGATGGGTCCTTTTGTCGAGGTTGATGTCCCAGAGAATGTTGTGGTTTTCCCTGGCCGAAACGGTCTTTCTTCTCAAATGAGGATGTACGGAAGATCCAATGCGGCTTTTTTGACCCTCTTCGGTTTCCAGCCAGTGGCGCTCCTTCTGCCATGGATATGCAGGCAGAGGAACAAACGAACCATCGCTGTAAGAGGCCTTCCAGTTTATTTCACAGCCCCAGGTATGGAGCTTTCCTACTGATGAGAGGAAGGTACGCTTTTCCTCCTCCTTCCTCCGGATGGAAGGAACAACAATTCCGGTTTTCTGCTTTGCTTCAAGTAGCTCATTGATTCCCAGTGCATGAATGGGATGTGGACCCAGCTCAATGAAAGTATCAAATCCATCATTGATCATTTCCTCAATGGCACTCACAAAACTCACCGTTTCCCTTACGTTCCTGTACCAGTAGCTGTTATCAAGCTTTTCGCCTTCATTCACCTTTCCGGTCACCGTGGAATAAAATGGAATGTGGGTGGCAGAAGGCTTCAATGAACTCAGGGAGCTGAGCAGCTCCTCTTCCAGGGGTTCCATGTGGTGACAGTGAAAGGGGACATTTATTTGCAGCAATCTGTTAAATATATCCCTGTTCTCAAGCTCTTCAGATATTTGCTCAATCACATCGGTATCGCCCGAGAGGGAGACCATGGCCGGTCCGTTCACAGCACCTATGGAGACTTTATCCTCACGGCCCTGAATCAGCTTTGTTGCTTCAGCAGGGGTAATTCCAGCAGCCAGCATTCTTCCCTTATCGGTAGCTTTAAACTGTACGCGACTCCTGTGGAAAATGAGCAGCACGGCCTGTTCCAGGGTAAGTGCTCCCGAAGCATATGCAGCAGGCACCTCTCCAATGCTGTGCCCCACCACTGCACCCGGAGTGATTCCCAGTGCCTTCCACATTTCAAAAAGGGCAATCTGAATGGAGAAGATGGCAGGTTGCGCAATATGGGTCTCACTGATTCTTGATGTTTCCTCATCTTTAGTGAGTTCTTCCAGCAAGGACCAATCTGCATGGTTGCGGAGCAGTTTATCCAGCTTATGAATGGTTTCTGTAAAGAGAGGTTCACTTTTTAACAGTTGCCGACCCATGGCCCACCATTGGGGTCCCTGCCCGGAGAAGACGATAGCAATTTTATCCCTTTTTTCACTGCTCCTTCCCTCGGAAACTTCTACGAGGTTTTCTCCCTCTAAATATTTTTGCAGGTGTTCAGCCATTTCATCCCTGGATGCACCCACCACCGACAGGCGGTTGTTGTGATGTGTTCGGCGCACAGCTGAGGAATAACAGATATCACCTAGGCTGGCCCGGTTTCTGTCGTTCCTGAAAAAGTCAATGTACGATTCTGTTAACTCTTTCAAAGCCTGGGAATCCCTGGCAGAGAGGGTACATATCTGTAGTTTCTCATCGGTGACTTTTTCCACTTCAGGCCCCCTGGCAATGCCTTCGAGAACCACGTGCGCGTTTGCCCCGCCAAACCCAAAGTTGTTGACTCCGCCATACACACTGCCATTGCTGTCTTCTTCCCATTTTATGGGTTCTACAGGCACCTGAAGATTTAGTGAATCAAAAGGGATGTTGGGATTGGGCTTTTTGAAATTAATATTCGGAGGAATGATCCGATTGGTCATTGCCAGGGCAAGTTTAATAATCCCTGCAATTCCCGAGGCAGGTTCCAGGTGCCCAATGTTGGTTTTCACCGAACCTATGTAGCACGTCTCACTGCGGTTAGCACCCACCACTTTTCCAATGGAATTGGCTTCAAGGGGATCCCCCACAAAGGTTCCCGTACCATGGGCTTCTATATATTTCACCTTTCTGGTATCCACCCCGGCATCCTTATAGGCCATTCTGATCATCTCCTGCTGCGCTTCCGAACTGGGAACGGATATCCCTTTGGTGGCTCCATCCTGGTTGACTCCCGATCCCCTGATGGTGGCATAGATGCGATCCCCGTCTTCCAGGGCACGGGAGAGGGGTTTGATCATGATCACTCCGGCACCCTCACTGCGAATGTAGCCGTTGGCCCGGGAATCAAAAGCATAGCATCTGCTGTCGGGAGAAAGAAATCCCCCCTTGGAGAAGCCCATTTGAGGCTCGGGCTTTAATATGGCATTGACTCCGCCGGCAAATGCCAGCTCAGCATCCTTTTCCCAGATGCTCCTGCACGCCATGTGAACCGCATTCAGGGAGGATGAACAGGCTGTATCCAGGGCCATGCTTGGCCCTTTCAGGTTATAAAAGTATGAGATCCGGTTGGCAGCAATGCACAGGGCTGATCCCAGGTTGGTATGTGCTCCGATGTTGACCTGTTCCACAGGAGAGTTTTGAATATCGCCGTAATCATGGGATGAAATACCTATGAATACAGATGCACGGGAACCATCCATATCTTTCATGGTCATGCCGGCATTCTCCAAAGCCTCATAGGATAGCTCCAGAAGCATTCTCTGCTGGGGATCCATTCTCGATGCCTCCAGTGGAGAAATTCCAAAAAAGGATGCATCAAATTTGTCAATATCCTTGATAAATCCACCCTGCCTGACGCTAATTTTACCCGCTTGGTTAAAATCGGGGGCAAAAAGCTCATCCGTATTCCAGCGATCTGAAGGAACATCTGTAAGGGCATTCCCTTTCTCAATAATTAGTTTCCAATACTCCTCCGGTGTATTGACATTTCCCGGGAATCTGCAACCAATCC
>Ga0255054_10001301_pt1 | contig 14699 bp, 10 predicted proteins | sample JV7_2_23_MG_FD_188634 | JGI IMG/M metagenome (GOLD analysis project Ga0255054, IMG submission 188634) | Seawater microbial communities from Jervis Inlet, British Columbia, Canada - JV7_2_23 | ecosystem: Environmental > Aquatic > Marine > Inlet | place: Canada: British Columbia | collected...
TCGCGCCACAGCTTCTCGGCATCAAACATTACCCACCTCCGGTTGTCTCAACTTATGCCTTATTTATACCACAGCCGGAGCAAAGCGGATACCCATGTTCCTAATTCCTAATTCCGAATTCCGAATTCTGTTTTATAGTGTGCCCTTCTGAGGGGGTTGCATGTGCGGCATTGTCGGCGTCATCAGTAACAACGGGAGATCGGTTGTCGGTGACCTGGGCAATGGGAGCCACTTTCTCCAGCATCGTGGGCCGGCCTACGCGGGCCTCTTCGTCTTCGACCCCGTGCACCGGACCGCGTCGCTCGAAAAGGGCGAGGGTCTCGCCGACGACATCTTCAAGCCCCTCGGACATCTTCGCGGCGATCTCGGTATTGCCCACACGCGTTACAAGACCTACGGCGCCGGTGGCACGAACAACGCCCAGCCGTTCTACGATCCCATGACGACAATGGCCCTCGCCCACAACGGCCACATCACGAATGTGCCGCAGATCGAGGCCGAGCTGGCCGGTCGTTCTCAGGCGCTGGCCGCCAACTGTGACGGCGAGGCGTTGCTCCGCGTCTTCAGCCTCTGGGTCGAGCACCACCGGCAGCTGGATCCAACTGCCGAGGAGAAGGAGCTTCTCTTCCGCGCCGTCGCCGAGACTCAGAAGAGGGTGACGGGGGCCTTCTCCGCCGTCATGGCGACTGCAGGCGGGTTGTTCGCATTCCGTGACCCGCACGGTTTCAGACCGATGGTGATCGGCCGTCGCCGCCACAACGGACGCGAGACGGTTATGATTGCTTCCGAGACCCTGGCACTGGAGCAGAACGGCTTCGAGGTCCTCGAAGACGTGCAGCACGGTGCCGCCCTCTTCATCGATCGTGATCTCGAAGTCGACAAACGGGTCCTCGTCCAGCGCGACCCGCGTCCCTGCGCTTTCGAGCTCATCTACTTTGCCGACGTCGAATCGAAGATGATGGGCGACAATATCCGTTCTTTCCGCTGGCGAGCGGGCCGGACCCTGGCCATGTATCTCCTGGAGAAGGCGCCGGAGCTGGTGCGCGAAATCGATCTGGTGGTCCCGATCCCGCACTCGCCGATCCCCGGCGCCGAGGCCTTTGCGCAGAAGCTCGAGAAGGAGCTCGAGACGTCGGCGCTGCAGTACGCGACTCCGGTCTCCAAGTACCGCTACGGCGGCCGAATCTTCATGGAGGAGACCCAGGAGGCGCGAGACGAGGCGGCGATGCTCGATTTTCGGGTTGACGCCAAGGCGGTCGAGGGGCGCACGATCTTTCTGGTTGATGACAGCATTGTCCGCGGCACCAACGCAACCCGCATCGTCCGCGCCTTCCGTGCCGCGGGCGCCAAAAAGATTTACTTTGGCACCTTGTGGCCGATGGTTATTGACTCCTGCTTCCAGGGCATCAACACCCCGACCCAGAAGGAACTGATCGGCGCACGCTTCAACGGCGATGTCGAGGAGGTCCGGGTCGAGTTGGGGGTGGACGCGCTCTACTACATGCCCGAGGAGGTCTTTGTAGAGCAGGTCATCAAGTCCGCGCCAGCCTGCATGGCCTGCACGACCGGCAAACGCGCGGTCAAGTTCGAAAGCTCAGGCTCCATCCTGCCGCCAGTCGCCTGAGCCCGATACTCGATTCTCGTTACTGGATACTCGATCCACCCACCCACCCCTTGACAACACAGTCCAGGAATTTACGATTTCGTTGGATCGAGCATCGAGCATCGAGCATCGAGCATCGAGCATCGAGCATCGAGCATCGAGCATCGAGAACCGAGCATGGGGAGGGTGGGTGGGCTTGGCGCCCTTGGTGTCTTGGTGGTGAACCGAACTAATCAAGTCCAAGCTCGGCGCGGCAGGCGGCAAGGACCTGGTCATGGATCGCGCCGTTGGTGCAGACAATGCCACGGTGGTTGCCGAGCAACCGGCCCTGTGAGAAGTCGAGCGGCCGGCCGTCGAGGTCGCTGACACGACCACCTGCCTCCTCCAGCACAAGTGCGCCGGCGGCGTGGTCCCAGACCTTTTCCCGATAGCTGGTGTCGCGGGGCAGCCGCAGGTAGATGGAGGCCTCACCGCGCGCGACCACCGCGTACTTGCACTGGCTGTCGATGCGAAACGAGGGCGCCGTGATCCCGAGACGAGAGGCGATGCCTGCCTGGACCGAGTGGGCCGCATGGGCCGCTTCCACCGATTCGCAGAACACCGCCTCCGCCGGGTCGGTGACCTGGTCGACGTGGGCGGCATCGGACTCCTGGCTGTCGAGTTGTCGTGTGGTGGTGCCGCGGCCCGCGGCTGCGCTGAACAGGAAGCCTGTGGTATCGGCTGTTGCGCCGGCAGGCGCCGGCAGGTTTGGGCAGCCGAGAACGCCGACGACGACCCGGCCTTCGTCGACGAGCGCCAGGGCAACCGCGTATTGATCGCCGCGCAGAAAACCCTTGGTGCCGTCGATCGGGTCGAGGACCCAGTAGCGTTGACCTTCACCGGTGTGGTCACCGCGGTCGAGTGCCTCGATCATTGCCTCGGGGGTGATTTCGGAGATGTTGCTCCGTACCTGCTCGAAGACCCGCTCGGCCATCTCGGGTGAGGCGTCCAGAGCTCCGGAGTCCTCCTCAGCAAGGAGAGGATCGTCAGGGAAAGACTCCGCGAGACGGGCACTGACCACGATCTGGGCCGCGAGATCGGCGAGCGTGACCGGGGAGCGATCGCCCTTGGTGAGAGAATCACCGGCGGCGACGATCCGATCCTGGACCCGACGGGTGAGGCCGCAGACCTCGGCCACGATCTCACCGGCGATATGCTGCTCGCGTTCGTACATCGGCGCAAAGTGTAGCAAGGAATTCCCACCCAACCCCCACAGCAATGTGCGGCGGAGGTGCCTGGCATCCCGACATGGGTTTGTCCTCAACGTCATGGCGGCGTGCCTGGCATCCTCACGGGAAGCGCGTACGGAAACGGCCCGCGTACACTGGAGGTGCCTGGCATCCCGGTTCGCCCTGCGAACCGGCGTGCCTGGCATCCTCTCGGGAAGGGCGTTGAACGACGGGTGGCAAATCCGAAATTCGAGTGGGCTGTCTACGCCGACGCGACCTGCGCCGGGCTCTCGGTGCTGATTCCGTTGCCGTTAGTGGACCTCGTCTTCGAAACCGTATTCAGACGGCGGATCCCGGGGAAGATCGCGAAGGTCCGCGACGCGGAGGTCGGGCCGGTGACTCGAGTCCAGCTGGCACGGCCGGTCAACGAAGCGCTGTCCAGGTCGGGTTGTCTGGCCGTGCCGTTCATGGTGGTCCGCTACATTCTCCGGCGCCTGTGGCGCAAGATCATATACATCTTTGCGGTCAAGGACGCGACTACGGCGCTCACCGAATACTGGCACCGTGCGTTCCTGATCGATCACATGGTCCGCGCCGGCCACCTCGCGCCGGATGTAGACACCGGCCTCGCCGTCCGGGTGTATCGCGACGTTTTGCTGGAAATCGACCCGAGCCCGCTCACCGGCCTCGCTCGACAGACCGTGGCCAATTCCCGACATGTGCTTCGCCTGTTGGTCCGGGCGCGCCGGTTAGGGGCGGCCGAGGTGACGAAATCGTTTGGCGAGGGTTTTTCGTCCCACTGGAAGGTCGCGTCGGCATCTCTTGTCGCCACCGCCCAACGATACAACGCGAGATATGCTGCCGAGGTCGAGCTGAAGGAGCGAAAAAGCTAGCTTGAACCGGGTATTCTAATACTCCGTTTCGGGGGTGGAAAGGAGAGGCGGGCTTTGCGACGAGCGTCAAATAATCACGTGGTAACCAGCGGTCAGAACTTGACTCTGTTCCTGGAACATGTCCTGGCATTCGCGAAGAGCGCGGCATCCATCCTGCTGTTGCTCGCGGCTGGGGCCTGCGCCGCGCCGCAAGCGCCTCCGCAACGGATCATCCTCGTCACCATCGATACCCTCCGCGCGGATCACCTCGGGGCGCACGGGTACCCAAGGGGCGTGTCACCCTTTCTCGACAGCCTCGCCGAGCGATCCGTGGTGTTTGAACAGGCATTCAGCTCAAGCTCCCACACTGCGCCGAGTCACGCTTCTCTCTTTACCTCGCTGCAACCCGCCCAGCACCGTCTCCTGGTCAACGGCGAGCTGCTTGACGATCAGCTGCTCACGATCGCAGAGCTGTTGTCGGAACGGGGGTACCGGACAGCCGCTTTCACGCCGGTGAAGTTTCTCAATGGGCTCAGCGCCGGTTTTGATCATTTCAGCTCGTCGGAAGCGTACGAACCAGCCGATGCGGTTCTCACCCGGGCCTTCGAGTGGCTCGAGGAAAACGGCGCCGACACGAATTCCTTCGTCTGGATCCATCTCTACGATGTTCATGAGTGGGTCGCTCCAAAACACCTGCAGCGGAAAAAGGTGAGGTGGGTCAGGGAGAATGCAGAGCTGCAGGGCGGCGAGCTGCGCAGGTGGTTGGGCAAACACCACGGGCTGCCGGCCGACCTGTCTGAGGGCGTGCCAATCGTGCGTTCCATCAATCGCTATGACGGCCAGCTGTACGCCGTCGACCAGGCCCTGGAACGGTTCTACGGCAGGCTTGGCGCCGATGAGCTCCTTGATGGATCGATCTGGTTCATCACCTCCGACCATGGTGAAGGGCTTGGAAACCACCATCGTATGGGCCACGGCCAATACATCTATGACGAACAGATCCATGTTCCCCTTTTGGTTCACAGCCCGACCGAAGGTCTCGCGATCGGACGCGTGCCCAACATGGTTGGCCTCGTCGACGTGGCGCCAACCATCGCCGCCCTGGTTGGATCGTCCATGGAGACGCAGGCGATTCCGGTGGTCGGTAAATCGATCCTCCCGCTGCTGCGCGACCGGCAGGCGCGGTGGACGGTCACCGAGACATTTTCACAACGGCGACCTGCGGACGAACGCCGAATCAAGGAGGGCTGGCTGCCGGGTGACGTGTATGCCAACCGCAGTGACGATCGTAAGCTGATCATCAACACCGAGGGGTCCTGCGAGTACTATGACCTCGGAGCTGATCCCTTCGAAATCGACAATAGATGTGATCCGTCCGAACCCGATGTCGCCGAGCTCATTCGTTTGTTGACTGAAGCCTTTGAGGGCATGCAGACCCAGGGTGAGGCCATGCACAGTGGTGTTGCGTCGCCGGAGGTCATCGAGGAGCTCAAGGCTCTCGGTTACCTGTGATGGATGGATGAGCATATGGACTCTCCAGGAAAGCGTCTGCTGAGCCTTTCGCTCAACTGCCGCGGTGAGATCAGCAGGTTCGTGCTGACTCTCACCGTGCTCGGCATGGCCGCCTGCGGGAGCGAGCCGGTACGCGTCGAATCCGTCGATCTGGTTGCGGCGGGGGGCCTCGAGGCCGACGGCCGTAGAATTGCGGTCAACGAGAGCTTTTGCGCTGATGAAACCTGGCTCGCCGCAACCCTGATGCCCGGAGTGCACGTGACTGCGGACGTCGAGCTTCACCGTGAGCCGGTTCTCGAACTGGCGGGAGCGGTGAGGTGCAGTGACTCCAAAACCACATACGAGGAGGGCAGCCTGCACGTGGAGGTGGAGCTCGAAAATTCGACGCAGGTTCTCGACGCCATCCCGGTTCGTTTGTCTCAAGGCTGGTGGCAGAAACAGGTGGGTATTGCGGAGTTTGCCGGGAAACGGGTGACGCTCGGTCTCGATGCACGACTGCCGGAAGGCTGCGCCCTCCTTCTTCGCGAGGCGACCGTTCACCATCTCGTGCGGTCAAAGAAAGCTGCAGAGAAGCCGCCGACGCAGATTCTCCTGATTTCGGTCGACACGCTTCGCAGCGATGCCGCCGGACAAGTTTTCGGCGGTGGAGGTGGAACCCCGCACCTTGACCAGCTTGCCGCTGAGGCCGAGGTGTGGACCGCCCACTACGCCGCGGCGAGCTGGACCAAACCGTCGCACGCAACGATGTTGACCGGGTACGATCCAAAGACCCACCGCGCGCAGCTCCGACACCAGGTGATGGATCCAGCGATCCCGACGCTTGCCGATCGATTCCGGGTGGCGGGGGTTTCGACCTCGGCGATGGTATTCGACTGCGGCTGGTTGAGCCCCCGTTGGGGATTCGCAAAGGGGTTCGACAACTACCAGGTCAATCGATGGCGAGCCGGTCGTCAGGCTCGCGCCACCGCGAATTGGGTGCTCGAACACGCGAACGAGTCTTTCTTCTTCTTTCTTCACACCTTCGAACCCCACTCCGACCTCTTCGTGCTTCCCTACGAGGCGCCCGGAATCAATCAGCGAACGATCGCCACGAGATTCGGAGTCGATGGCTTCGGCTGCCGCCGGAATCTGTGTTCATCTGGGTTCCTTCGGGGGCTAGCCCGGGGAGAAGTGCCCTTCGAGCCGCGCGACGTCGAAATTCTCCGCGACACCTACGGTGCTGGAGTGAGGTATGTCGACGAAGCGCTCGGCTATCTCATCGACGCCTTGCGGAAGAGTGGGGTGTGGGACCAGATGCTGGTTGTGGTAACCAGCGACCATGGCGAGGAGTTTCTGGAACACGGGAGCCTGGGCCACACCACCCTGTACGACGAGGTCGTTCGCGTACCTCTTTTTGTCAAATGGCCGGGTGGAGATCGTGGTGGCGTCGTGAACCGGGCGCCCTGCTCGGCGGTGGATCTCGCGCCGACGTTGCTCGAGTTCGCCGGTCTGTCCAATGTGGGCCTGCCCGGTACCCCTCTTCACAGGCGCAAGGAGAACGCCCCGGTCTTTGTCGGAACCCTGGATCGCGCCGTGGTGGTGGACGGCTACAAGGCGATATTCGATTACCCGGGTGGGGGCTCGCACCTCTTTCATCTGGTGGACGATGCGGGTGAGATGGTCAACCTTGCCATGACGGATCCGGATCGGCTGGGCAGGCTGGAAGAACTCGTGCGCGCCCAGAAGGAAGCAGCTTTGGCACTCTACCGGGAGATCGGTTCCGGGTCGGAAGGAGGAGAGGTCGAACTGAGCCCACGCGAGCGCGAGCGGCTCGAGGCGTTCGGCTACCTCAAACACGAATGAGGAGTCAGGAACGAGGAATTTCCCCCCCTCCTCCCGGTGGCTATGGGCTATGCGCTATGGGCTATGGCGCGGCTGCAGACGATCGAATCCACAGGGGGTGGCCGGACGGGCCCTCATAGCTCATAGCCCATAGCTCATAGCATTGGGACGTGTGGGTGACAACTCAAAACTAAGAACTCAAAACTCCCTCGGGTGGGCAGGTAACGTTCCAACCTTCATTCCAAGTAGCCCAACGCCCGCAACTCCTCCTCCTTGGCCCTGGCGGCCGCGAGTTCTTCGTCAAAACGCATCAACTGGCCGGTGTCGGTGAGCCACCCGTTGAGGGCATCGCTGAGTCTCTTGGCCTCGGGGTGGTCGGTCCTGAACAGGTCGCTCTGCTCGCCTGGGTCCGATCGGAGATCGAAGAGGGTCGCTGTGCCGTCCTCGCCATTGAAGATCAGGTGGAAGCGCCCATCGTCAGCTGACCGGTACTCGATCTGATCAGCAAAGGCGAATATCTGCTCCGGCTCCCTTCCTTCGAGGACGGGGAGGAGGCTCGTGCCTTCGAAATCGAGGCCCTCGGGTTCGATCTCGAGGTAGTCGAGAATGGTGGGAACGATATCGAGGTTCTGAACGGCGTTGCCGAATCGATGCCCGTCCTCGACACCGGGGAAATGGAAAATCAGTGGCACGCGCGTGACCGTGTCCCAGACCCCGCGGCAGTGTTTGATGTGACCGTGCTCGAGGAACTCCTCTCCGTGGTCGGAGGAGATAATAATGAGCGTGCGATCGAGCAGATCCCGTTGTTCCAGGTATTTGACGAGGCGACGGAAAACGCCGTCGAAGTATCGGATTTCATCGTCGTAAAGGTCGACCAGGTGTTGGATGTCGCGGTCGGTGATGTCGTAATGGGGCCCGTTGTCATACATCATCCTCCCGATCGGGACGGGGTTCCCACGTTTGATGAAGTGGTGGCCTTCGTAGTCTCCGGCGAATCGCTTCGTGTACCTCTGCGGTGGTCGGTATGGTCCGTGTGGCTCCATGTAATGGGCGTATAGGAAAAACGGCTCCTCGACCGCATCGAGCTGTTTGATAATGGCGCGGTTGACCTGTCCGCCGGGGCGCCACAGAACATCCTCAACAAAGGTGTCGAACCCACGGTCAAAGCCGCCAATTGGGTTGAAGTCGCTTGGAGTGGCGCGAACGATCGGACTCGCCGAGACCGCAATCGTGCTGTAGCCGTGATCCTTCAAGATCTCGGCAATCGACGGGCACTCCTCGGGGATGCCGAGCTGATTCCCTTTTTGACGCGTGAAGATCGCCGGGTTGCGTGACGTGAGCAGCGAATTGACCGAGGGGAACGTGCAGCTGGCCTGGGACCGCGCGTGTTCGAAGACGAATCCTTGTGAGGCGAATTTGCTGATGAACGGCGTCGTCTTCCGCTCGTACCCATAGGCGCTCATGTGGTCGGCGCGCAGGGTATCGACCATCACGATGACGACGTTCGTCGGTTCCGGTCGCGGCCAGCGCTCTTGCTGGAGGCATGAGAGGGACGAGAGCGCGATGAGAGTTGCAACGAAAATGCAGATCGAAGTCGGTTTCATGAGCGAAGTTTACTCCAGGTCCGAATGTGGGCTGAGTGGTCAGCGCAGATAGCCGAGGGCGCGGAGCTCCTCCTCCTTGGCCTTGCTCGCCGCGAGAGCTTCGTCGAACCGTACCCACTGACCGGTGTCCTTCAGCCAACCGTTGAGGACGGCACCTAATCTGTCGGCCTCCGGGTGGTTCTGCGGGAAGAGGTCATGCTGCGCGAGGGGATCGGTGCGGAGGTCGTACAACGTCACTTCCGACTCGACGCCGTCGAGGATGAACTGCCACCGCCCGTCATCCGCTGCACGGTACTTGCTCTGGTCGGTGAAGGCATAGTCTCTCGTCGGCTTGCCTCCCTCGAGCAGCGAACGCAGGGTGGTGCCCTCGAAAGGGATGCCTGCGTCATCGATGCCGAGCTTATCGAGCAACGTTGGGAGGACGTCGATGAGCTGCACCGCGGCATCGACCCTGCCTCCTCCGTCGAGACCGGGAATTTTCATGAAAAGCGGCACGCGGGTGAGCGTGTCCCAGACTCCACGGCAATGCCCGACGTGCCCGTGCTCGAGGAACTCCTCACCGTGGTCCGAGGTCAAGACGAGCAAGGAGCGGTCCAGCAGATCGTCCTCGCGGAGCGATTCGACGAGTTGCTCGAACTGACCGTCGAAGTAAAGGATCTCGTCGTCGTAGAGATCGACAAGGTGTTGCAGGTCGCGGTCGCTGATGTCGACCTCCGGACCGTTGTCGTAGAGCATGTCGGCAATCGGGTTGTAATCGCCGGCAGCGATGAATTCATGGCCTTCGTACGGCCCGGCGAACTGCTTCTGATGGTCAGCCGGCGGCGCGTATTGACCGTGGGGATCCATGTAATGGAGGTACAAGAAGAACGGTTCTCGCACCTCTCCGAGGAGCTCCAGCGCCTGTGCGTTGACCATCGCCGCATCGCCCCACAGACGGGTCTCGTCGAAGACATCGAAGCCGGCGCCGAAGCCGCCGTTCGGGTTTTCCTTGCTGGGTGTCGAGCGGACAATCGGGCTCGCCGACACGGCGATCGTATGGTAGCCCCGGGCACGCAGGATCTCGGCGATGGTCGGGTACTCGGCGGGGATTCCCATCTGGTTCTCGCCCTGGACGTAGAAGTCGAAAGCGTAGCGGGAAGTAAACAGCGAGTTCACCGACGGAAAGGTGCATGCGGCTTGCGATCGAGCGCGTTCGAAGACGATCGCCTCGGATGCCAATCTGTCGATGAACGGTGTGGTCGGCCGGTCGTAGCCGTAGAGGCTCATGTGATCGGCGCGAAGCGTGTCGACCATGACCACGATGATGTTCGGCGAAGATGGGACCGCATCGGGCAGAGGGGCTCTTCTGCAACCGAACCACACGGAGGCCACAGCGCACACGGAGATCAAGATGATTGCAGTTCGACGCATCATCGCCATCATATCTGGATTGATCAGGATCTCCATGGCCTCAGGCTACTGCAGGTAGCCGAGGGCACGCAGCTCCTCTTCCTTCGCCCGATCAGCCATGATGGATTCGTGAAGACGAGTCCGTTTGCTTGTCTGCTCGAGCCACCTATCGAGCGCGGATTTCAATGGTCCGAGCTCCGGGTGTGACGGGTCGTAAAGGTCGTTCTGTTCGGGCGGATCATTCCTGATGTCGAAGAGGGTGAAGCGATCGTTGTCGGCGTCGAGGATCAGATGGAACCGACCGTCGTCGGACGAGTGGAACTCTGTCTGTTTGGAGAATGCGTACAGACTCGATTCCTCTCGCCCTTCGATGACGGGTCGCAGGCTTCTCCCCTCGAACCCCAACCCCTCGCCGTCGATCGCGAGGTAGTCAAGGACTGTCGGTACGATGTCCAGGTTCTGGACCGCGACGTCGAACCGTTGGCCATCGACTCCGGGAATCTTGAAGAAAAGAGGCACGTGGGTGACGGTGTCCCAGACTCCGCGGCAGTGGCTGATGTGGCCGTGCTCCAGGAACTCCTCGCCGTGGTCCGAAGCGAACACGATCAACGTCTCCTCGAGGAGACCGCGGGCTTCGAGCTCCTGTACCAGGCTGCGGAAGATGTCGTCGAAGAAGAGAATCTCGTCATCGTAGAGATCGACCAAATGCTGGATGTCCCGGTCTCCGAGGTCGTACTTGGGCCCGTCACCGTAGATCATTTTGCCGATCGGTTTGGGATTCCCGTCACGGATGAAGTCGAATCCCTCGTACTCTCCAGCAAACTGTAGCGGGTGCTTCGGGGGGTGGTAGTACGGTGCGTGCGGCTCCATGTAGTGGAGGTAGAGAAAGAAAGGTCTCTCGACGAGCTCGAGCTCGTTAAAGATCTTGCGGTTGAGGCATGTGCCGTGTCGCCACACGCAGCCTTCGACAAAGCGGTCGAACCCGCGTCCGAAACCGCCGTTGGGGTTGTGTTTGCTCGGGGTCTTGCGGACCACGGGGCTCTGCGATACCGCAACGGTGTAGTACCCGTTGTTATCGAGAATCTCCGCGATGGCGGGGTACTCGTCGGGGATTCCGAACTGGCGCGTCCCCTGACGGGCGAAGACGTCCGGGTAACGAGAAGTCATCAGCGAGTTGACCGATGGGAAGGTACAGCTCGATTGCGACCGCGCGTGTTCGAATACAACGGCGTCGGCCGCGAATTCGTCGAGATAGGGCGAGGTCAGTCGTTCGTAACCGTAGGTGCTCATGTGGTCCGCGCGAAGGGTATCGACGAGAACGATGATCACGTTTTGCGCTTCGGGTCCCTGCGCAACGGGCTCGGGTGCCACGCCGCACCCCATTGCCGCGATCAGGGTCAGAAGCCATATCCGCGCCACAGCCTTCGTCATGATCGAACCCTAGCACGGGGCCAGCGAGTTATCAGTTTTCAGTAATCAGTGATCAGGGGTTGGGTGGGTGGAAACTGATTACTGGTTACTCCTAAGTAACTTCACGGAGTCACTTCCTCGATGTCTCCTGAGGAATCGCTGGTGGGGCGCTGATTTCTGAACGGAGCGCCGGAGGCGCGACAGATATTTAGCCTGGGGCGTGAACCCGCCGGCGGCAGCGAAATGTGGCCGCGGCCGGGGATCGCCGGCCTTCGGCCACTCGCTGGCGACGGTGTGTCACGACGGCCGAAGGCCGTCAGTAACCCCAGGTATCAGGGCCATATTTGTGTGGTGAGCCCCGGAGAGGGGCGACAGATCAATGTCTGCGGCGTGAGCCGCAGGCGTCGGCGCCACACATCTTTCGCCGCTCCGCGGCTCATTTCTTTTTCTTTCCGTCCCAATCCTGGGGCTGACGCCCCAGGCTAAGTATCTTTCGCCGCTCCGCGGCTCGTGATCACATGACGACGTTTCTTCGGAATCCCAGGAGGGCGTTTGGGCTCGATCCCTTGCTATCATCACCGTGTGGATCACACAGAGGGGGAGAAATCATGGCATGTCAGTGGTCTCGTATCCTGGCAGTTGCCGCCATCAACTTCGTTGGAACTCTGATGGCCTGCTCGGACGGCTCGACGACAATCGACGTTGATGGCACCGCGAATCCGGTGATGCCGACCGAGGTGGCCGGCTGGCGGTCGGTTGACGAGGGCCAGATCTACGACACCGAGTCGATCTACTCGTACATCGACGGCCACGCCGAGGTCTACCTGGCCTACGGGATGGTGCGGTGTTTGTCGCGCCGCTACTCGGGTCCCGAGGGCGAGCCCGACATCGTGCTTGATCTTTTCGAGCAGGCATCGCCGGCCGATGCCTTCGGAGTCTTCACTCACGATCGCGATGGCGAGGAGGTCGATATCGGCCAGGGTGGGCTGTTCCGTCATGGTTGGCTCTCATTCTGGAAGGGTCACTGGTTCGGGTCGGTCTATGCGGAGGGTGAGAGCGAAGCGTCGATTGAGGCAGTGCTCGCCCTCGGCCGCGCGGCGGCTGACGCGATCAATGAGGTGGGCGATGTGCCGCCGTTGGTGGCCGAACTTCCCGCGGACGGCCTCGATCCAGGTTCAGTGCGGTATCTCCACACCCAGGAGATCCTCAACGGCGTCGTCTACCTGGGCTACGAAAACGCCCTCCGGTTCGGACCCGAGGTCGACGCCGTGGTTGGCCGCTACCAGCGCCCGGATGGCGGCGGCTGGTTGTTATTGGTCGACTACCCCGACGACGCATCCGCGGAATTGGCCGAAGGTGGGGCGATCGAGGCGGGCATCGCTGTACGGAGGCAGGGTTCGCGGCTGGCCGCAGTCCTGGCGCCGGAACCGCAGGCAGCGGGCGATGGCCTGCTTGCCGACGCGATTGGAGGCGAGTGATGGGCAGCAACAAACTGAATCGCAGGGACTTCTTCACCGTGGGCGCTGGGGCGGCCACGTTAGGACTCCTCGGTGGTAGCGCGGGGGCTGAAGATGGCGAATCGCCGCCCACCAGCCGGGTGGTCCTGATCCGTGATCGCGAGGTCCTCGACAAAAAGGGGAAGGCCGATCCGAAAACTCTGCATCGGATGCTCAACGAAGGAATCGCTGAGTTGGTGGGGGAGAAGGACGCGGCGACCGCGTGGCGGCAGCTATTCTCACCGTCGGATGTGGTTGGTATCAAGAGCAACGAATGGTCCCGCCTGCCGACTCCCGCGGCTCTCGAGGAGGCGATGCGATTCGAGCTCGAGCGGGTGGGTGTGGCGCCCGAGGACATCGGCGTTGACGACCGAAACGTGAAGTCCAACCCGGTTTTCCAGCGCGCCACCGCATTCATCAACACTCGCCCTCTGCGGACCCACGATTGGTCGGGCCTCGGCACCTGCATCAAAAACCTGATCACCTTCACCGAGCGGTATCCCGATTACCACGGCGACGCCTGTGCTCCGCTCGGTTCGATCTGGCTGCGCCCGGAGATCAAGGGCAAGGTGCGCCTCAACGTGCTGGTGATGCTGACTCCACAGTTTCACTCCACCGGGCCGCATAGCTTCTCGCGCGAATTCGTGTGGCCCTACGGTGGCCTGATCCTCGGCGTCGATCCGGTGGCGGTGGATACGACGGGGGCCCGCATTATCGAGGCCAAGAGAAAGCTCTACTTTGGAGATGATCGCCCCATGAGGCCGCCGCCACACCATATCAAGATTGCTGAAACTCAATACGGGATCGGGGTCGCCGATCCAGACCGCATCGAGATCGTCCGTCTCGGCTGGCAGGAGGACTCTCTCATATAGCCGCCCACCCACCCGGGCTATAAGCTATAGGCTATAAGCTATAAGCACCGCACATCCGCCCGGCGGGGGTATGCGGAAACATCCCCTATCCGTTCAAGGAATGAAAGGCCGTTAGGCAGGTCGAGAAGTATCCGTTAGCGTTTGAGCCTATAGCCTATAGCCTATAGCCTATAGCCTATAGCCTATAGCCAATCGGACTCGGTTATTATTCGTGGCGATTGTCGTGGAGGTCGCGTTGCCTGAGCCCAGTCTCAAAATCCTCATGGTCACCAGCGAAGTGGTCCCGTTCGCCAAGGCGGGCGGGCTCGGCGACATGGTGGCGGCGCTGTCGGCGGAGCTCCAGCGCCAGGGCCACGACGTGCGGGTGATTCTCCCGCGCTACTACTCGATTGACACCGGGCGGCTGCAGCGCATCAATGGCCCTCTGGGAGTGCCGCTCGGCGAAAAGGAGGAGTGGTGCGCGATATACCAAAGCCGGCTTCCCGATGCCGAGGTGCCGGTTTATTTCCTCGACCACGAGGTCCTGTACGGGCGTGATGGTATCTACGGGACCCGGGGCGAGCCGGGCTTCGCCAACAATCTTCAGCGCTTTGCCCTGCTGAGCCGGGGCGCCTTTCAGCTCTGTCGGGCGCTCGACTGGTTCCCCGACGTGATGCACACCCACGACTGGCCCTCAGCAATGGTTCCGGTCTGCCTCAACGCTCGCGAGCGCGAGGGAGAATTTTCCGACACCGGTTCGATGCTCACGATCCACAACCTGGGCCACCAGGGGGTCTTCCCGAAGGAGGACTTCAAGCACCTTCCGGTGTCGCCGGACCTTTACTCGAGCGCCGGGTTCGAAACACCGGACGGCCTCAACCTCCTGCAGGCCGGCATCCACAACGCCGACATCCTGACGACCGTGTCGCCCAC
>Ga0255054_10001304_pt1 | contig 14683 bp, 12 predicted proteins | sample JV7_2_23_MG_FD_188634 | JGI IMG/M metagenome (GOLD analysis project Ga0255054, IMG submission 188634) | Seawater microbial communities from Jervis Inlet, British Columbia, Canada - JV7_2_23 | ecosystem: Environmental > Aquatic > Marine > Inlet | place: Canada: British Columbia | collected...
GAGACATGGGCCCGAACTAACTCGGCCACGTTCTCCGGCACGATCAGCATATCCGCGCCCACAACCACGGCCGTGTCTGTCCCGTCGCTGACCGCGAGTGCCTTGACAAGGAGCTCATCGTGCACACCCTTCGACGGTTTGCCCTGGCGATCTTCAAATCCAGCCAAGGGGGTGCCTATTGGGGGTGTGATGGAACGCGAGCCCCAACCCGCTTCGAACTGACCAATGGGGGAGCCAGGGGAGGAACGCTGTCTATGTCGCCCAATTACAGCGAGGGCCTCCTTGTAGTATGGCCGATCTTCAAAACTGCTCTTATAGGTGGGCCAGGGCCCCACAAGAGTGATAAAACATCCGGCGACGGCCACAAGAATGGCCACCACGATAGATATTATTCTGCGTCTGCGCTTCATCGAAATACCGACTTTATCAAAGAATCAAGTACAGCATACAAGAAATCCAAGAGATTGACCACACTTCCATCATCGACATTTTTCGCCGCAACACCACCAGAGAATAACCAATCCATCCCAACCACCTCACCCCGCGACTGATGGGAGGCGGTTTGGTGGAGAGAACTGGAGGCGGAGCCCTTTGACGTGATGGCGGTCCGACGCCCACACGACAAAAACACGGTCATCTTCCCCATGGGAATGAAGACGTCGAGGACTTGTTTTAGTTTCTTGTCCTGAGATTGAATCCCTTGCGCAAAAAACTATAAATATTAACCTTTACGCAATGAAAAATATTAGTGTCTTAAAATCTATACGATAAGGAGAAAACAATCATTTTTTCTTCTTCTTTTTTTTCAATTTTAACATGGATTGCATTATTAAAGATATTGGCGACCAAAGCCCCAACAAAAGCCCCGGCGACGTTTGCTGCCATATCACCTCCGCTAAAGCGGTTGTCCCTTTTAGTGCTGTCAATAATTTCTTTTGCTAGCCCGGGAATGGTTCCCAATGTTGTACCCCAGATTAGTCTTCCAGGAGTTTTCAGATTCGTTTTATAGTGGAGATAACTTTCGCCTGCGGCTCCAAATACGGATGAAAATCCAAAATGCAACAGCTTGTCATCCGCAGCAGAAGCATTTTTGTTTGTGGCTGAGATAACAATAAAAAATAAAAGAATCGAGATGAAAATCCGATTTTTTAAAAATTTCATCTTTTTTTCGCTTGATTAACGGGATTTTGCTTTTTTTGTTCGAGACCTTTTATCATTGCTGTTACTGTCCAGTTGAAGGGAACTGGAATGTCGAGTTTCTCTCCGTATTCAACAATTTTTGCGTTGAGAAAGTCTATTTCTGTCTTCCCTCCTTTTTCCATATCCACAAGCATGGATGGCTTATGATACCCGCCCTTACTTAAATAGGATAAGCTTGATTCATAGAAGTTAGCAGAAAATTTGACTCCAGTTCCTTCTGCGACTTTCATACCCTCGAGAAGGAGATTCTCTACAATCTCTCTCAGCGGGGAAGAATCCATTATCTTTTTCATAGTAAGTCCTGTTATTGTTGAAACCGATGCCAGGCATGCATTCAAAATGGCCTTTTCCCATTCGTATTTTTTAATATCATCAGTATACTTTGTTTCAAGGCCTGAGTGGGTGAGAGTTTCTGCGAGTTCTTGAGCTAGAGGAGTATTCTCTTTATCCATAACTCCAATGTAATTAGGACGGTTAAAAAAGCTAATTTCCACCTCTGTATCAGAAACCATCGCTCCTGCATAATTTATTATGCATCTTAGAACATTTTCCTTTCCAAATATCTTTGCTGCTTGATCTTCGTTATCAAGTCCGTTTTGGAAAACAACAACTTTAGGAGGAGAAGGGAAGGTCTCTGAAATTTCAGAAGCAACATTCAGAAGACAATACGTCTTTACGCAAATAAAGATTAAATCCGGTTTTTCCTTTATTTCCTTCGGAGAATATAGATATTTCTTTGGATATTCGACAAGGTCTCCGCTTATCTGTTCTTTTGGGTCTTTAACTGTCAATCCTTTTTTCTTTATGGAAAAAAGCCTTTCTTTAAGAATATCAACAAGAGTAACATCTATCCCTTCTTTTAAAAGATGGGCACTTAGGATACTTCCAATAGGTCCTATCCCAATAACCATATACTTTTTCATCGAGAAGCCTTTGCAAATACTTCAGCAGAAAATAATTATTGTACCTTCTTTTTTGTATTTATTTACAAAAGAGGAGAATTGTCAAGCGTCTCATTGGAGCTCACCGGAGATCAGGACTTCTTTTTTAGGAATGCTACATGAGCAAGAATCCATAAAGACAGGAATGCAGATTTATTTCGGCTTTATTTTTTAGTATTTGACATCATATTTTTTCCTATGCTATAAGTTCTTCCTAGGAGAGAATTGGAGAAAGATGCCTGTGTTTCTGCCAAAAGCAGGAATGATGGGAAATGGGGGGAAGATTGATGAAGAGCGAAAATACGAACTGTTATTGCTCAAATTCTTATAACAAATTCTCACAGTGACCTTAGAGAAAATCTCTGCAGACATGCTTTAAAACAAGGAGGTATATATCATGAAAGGACTAGTTCGAGCTTTGATAAGCTGTGCTTTTCTGCTGGTGTGCTGTTGCCTCTGGATGCAAGGTAGTTTGTCTCAGCAACCCAAGAATAATCTGCTGCTTAAGGCAATGGAAGAGGAATTGAGTCGCTCGATGAAAGGGTTGGGCGAGAAGGGGAATCCGCCCCCTTATTTTATCAGCTATGATATCACTGAGACAAAAAACATTATGATCATAGCCTCCTACGGTGCCCTGCGCCGCAGTTCAACTGAACACTCACGCCTGTTAGATGTGGAGGTTCGGGTAGGTGATTACAAACTCGATAATACGCATCGCCTTCGCGGCATGTATGATTTCAGGTACCCTATCCCTGTATCTATTTCATTGGAGGACGACCAGGATGCATTAAAGAGCGCTCTCTGGTTAGAGACAGACAAGAAATACAAGGCAGCCATGGAAAGACTGATTCAGGTGAAGGTGCAGAAAACCGTCAAGGTAAAAGAGGAGGACGAATCAGCTGACTTTTCCCGTGAGTCTCCTGAGAAGTTCATCAGCTCCATATCTCAGATCAAAGTGGATAGGGCTAAATGGGAAAAGAAGCTCAAAAAATACTCAACGCTGTTCAATGATTTTCCGGAAATCTATGAATCCAGTGTAAGTTTATCGGCAAACGCTGCAAACAAGTATCTTGTCAACAGTGAGGGGACAGTGATCAAGCACGGGTTGACTCATTGGCGCCTTGGTATCTATGCCAGGACAAAAGCAGAAGATGGGATGGATCTTTACAAGTATGAGTCATTCGAAGCACACTCGATGGAAAAAATGCCTGATGAGGAGGAAGTGCATCAGAAAATTAAGCTTCTCACAAAAGAACTATTAGCTCTGCGTGTATCTCCAGTTGCAGAGCCGTTTACAGGCCCAGCCGTTTTGTCCGGGCGGGCTGCTGGTGTCTTTTTCCACGAGATTTTCGGCCACCGCATTGAGGGCCACCGCCAGAAGGATGAAGAAGAAGGTCAAACCTTTACAAAAAAGATTAACCAACCGGTGTTGCCTGATTTCATATCCGTCTATGATGATCCCCTGCAGAAAAGCTTCGGCGATAAAGATCTCAGCGGCCACTATCTATATGATGATGAAGGTGTGAAGGCCCAGCGAGTTACAGTGGTAGAAAACGGAATTTTGAAGAATTTCCTCATGTCGCGCTCGCCTATTGCCGGTTTTGATAAGTCGAGCGGGCATGGTCGAAAGCAAGCAGGCTACAGAGCGGTTGGCCGTCAAGGTAATTTGATCGTGGAAGCATCTAAGACCGTTTCGGAAAAAAAGCTTCGGGAGTTGCTGATTGAAGAGTGCAAAAAACAAGATAAGGAGTTTGGTCTAATCTTCGAAGATATTTCTGGTGGTTTCACCTTTACCGGCCGGGGGGTTCCCCAGGCGTACGCGGTGATTCCGATCATAGTATACCGCGTGTTCACCGACGGACGCCCTGACGAGATGGTGCGCGGTGTGGATTTGATCGGCACGCCACTTGTCTCTTTTAGCAAGATCCTGGCGTGCGGAGATAAGGCAGAAGTTTTCAACGGAATCTGCGGAGCTGAGTCCGGAGGAGTACCTGTTTCTGGAGTAGCTCCAAGTATCCTCACAGGGGAGATTGAGATTCAAAAGAGAGGGAAATCACCGGATCGACCACCCCTTCTCCCTCCGCCTATAAGGAGGAAACAATGATGAGATCTAATCAATCACGATTTATCTTTCTCTGGATCTTTTTCTTAAGTTGTATGCTCTCGATTGTTATTCCAGCCTCTAAGCTCAGTGCCCAGCAGAAAGAAGATGTATTACTGAAGGCTCTCAAAGATGAAATGAACCGATCAATGGAGAAGCTTCAACTCAAGGATATGGAGAAGCCGTATTACATCGAATATGCCGTGGAGGATGCTGAGACATTTGTGATCAAATCTGTGTTTGGGGCAATCGTTGAATCCGACCAGGATAGAAGCCGCTTGTTGAGAGTAGGTTTACGGGTAGGTAGCTACGATCTGGATAACAGCGAGTTCGCGGGCGGGCGTTCACTTTATTCCATGATAGGAGGCCGTCCAACCCAGCTTGTGCTGGAAGATGATTACGCAGCGTTGCGCCACGACATGTGGCTGGCGACTGATGGAGCTTACAAACAAGCGCTGGAGCAGCTGGCAGCGAAAAGATCTTTTATCAAAACCAAAGTCCAGCCTGAAGAAATCCCCGACTTTTCGCGTGAGGAAACAACAAAGACCATTGCTCCCAAAAAACTATTAACATTTGACCAGAAAAAATGGGAAGGGATCTTGCGCCGCTTGTCCGCTATTTTCCGCGAATTTCCCGTTATTTACGATTCAAGTATCAGCCTTAATATTAGATTTTCGCACAAATATTTCATCAACAGCGAAGGTACTATAAGTCATCAGCCGGCTAATCTCGTTTCGCTCTATGTAAGAGCGGCTACCCAGGCATCCGACGGGATGGGACTGAAACATTTTGTTCCTTCGTACGGGACCAGTCTTGAGCAGTTACCTCCTGAGAAGAAAATGGCTGCCTCTATACGAAAGATGGCCAAGGAGCTTACTGCATTGACTTCAGCGCCAGTGCTGGAGAAGTATCTGGGACCAGTGCTTTTTACTGGTCAGGCTGCCGGCGAGCTCTTTGCCCAGGTGCTTGCTCCCCAGCTTTCTGGTCAGCGCTCGCCTCTTATGGAACAACAGCAAATGGCAGCGATGATGACCGAAAGCAAGCTTGCCTCCCGGTTGAATCGTCGAGTGCTCCCTTCCTTTTTTACTGTCGTGGATGATCCCACTCAGAAAACCTATGAAAAGCAGCAGCTTATTGGGTTCTATGAGGTTGATGACCAAGGCGTTCCGGCCCGGCCAGTGACTATCATTGAGCGTGGAGTTTTAAAAACTCTTCTGATGTCACGCCGCCCCAGCAAAGAAATATCCCAATCAAATGGCCACGGCCGCACCATGCAGATAGGTTCTCCCAGCGTTCAGATCGGAAACCTCTTCGTGCAGACGACTGAGGGAAAAAGCTTTGCTGAATTGAAACAGGAGTTGATCGATCTGTGCCAGGATCAAGGGCTCTCCTACGGCTTGGTGATAAAGAAGTTCGATAATCCCAGCATTTCGGGAAGAGAGTTTTCATTATCATCCTTCTCTATGCGCGGGGGGCCGCAGCAAGAGCTGGTAACTCCTCCGATTCTTGCCTACAAGGTATTTATCGAGGACGGAAGGGAGGAAATAGTGCGCGGAGTTATAGTGGCAGAGATGTCTGTCAGAATGTTGAAAGACATCGTAGCGGTGGGCAAAGACTATTATGTAAACAATAAGCTCACGTCTGGCGGTGGAATGATGCGACTCTTTTTCTCCTATGCCTTTGGGTTAGGTATTCCCACCACTGTGATTGCTCCATCAGTACTCTTTGAAGAGGTCGAGTTGAAAAAACCTGGTGGCGCACAGCAGAAACCTGTGTTCCTTAAGCATCCGTTTTTTAAAAAATAGGAGAGAACAGGGCATTTTCCAAAACCATTTTCTTCTAACGGAGCTGTGGGGTCAGGCCTTGTCACGGGAAAAGATATTTTCCCGCACTTTTGTCCTTATAACATTCCCATGGATAAGGCCTGACCCCTTTCAGAAATATAAATTTTTCTTGTATTATTCGGAAAATTCTGTATAATTATACTTTCCATGCAGATATAAGAATACAGATGAGAATTGGAAGAAACATAAAAGGTATTAAATACATTTAGGATTTAGAAAGAAGGGGGAAAATTCCAAATAAATTTTAATTAGTGTATTGCTGGATGTGAAATTTATTAAAGGGAGAAAGAATGTAAGAAATCAAAAAAAAAGGAAAGGCGTATTTAATGGATAATATTTTTTAAGGGAGTAATAATGGAAGAAGAAAACAAGATTTATATTGGGAATATAGACTACGAAGTAACCGAAGAAGAGCTAAGAGCAATATTCAAAGAGAAGGGCTTCGAAGCAAAAGATGTGAACATTATAAGAGACAAATATTCCGGCAGATCAAAGGGATTTGGATTTGCAGAATTTGAGACTGATGAGCTAGTCCAAAAAGCGATAGAGTCATTGGATGGTCAAGAATTAAAATCCAGAAAGCTCAAGGTTAATAAAGCGCAAGGAAGAGAACCCCGGTTTGAAAAACGCGGGGGATTCAAACAATTTAATAGATAATTTATTATCTAGCTTCATCTATCCGGGATCAATTATCCGGGGTTAGGTCTTGATATTTGTCTTTCTGGGCAGGGTCTTCTCAATCTTAAAGGCAGTTCTTATCCGGCTTAGGCCTTATTTGAACTTTTTACTGCAGAGCTAATAAATTTGCCCTAGAAAATATAGCCAATTTAGGTAAATTACCCCCCTCTGGAACAACGCTCTATGTCATCCCCATGCCAATAAAAGAGGAACAGGTGGGCCAGCTCGAGTTTTCGCCATTATTCCTTGATTTGCGAAAATCTTGACTTTTTGTAGTTAATTTTTTGACATCAAATTTTTGTTATGCTATAAGCTTTTTGAGCGTGAAATTAGAAAGACTTTCCTGTTTGATACAATAATCCATGATTAAGAGTAATAAAAAACGAGCCAAAATAAGGAGGATTTTCTGGTGAAAAGAGTTTTCTTCCTGGTCCTGGTTTCAAGCTTGATACTTGCTGTTGTTTGCCCGTTGTTTTCGGAAAAGATTACCTTTATTCATTCGAACGATACTCATGGCCATTTTAAATCCTACAAGATCAAAGTAGAAAATGGGGAAAGATTAATCGGGGGCATGGAGGCAGTTAGTCATTATATAAACGAGATCAGAGCCAGGGAGAAAAACGTATTTTTAATTGAAACTGGCGATATTTTAACTGGCACTCTTGCCGCAGAAATTGAATATGAAGGAGTGATTGGTGGAGCAATGATGGAGTTCCGTAACAGATTAGGCTACGATGTTTGGGGCTACGGCAATCATGATTTTGATAGAGGACAGCGTAATGCATTGGGGCTGGCAAAACTGGCTAAGTTTCCTACAGTAATGGCCAACATTATTTATAGAAAAAGCGGTAAGCTTTTCCCTGTAGATCCATACCACATCTTTGAGGTAGGGGGGATTAAAGTAGGAGTGATTGCAGTTATGGAGGAGAATTTCTTGACGGAAGTCCAAAAAGAAAAAGTCGAAGGCCTTGATGTGTTACCGATTGTCCCCACCATTAATTCTTATGTTCCGGTGCTGGACAAAAAGACAGATTTGATTGTGGTAATTCTTCACGGCTGGTTTGATGAGGGAGTAAATATAGCTAAAAAAATAGCAGGAATTGACATGGTTTTGGTCGCTGCTGAGGATGAAAAATTTAAAGATGTAGATGGAGTATTAGTCAAGTCAACAAAGGGACATCAAGAGACTCTGGGTTATTTAAGAGTGGAAGTTGATAATGATAAAGTTATTGGCTATGAAGAAAAGCTGATCTGGCTATGGGCAGATATCGACTTGAAGCCATCGCCTCAAGTTGCTGCTTTAGTTAGAGAAGTTGATGACTTGGTCGGGGAAGAATATGCTAAAGTTATAGGAGAAGCCAAGGCAGACCAGAATGTAAATTTATATCCCGGAGAAAATATATTTGTAGAAAGTCCGCTTGGAAATTGGATAACTGATGTAATGCGATGGAAGACAGGAGCTCAAATCGGATTTCACAACACTGGAGCAATCAGAGCAGATATTAAGGCTGGGCCGGTAACCAAATCCAATATATTTGATGTTGCTCCTTTTCATAACACATTGGTTGTATTCAAGCTTACAGGTCAGCAGATTAAGGATGCTTTAGAGGCAGACGTGGAAAGAGGCTGGGATAGAATTCAGGTTTCAGGCATAAAGTACAAATATCACCCAAAAAAAGTCAGACCTTATGGGGAAAGAGTAGATCATATAGAAATTAAGGGGGAGGTTTTGGTAAAAAAAGGTAAAGTTCTCTGGCCGGGGAAAGTATATACTATTGTCAGTAATAATTACCTTGTTGGACATGCAAAAGGAAAATACTTGGGTTTTCCTGTGACTGCCCCAAAGGATACTGGAATTCCTTTAGACAATATTCTGATGGAATGGCTGAATAAGTACAAAGTACTTAATTACAAAATCGAAGAAAGAATCGTAGAGATCAAGTAACCTTATCAGGTCCTAAGTTTGAATATTTCAAGTATCCATGTCTTTCAGAGCTTTCCTTTTTAATCCTGGTTATTAAATATCTAAAATCAATGCATTGCCCCTTTCATAAAATAATTTACTTTTTTCTCTTAAATTAAAGTAATTCTGCATTTCATTTATCTTCAATTCATGATTATTATACTTGCCGGTTCTCTCCATTCCGGAAAGACGACTTTGTTGAAAAAAAAGGCCAAAGAATCTAAGATGTAGATAAAATGAAAAACATCTATGTTCATCTTCTCGAGGAGATGAAAAAACAGAAACCGCTGGTTCTAGCTACAATCGTAGAAACAAAGGGCTCAACTCCCCAGGTGCCTGGGGCTTCGGCCATATTTTCTTCTGAAAGACTCCTCGATGGAACTCTGGGAGGCGGTCTGTTAGAAGCGGATGCTCAAAAAAAAGCTTTAAAGACTCTGAGGAAAAAGGCCTCACTTCTCTCAGAATTTAGCCTTAAAGCTGACATATCTTCAGAGGAAAAAGCCATCTGTGGAGGCGAAGTTAAGATCCTTATCGATGCCAGCCCTGAAATACATAGAAATACGTTCCAGGACTTAAGCCAATCTCTTACTAAGCGGAGGCCAGGCATCTTAGCCACTTTAATAAACAGGCTCTCTGAAGAAAAAGTATCTATTTTTCGATATTGGATAGAGAGAAAAGAGAAATTAGCGGTAGATCCTGGAGAGCATCTTTCCCCCTTTAAAAAAGAGATTAAAAATACTTTTTCTGAGGGCAAGCCGTTCTTCTTGAAAATAAAGAAAGAAATATTCCCTGAAAAGGCAACGGAGAGGTTCCTTTTTTTAGAGCCCATTTTCCCCTTGCCTCAACTGGTTATTGCCGGCGCGGGTCACATCGGTCAGGTGGTGACTCATTTAGGAAGTCTCTTGAAATTTGAGGTAACTGTAATAGACGACAGGCCTGAATTTGCTAATAAGGAAAAACTTCCTGACGCAGATAATATAATCGTTGGTGAAATCGGGAAAGCTATCCAGAGTTTTACCATATCTTCTGATACATATTTGGTGATTGTTACTCGAGGGCACAAGCACGACGGGGCAGCTTTACGGCAATGCATATCTTCTGAAGCTGCTTATATTGGTATGATCGGGAGCATCCGCAAGATAAAGCTTATGCGAAAGAAATTCCTGGAAGAGGGGTGGGCCACCGCTTTCCAATTTGATCGTGTTTGTGCTCCGATTGGTATCGCTATCCAATCAAAGACTGTGGAGGAGATCGCCGTCAGCATCGCAGCTCAACTCGCACTTGTCCGCAGTCAAATCTGAAATAAAAGGAAGGGTATAAAATGATTTGGGCAATGATTTTAGCTGCTGGAGAATCCAAAAGAATGGGAAAGCCAAAGCTTCTTCTCCCTTTCGGAGAAAAAACCATGATCGAGACTATCGTTGCTACTGTCGTTTCATCGAAGGTTGAGCAAACTTTGGTCATTCTTGGGTCAGACCGAGAAAAGACAGAGGAGAAAATCAAGAATTATCCTGTAAAGATTGTTTATAATCGTGATTTTCGGAGCGGGATGCTTTCATCTGTCCAGTGTGGATTTAAATCCTTGCCCGAGGAAATCCGGGCAGTTCTGGTTGTACTTGGTGACCAACCGAAAATATCGACAACCGTCATTAACAAACTTATCGATGCCTATAAAAGCTCAGGAAAAGGGATTGTTCTTCCTGTCTATAAAAAGGAGAGGGGTCATCCTGTGCTCATTGACGTGAAATACGGGGAGGAAGTGGAAAACCTGAGTCATGAGGTTGGCCTCCGGGGAACAGTGTATAATCATCCTGAAGATATATTAGAGGTTGATGTGGAAACATTGAGCATATTCCAGGATATTGATTCCGAGTCGGATTATAAGAGAGAATTAGAGAAGAAAGAATAATTGCGTTTGTATTAGAAAAGGTTTTGGGGGCTAGGCTATTTCCCAAAAAAATGGAGCCTGTCCCCATTTTTTTATAGCAATCAGTTATTGCTGAATTAGAAATGCTTCCTTTTACTTAGGCTTCATTGCCGCTCTGATGCGTTCAGGAGTCATTGGTAGCTGCAAGAGCCTTGCGCCGACAGCATCGTAAATCGCATTGGCAACGACAGCCCCCATACAAATAATTGCTGGTTCCCCACCTCCCTGAGGAGGAGAATCTTTAGCGTCGATCAACACCGTCTCAATTTTGGGAAGCCAGGAGAAACGTGGTATTTCATACGTATCAAAGTTGAGGTCAAAAATCTCTCCACCCTTGAAATGGATTTCTTCAGTAAGAGCATAACCCAGTCCCATCGTGATGCAGCCTTCTACTTGCATTTTCGCTCCCTCGGGATTAATCGAAAGACCCATATCCTGAGCACAGACAACATGCTTAACCTGAACAGCTCCTTTCTTATCAACCTCAACTTCTGCCATGAGGGCCACATAAGTACCCGTATCAATACCCAAAGATATACCATAGCCACGGCCGTTTGCTGCTTTGGATTTAGTCCAGCCGAATTTCTTTGCAGCAGCGGTGAGAACTCCAAGCATTCTTTTATCCTTTAAATTCTTCAATCGGAATTCCAGAGGATCTATACCTGCCTTAGAAGCCATGATGTCAATTTGCGATTCTCTGGCAAAGGTGTTGGTGTTGTTGGCAGGTGCCCGCCAGGCCCCTGTGCCAAAGGGATGTGAACCAGGAGTTCCCCGCCAGCCTCCTCCAGTGGAAACAGTTCGATGATGAGGGATATCATAAAATTGTTGAGAACCTCTTTCCCCTGCGAAATAAACAATATAATCCCAGAGAAAAATTTTTCCTGAGTCTTTAACTCCCGATTTTATTTTAACAACTGCTGCCGGACGGAATGTATCATGAAAGAATTCTTCTGCCCGGCTCCAGGCAACCTGGACAGGTTTTCCAGCTAATTTTGCTAACCGAGCTGCCTGTACAACTTGCTTATTATTGCTCTTTCCACCAAAGCCACCTCCTACAAAGGGAGGGATGACTCGGACATTTTTTGAAGGAAAGCCTAGAACCTGTGCCACTTCATCTTTGGCCCTGAAGGGCGTTTGAGTAGAAGCCCAGACTGTGGCTTTATTGCCCTCGATTTTGACCAAGGCTGTATGAGTTTCCGTAGTGGCATGAGCCACGTAGCTGTTCAAATATGTTTCTTCAACAATATGGGCTGAGAGCTTTTCTCCTGTTTGGAGGTTTCCTCCCTGGACGACTGCTTCTCCTTCTGGGGCAACATTGAGCAAGTGATCAAAAATTGTCTTGTCGTCTACCTTAGCTTCTGGCAAATCATATTGAGCTTTAACTTTTGCCAGGGCTTTTCCAGCTTCATCTGGATGTTTGTGGAGAACCGCAATCAAATCTCCGTCCTTGACCACCCGGACGTCCTTTATTTTTTCCGCTGCAGAAGTGTCCACGCTCTTTATTTTTGCCCCATGGGCAGGGGATCTTAAAATCCTGGCATACAGCATGCCAGGTTGGCGGATGTCTCCCGTAAACATAGCTTTGCCAGTGACTTTTTCTTGCGCGTCCGTTCGGGAGACAGACTTATTAACTATAGTGAATTCTGATGCAGCTTTTAATGAAACTTTTCTATCCAACTTCTTTACGATTTTTTTACCCTTGGTAAGTTGGGCGTAGGTAACCTGATTTTTGGGCTGTGTTATGTCAAATATCACCCCGTCCTTTGCCTTCAACTTGTTCAAAGGCACTTTCAGATATTCAGCTGCCAGCTCTATTAAAACTGCTCTGGCTTTTGCAGCGGCTTCTCTTAAAGGTGGACCAAAAAAGCGGGTAGTCATGGATCCGAAGGTCCCCATGTCCCAGGGACAGAGATCTGTGTCTCCCATCACCATGTCGACTGAACCCAAGGATACTTCCAGTTCGTCTGCTAACATCTGGGCCAGTGAAGTTATGATACCCTGGCCCAACTCAACCTTTCCTGTAAAGCAGCTGACTCTTCCGTCCTCTCCGATTCTAAGGAAAGCATTGAAATCTTTGGGCAGCTCTGGGCGCACTCTGCGGCGTTGTTGTGGCAGTGCCTCAGCGTCTCTTAAAGAGACGAGGATTATGATTCCGCCACCGAACAGCTTAATGAATTCCCGTCGGTCAAGGGGGAAATGGGCTTCTATATCACTAAAATCAAGGTCCATATAATCATCTTTTTTCATCTCTTGCCTCCTCATTTCATTTCCTTGGCTGCAGTTTTAATAGCTTGAACAATTCGGGTATGTGCTCCACAGCGGCATAAATTCTCGTCCATATTTTCAAGGATATCTTTATGGGAAGGCTGAGGATTTTTTAACAATACGCTGTAAGCATTGAGAATCATACCGGGAGTACAAAATCCACATTGAAGAGCATCGTGTTTTATGAATGCTTTCTGGAGGGGATGGAGGTTTCCGTTTTTGGCTAAGCCTTCGATAGTAATAACCTCTTTTCCTTTGACATCTTTTACAGGGAACTGACATGAACGGACAGCCTCCTTGTTTACAAGGACAGTGCATGCACCGCAATAACCCTCTCCACAGCCGAATTTTGTTCCAGTAAGACTCAATTCAGAGCGCAATACCCATAAAAGCGTTCGCTCACCGTCTACAGTCAATCGCGTGGGTTTGTCATTGAGCTTGAAATTAATGGTTTCTCTCATTTTAATCCTCTCTTTGTCCGGGGAGAATCGATATCCTGGGCGAGGAGCTGGGGGATAACAGTAACGCTTAAAGCTCCGCCCCCGAATGCTTTTAAAAAATCCCTTCTTGTAAAAGTCTTTCTTTTGCTCTTTTTGGCTTTTTCCATTTTGCCTCTCCTTTTCAGGAAAAGGTGTTATTTGTTTAACCTGGTTTAGGCAGTCATATCCTTCTGTATGTTTTTATGGATTATAAATTTCTTTTTTTCTTTTTACAACTTTTTCTTTTTAATGGGGTCATAATTAACGGGGTCAGGTCTTGCTTTTTGCCTTCTCTCGTATAGACGCAATTTATACCAATGCATTACATTGCAGGCAATCCTGCTCTTTTTATAAATGCGCAAGGGAGCGCGGCAATCTCATCCTGAAGACAGGAAGTATCTATGTTGCTTTCATCCTTACACTGAAATTTTGATGTGTTTGTGTGAGACTGCTGAGACGGGCAAAAAGCAAGACCTGAACCCTTGGATTAGTATTTTATTTGACTGCAAATTTTTCTTTTGATATAAACATTTCAGCATGGTTACGAAATGAATAGCAAGGAATATTTTAATGAAATTGCCCATCAATGGGACAATATGCAGCAGAGCTTCTTTTCAGAGGCGGTCAAGGACAAAGCTTTTTCTGTAGCTGGAGTGAAGAAAGGCAAGATAGCTGCTGATATCGGAGCGGGGAGCGGCTTTATCACTGAAGGGCTGATTGGCAAAGGACTTAAGGTGATAGCGGTAGACCAATCCGATGCAATGCTGGTAGAGATGAGAAAGAAGTTCTCTGGCGCTGAGGGAATTGAATACCGCTTGGGGGAGGCGGAAAAATTACCCATTCCTGATGAAGCTGTTGATTATGCTTTTGCCAACATGTATATCCATCATGTCGAATCTCCGCAGAAGGCCATAAAAGAAATGGTGCGGATTTTGAAGCCGGGAGGCAAGCTTGTTATTACAGATATGGATGAGCACGAGTTTAAGTTCTTAAAAGAAGAGCAGCACGATCGCTGGATGGGCTTCAAGAGAGGGGACGTCAGGCGATGGTTCGAAGAAGCAGAGCTTAAAAATGTGATAGTGGACTGTATAGGTGAGAGTTGCTGTGCGCAATCAAGCTGCGGGGACGAGCAGGCTAGCATCAGCATATTCGTCGCTTCAGGAGAGAAATAAATTGATTGCAGGCGCATCCTAGCCTGTTAGTTGCTCTCTTTTCTCGATGAAATGCTCTTCACTTTGCCGAATCCTTTTAGATGAAATGAATAATTTTTCCTCCTTTAAAGAGA
>Ga0255054_10001305_pt1 | contig 14682 bp, 21 predicted proteins | sample JV7_2_23_MG_FD_188634 | JGI IMG/M metagenome (GOLD analysis project Ga0255054, IMG submission 188634) | Seawater microbial communities from Jervis Inlet, British Columbia, Canada - JV7_2_23 | ecosystem: Environmental > Aquatic > Marine > Inlet | place: Canada: British Columbia | collected...
GGATGCTGCCGACTACCAGGAAAATTCCGACGCCAAAAAATATGGGCGCAAATGCGTGCAAATCAATTGCGGCTTTCCAGTGCCCCTGAGCGAACAGAACCATCGCCCGTGTCAGGCCGCATCCGGGACAGACCACACCCAGTGTTGATTTGACCGGGCATTGCCATGCTATTGTCCCTGCTGCGGTTAATACAAGCTGCACAACCATTACAGCGGCCAGCAGGACGATAATCCGTCGGTTCTGCATCAAGGGCCCCAGGACGGGTGCAAATAATCCGCCCTTGACGCGCGTCATGTTGACGGAATCGGCCGTCATTGAGGGTCTTGCCTTACCGGTTAAACTGCTGCTGGTCGTCATTTACTTTCTGGCGATAATTGCGAAACGGTGTTAAGTTCAGTTATCTTAATTATCGGCATCTATCTGAAAATCTTTATTTTTTTGCCGATTATGAGGCGAGATTGCTTGATTAAACGTTAGATGGTCAAAGAACCGACCGGTCACCGTCTTTTTGATAGCCGATTGTTACGAAATAATCGGCGAATGGGCTGACGTTTGCCGGCTGGCTGTTTATCGGGCTGATGGTGATGCGATTTTTCTGGCTGTGTGGTAATTTTAACAGATTATGCTGGTATTTGGCAAATTTTTCTTACTGTTCGGCCTGCAATTTTTTCAGGGGCCGGCGGTGTGTCGTCGTAGATCAATATCCTCAGTAGGTCCGATTCAATAAAATACCGTTCGGGAACGGTGGCGCGGGATGGCTTTATACTGCGGTTGCCGGCCGCGATTCCAAAGCAAAAAATCAAGCCCCATGGACGCTATTTTATGCCCGGATACATTTAGCGCATTCTTTAAAAGTTCGACGGCATGCAGGGCGCAGGCCCTGATCTCAATTTCCTGTGCCGAGCCGGCGGGAATCAATTTTCCCGCATCGATTCGTGAGATTAACGCTTCTGTGTAAAGTAAAATATTATCCACCCGCAGTACATGCGGAACCAGATTATCCGCGAAAATGGTTAGATTCTGCAGATCGTCAAAGCGTCCCAGCCCCTGGCCTTCAAATGCCAGAGACAGATCCGCAGCGGCCAGCTGGGCGCGTTTATAAAACGGGACTTCAACCGCATCATATAATTCAACATCATAGAAGTAAGGCATGCCAATAAGCAGTTGCATCAAGCGTTCAGCAGAAGCGCCGGCGGCCTCAATCAACTCGGTGAAGCTGCCGTTAAAATCTTGCTGCAGGTACCAGCCAAGATCATTTAACGCTTTGGCAAAAAGCCGCATGAGCTCACCAATGGGCTTGCTGTCAGGATCCTGTTCGAAAATCTGCGTGCAGTCTTCAGGGGTCAGCCGGGTAAGTTCCAGAGCCGAAAACGGCCCGTTTTTTTTAAAGCGGTCATTAAGACAGCTGGCCACGGTAAAATACCCTGACATGCCCGGGCGTTTTTGCAGGTGCGGAAAGTAACCCGAGCCAAAATTAATGCTGTCCAGTGTCAGGAAGAAGGCGGCCGTATCATCATTTTGACCCAGGTAATGGCTTTCAGAATCATGCCCGGGCTGGATGGCGCTTTCAAGGCATAAAGATTCAGCATAAGCAGGGATTAAATCATAATTAATTTGAATGTGAGCGGCACGCTCTGCCACTGCCCTGCAGCCGGCTCGCACCTGTTTCAGCAAACGAAGTTCCATCTAAATGATTTTTGTAAACAGAACCTTATGGTCACCCGGCCGGTTGTAATCTCGTGTTACCGGGAGGCCGTCAATTTCATCATCACCCGCTTCGAGCTGAAATCCAATTCGCTCATGAAATTCAACCGAGCCCCTGTTCACCGCGGATGTGCATGCACGTATAATATTCCGGCCATGCGTTCGACAGTTTTCAAAAAAACGCTCATACAATGTTGTGCCGATACCTTTTTTACGAAAGTCCGGATGGACACCCATGAAATGAACATATGCTTCTTTTTTAAGAGATGGTGAAAGAAAGCCTATCAGGAAACCGATAGTCTGACCTTCTTTTTCGATCACAAAAGAGGTATCGTTAAAGTGATTCAAAAACAGTTTCGGCAGCATGGCCGTTAGGTCGCGCCCGCCCCACCAACCCTGCAAAGCTGCAATAACGCTTGCATGATCGGATGGTTTTGCTTTTCTGATTGTGATGCCTTTTTCCATCATGAAATGTTCCTTAACCTTGCCATCGACCGGTCGTGCAGTTGGAATAACAGGGACACGGCAACCATGGCACCCACCAGTGCCAGAAACATATCCCACTGAGCGTCCCAGATATCGCCCTGTGAACCTAAAAAAGCCGTGCCGACATCAGATGCCACAATCAGCGCGATCCACCATTCCAGTAGTTCCCAGAAAGCAGCGATGGCGAGAACGATGCTAAACACAATAAAATAAAACCAGCCGCCCCTTTGCAGCGGTGTGACCCGCAGAAGGATCTCCCGGATGATAAAGACCGGAAACACGCCCAGCGCAACGTGTCCCACGCGATCATAGTGGTTGCGGCCAAATCCGAAAACCTCCATGGCCCAGTTACCCAGGGGTGTTTTGGCATAAGTGTAATAACCGCCGTAGATCAGGATGAGCATATGAAAAAATACACACCAGTAAACCATGTGCGACATCGGGAAGCGACGATAAAGCACAATGAGCACGGCTATGCCGGCCAGCCCGGGGCCCACCTCCAGCAGCCAGCTCAATCGCCCCGCCGGAGGAGCAATTACCGTAGCGATGCATACCAGGATGACGATACCTAAAAGGATCAGCGGTGTGCGGTAATATGAAAATGGAACCGGTGTCATTTATCTCCCTTTTTTCCAGATTCATATTTTAACCAATGCTCGGGGTCGGATTGGGGAAGGGCTTTGCCGGTCTCCAGGTAATGGTTCATGGTGGCTTCCCAGAATTCCATATCTTTAACGAAGTTTTCCTCTGTAAAGTTTTCGATAAACGTATTGCCCTCCTCGGTCAGCGCGGTGATGGTATAGATGATGTGGACGCGGGATGTATTCTCGCCGCCGTCTTCGATGCGAACCGTCACATCGGCCACTCTTGAATCAGGTGTGATGCGGGCAAAACCGGTCTCACCGGCGGCATCATCTCTTTTGGTGATCAGCCAGATGGTGTCTTTTTCACCGGCACTTTTGGAGGTAAACACGCATCCTTCCTCAGCAAAGCCGGAATGCGAAAAAATCAGATGATAATCCCAGCCATCCAGCCATTCGGCTTCTTTGACCGGGCAGATCAAAGAATGGACCACTGACGGTTGCGCATGAATGGTCTGAACATAATTTCGGGTGACTCTTTTTGCCTTAAAAGCGGTAGATTTTAATGACTTCATGGGTTTCTCCCGATTCAGGAATATTAATGGCGCGCAATATGAAATAATGATCTTAATTTATGGCATGGTTAAATTTAAAATCTCCGGCAAGCTTTTGATAACCGTAACCTCATTTTTCGAAAACCTGTTTTCTGGAAAATCTTCGGCCGGGTACGCCATCTGAAAATCCAATGCATCCCTGTCTGTGGGGTTAACCGGTCTGGCTATGAATATCGGATGGATTCCGGCGGCGATGGCCCCGGCAACATCCTCTTCCGTATCCCCGACATAAACCGCTTCATCCTGTGAAATCCCGGTCTGCTCAAGCGCAAAAGAAAAAATGGCGGGATCGGGCTTTTTAACCCCCACTTCACTGGATATGATAACGGTGTCAAAAAAGTTTTCCAATCCATTATTGCTTAAGATGCGCCGGACATGCGGGGGATGATCAAAATTGCTCACTAGGCCTATCTTTTTATTCTGTTTTAAAGCCGTGAGAACCGGGACGGCTTCAGGGTCAATAAAAATATGCTTTTGCCAGGCTTCCGCAACCGTATCTGCGATATGACTGAGTTCTGCTTTACCCAATTCATGGTTGAGTCGACCACATAAGGAATCAATACGGCGTTCAAGGACGCTTAAATTATCTTCATTGCCGGCGGGTTCAGCGGTGCTGAAAAACCCATCACATTCTTGCGAAAAGGTCTCCATGGGAATATTTAAACCCTGTTTTTTTAGCAAATCATAAAACGTCGACAGCCAGTCCGTCCAGGCCTGCTTCATATTGCCGTAAACCAGTAAGGTTCCGTATAGATCAAATAAAATTCCCTGTATGCTCATTTCTTCCCCAGCTATTGATAATTAACCAGATCTCTTCAAAATGTTGATCTTGGGCCAATTTAATTTCGACCATCATTCATCCTTCCAATATGCTATTTATCTGATGTTCATAGCGACCCCATTTTAACCCCGAGTCCCATCAGTCGCAGCCAGGGGGCTTGTCCCAGTGACCACTGAAGCCTGCTTCCATCGAAGGCGCTTGACATGACATCCAGGGAAGTTTCGTTAAATTCTTTGCCCGTAGACCGATGGCACATTCATCTTGAATAACATGCAGCCTTAAGCGCCCCTCTTTTAATGTCCAGGTATAAGAACCCGTCACTTCAATACAGCAGGGATCATTAAATAACTGCACCCGGTTTCCGTCAACAACAAAAGACCCGATACTTCGCCAGCCGGTCAATTCATGGAAGATCCGAAAAATACCGTTGTCTAAATTCAGCCTCCATATTCCCCCTTCCGGCGCGTAATCCGGACAGCGCCGGCAAGGAACCGGCGGTGTCTTTTTGGGGTCGAACTTGGTATAGGTTCCATCAAGAGCAGTGCGCACCCGGGGAGGAAGTGGAGCGGTATGGGGAAACGGGGTTTTCTGAAGCAGTTCGGCCCAAATGATAGAAGTTGAACTGCCTTGTCCGGAGGGGGGTGCAGGCTCAGATTCTTTCCTGGCGGCCCCAGAGCAGTATAACGTGGCCAGCACCCCCAAAAAGGCCAGAGCAACATGTAAAGCGGATGATTTCAATTTGAATTGCTGAAAACTGATTCTGTAGATCATTCCGATTTCCGAACCATATAGACATCTTCTAAATCGACCAAAAATGTAATTCCGTCAGTTTGAAGTTCAGATTCTTTAAATATGAACACCGTTATCATCAGACCGTTTTTCATAAATCGATCAAAATGGTTACAAAAAGTCTATTATCAGCTGGTTGACAATGTCCGGCTTCTGGAACACGATACCGTGATTGACACCTTCCACCGGCTTAAACGTCAGCCGGGGAATAAAGGATTGTATGTCGCTGATCATTTGTTTGGTGACCCCGGTCTCCTCGGTTCCCCAGATCAGCAATACATCCCGCTTCTGCCTGCCGACGATCTGATAGGCATCACGGTAGTCTCCCACTGCGTCATTTCTGAGCATTGATAAAATCGATTGCTGGAAACCTTTGTAAGTGGTTTGTTCCACAAAAAACCGGGTATATTTTTCAGATTCCGGATGATTTCCAACCAGAGAGGCAAATCGATTTACAATGACGCGGATGCCGGCTAAGCGGGCCAAAAATTCGCCAAAGACCGGTATTTCAAAGTAAGACGGAACTTTATAATCGTTGATCAAGGGTGAAATCAATACCAGTTTATCCACCCGGTCGGGATATCGGGCGGTGAAATTAACAGCGGTACCGCCGCCAAGCGAAAGGCCGATTAGATCAAAGGGCCCGGTTAAGCCCAGCCTGTCTACCAGTTCCTTTAATTGCCTTCGATACAGCTCCTGGTCATAAATTACATCGGGCCTGTCGGAATACCCCCGGCCAAACATGTCATAGCTCAGCACTCTAAAACCGGCTTTCGTTAACGCCGGAATCTGTTTGTCCCAGGTCCATATGGGAATCGTTGCCCCATGCACCAGAACCACCACCTTTGCATCCTGCGGGCCTTCCAATTTGTAGTGCGTCATCCCATCAGAAAGTTTGATGTAGGTTCCGCCTAACTTGACGCGAACCGTCTCATTCAGCTCGTTGACTTCAGGATCCAGTATCAGATAAATTACGATTGCTACCACGAATAAGCCGATTAAAAATGCCGCCAGCCATTTCCATTTCATGCTGCGCTCCTGTGTCTGTGCCTGAATCCGTTCATTTTTAAGCTCATACCTTAGCGCATCGGTTGCTCAACAGCAACATCCAGCGACGAAAGCCTACCAGCGGGATCACGATCCTCGGAGCGGTGTATCGAACGGGTTTCTTCTCGATGCATACCAGAAAATGCCGGGCAGCCCGATCGACTCCCATCATGAACGGCTTGACATCGCCTTTCGCCATTTTGGTGTCAACGAATCCGAACCGCACATTTGATACATTTACGCCTTTGGGTCTCAGTGCGAGGGCAGTCCTTCGAGGTAATTGGAGAATTCTGCCTTGGAGGCATGATAACTGGGAGCTTCAGAAGATAACAGCTCCTCGGCCTTCCTTTCTTTGTTACCTTTGCCGGTTTGCAATGATTACGGGAATTCGTTTAAAAATGAGAAAAGCAATTAAACTGAAATCGAAAATTTGTTGGTTTTAAGTGCAGAATAAAATCAGGTATATGCTGCCGGGAATTTAGAATATGTGGCCGAACAATAAACGCAAAATCCGGGTGATTGCGGTAATACACAAAATGCCACAGTTTTTACTGTCCGTGTTCACCCCTTAGTTAGCGCATAATAGTTTGAAATTGTATGAGAAATTCTTTAGGATTGACGATTTTAATTCGTATATAGTTTTTAACCTGTTGTAAATGTTTATCCCCTGAGATTATATGAGAGCATCCTAAGGCAACAGCGCATTCAATGAACATATTATCGTCTGGGTCTTGTTCGATTATTTTTAAGGAAGGAGTTGTTGCTGAAAAGATAATGTTATGCCCTTCTGAAAAAATATTTAGTAATTCTTGAAGTTCATTTTCGTTTTGCAGCCCAAGCCTTCTAAGGACTTCAACATATTCATCAACAATCTTTTTTGATAGGCAGAGTTTTATTTCCCCTTTTTTCCATAAATCAATTATTTTTTTAGGGTTGCCCCCAAAAAATGATGAGATAAAAACATTTGTATCAATAACAACTTTTATCATTTTTCAGCTCTAATCTTTTGGATAATTGAATCAATGTCATCAGAGCCGAACCCTTTATTTTTGATTTTTGTTCCTATTCGGCTCCAGAGGTCGTCAATATAGGAGCCAATGTCTCTATTTTTCACATAACTTTCGAGTAGTTCCCTTACAATCTCACTTACATTTTTCCCTTCAGCTTTGGCAAAATTGCTAACCTTGTTTTTGAGGGTTGAATCAATGCGGACAATCATTTGTGTTGTCATATAACACCTCCTTGCATGATATATTGTATTAACAATATATACAACGGGCAAGAGGAAGTCAAGCGAAATGAGAGATAAAAAATATTTCTTTGCATACATGAATCCTGTGACTTTTTCCGGAAAACTTTTCATTTGGCCGGGTTCGTCCACAGATTCTGCAATAATGACCCATTATTATCTTTTTACTCTCGCGCTAACGCAGAGTTCACCTGCATTTTGGAGCAGAGCGGAAAAATGTCATGTGCAACGATTGGTCAGTTAGTTTTTTTCAGACTTAACTTCATCTTCAACTGTAATTTCCGGATAGGTAAGGTAATAATAATTCAGACTAATATTTTTAAAAGAAAGGACTTGCCGAATATATTATTAATGTGTATGTTTATGCAAAACGATACACAAAGGAGAAAAATCATGCGAACCAATATTGTTATCGATGACAACCTAATGGCCGAAGCCCTAAAGCTAAGCCAATTGAAAACCAAAAAGGCTGTAGTTGAAACCGGGTTACGCCTATTAATCCAGATCAAGAAACAGGAGCGCATCAAAAGCATACGCGGTAAATTAAATTGGGATGGTGACCTTGAAAAAATGAGGCTGGATCAATGATACTGGTCGACTCATCCGTATGGATCGATTATTTCAACGGTCAGCGAACGTGGCAGACGAATCTGCTGGATAATCTTCTTTCAGATGTACCCATCATTATCGGTGATTTAATTCTGGCCGAAATTTTACAAGGATTTCGATCAGATAATGATTATGAATCAGCAAAATCTTACTTGAGTGACCTTCCTTTTCGCCAGATGGGAGGATACCAAGTCGCTGTGCAGAGTGCTCAAAACTACAGAATGCTCAGGAAAAAAGGGGTGACGGTACGCAAAACGATCGATGTTATCATCGGAACTTATTGCATTCTTGAGGGGTTACCATTATTACATGATGACCGCGACTTTGATCCCATGGTATCTCATCTTTCATTAAAGATTCTATCCCCCGAGTAAACAGTAAAATCTTACCTCTCCAATTTTATTTATAGAAATGCCCATCCTATTGTTATTAGGATCGCTGAGGAAGTAAAAATTATTGGACACATCCTAAAAGGTATGAAGTTTATTCTGAAGCCTGTGAATAAAGATATGATCGCTAGAATCAATAGGCATGCTGATGACATAAGATAAATTGTTGTTGAAATTATATTTATTGGATTAATTAATGTTATCGTGGCCACTAATATGCCGATAAAGATCAGAGCTATACCTTCGATCAACCATTCCATTGTTATGATATTTTTATTGTCGTTGCTAATTTCACCAAATCCTCGAACAACAGACTTTGTAGGAAAAAGATGGGCAATACCCCAAATTAAAGGCAAGGCGGATCCTATATAAATTATCACTTTTCCATTCATTGTTTTAGGCCCCTAACGCTCCGGATAACCGGCAGGGAAAAGTGTCAGCTTTTTCCTGTCCGAGTTCATCCGGTTGTTATATGGTCTTTTTTATTTTTTGGGCATGCCAGAAACGTTTTATTGATTTATCATCCCTTTTTGGCGAGAGTCGTAATCCGATTTTTTTCAGGAATGTCGAAAATCGCAACATCAAAATATCCGGCTTCAGTTAGGAATTCACGGTATTCCTCCGGAGTATGAAGCATCATAGAGCCCCATTTGGCCCATTTTAAATTTCGTTTCTCGAATTTCTCATGCTTATATACCTCATTGGCTATCAATAAGGTACCGCTCGGTTTCAGGACGCGTTTTATTTCTTTTAGGTCATCAATTAAATTCGGCCAGAAATAGTAAGTCTCAAAAGCCGTTACAAGATTGAACATGCCATCCGGGAATGGCAGTGACGAAACAGAACCATGAATTATTTCGACATGCCCGGTTTCTACAAACTTCTTATTGATTTTCTGGGCTAATTGTACCATTTCTTCGGAATAATCAATTCCGCAGACTTTCCCGCTTGATGAAATCTGGGCCAGTTCATAGACAGCTTTTCCACCGCCACAACCCACATCAAGAATAAATGCATCAATATTGATAGAGATATGGCTCAGGCCCCAACGCCGCAGCTTGCCATGCCCTGTATTCATCCCCATTCCAACAAATCTGCCGAACAAGCCTGTAGGTTTGCGGCATTGTCTAACCATTTTTTCCATAAATCCCATAAATTCATCCTTATGCCAGATAACGATCAAGCTCACCTGCCGTTATGAAGCGTAGCGGAATAGCGGTCAGGTGGAGCGCCTTGTTAGCGCCGGATTGTTCTGACCAATCAATGTCAGCAGTCCAACTCATATCTTTCGCAAACGCGGAATCCACATTGGCACTTCCCGCATGTACTTCTCATAATCCTCGCCAAAGCGCACAAGAAGCAGTCTTTCCTCGTATCGCGAGATGTAATGCAGGAATCCGATCGCAATAACCCACACCACTGCAGCAGCCAGCGATATGCTCAGCATCAGAAGACCAAGATAAAGCAGAATCTCGCTCAGATATACTGGATGGCGAACGACGCCGAACACGCTCTTCCTGATTACGCCAGGAGTTTCTCTCTTTTCACCGAATACGATAGACAGACCCTTTTTTGCCAGAATGCCCGACAATACAAGCAAAACGACTCCAAAAGGTATTCTAACGCCTTGTGGTACGTAGTGATTGAGGAAAGTAGTGTACTTTAAGAAGAATGTGTCGAGTATCCACGTCGCAGCAAATAGGCATGCCAGTATTATCTGTCCAGCATCGCCAACTGTATGTTCTCCAGTAAGATCATCCCGCTGTTTCTGTTCTTCCCTATTTGTTTGTTTTCGAGCCATATTATCTCCTTATTCCACCTCCTGTTTCGTGATGGAATGCGCGCTAACGCCGGGTATAAGTGGCGGGCGAGTGCCGCCCCGCAAGATGTAAAAACCCCCTCTGTTGATATCATTCGAGACTCATCAAAGCCGCAGGATATAGCCCGTCCATCTTCATGCCATTGTTATGCCTCGGGGCTATTCTCAAATGCTGTCACTGAAGTTTTAACCGGGATGATCCGTCGCTCGATGTCGGCCCAGATTTTAGGCTTCATCATTCGCAAATCATATTCAGTCTGCAAATTCAGCCAAAACTGAGCTTCGACACCAAAATATCGCTGCAGTCTCAAAGCGGTATCGGCGGTAATAGCCCTTTTGCCGTTGACGATCGCACTAATTCTATTCGGAGGAACAGACAGATCGCATGCGAGCTTATTTATACTGATACCTAAATTGTCCATGAAATCTTCATGCAGGATTTCACCCGGTGTGATCGGATCAAGCAGTTTGTTCGCATTCATGTTTATATCATCAATGATAATCGACAATTTTAGCATTACGACACCGTGCCGCGGCGAAGCTCCTAAGAGCGAAGACGGGGCCTGCCGCGCCTTAGCTTTAGCTACGGCGGGTCAGCGCCACTGGCTTGTTAGCCAAGACTATCTAAAAACTTTACCCCTTTGTCCAATTGAAAAAGACCGATTTATCGTAAGCTGATGAATATTAGAAAAACAGAAAATAACGCGGAACATTTTTCATATATTCGCGATAGGACTCACCGTATTTTTCAGAACAATACTTCTCCTCCGCCAGAACAGTAAGATGATTTATGGCAGTATGCAAGATAACAAGCATTATCATGAACCAAGAGGCACAACCGATACCCATTCCAAGAAGTGTGAGTGCGGAGAAAAAATACATTGGATTTCTGGATATTTTATAAACGCCTTTAACAATCGGTTCATTTGAGGGGGTTGAAGCAAAATTGATGGTGCTTATAACATACGGGATAGATCCAGATGCATAAACAGTCAATCCTATATAAAACCACATCGTTTCCAATCTTAAAGGTAGGCCGACTGAATAAAGCACCGCTCCGAAAAAGACGAAGGTAGACACAAAAGTCTGACATTTTTCTTTTACAGTATACGCGGACATATTAACGGCCCGTTTTGCAGCTCCCTTATTTGAGATGAACAGAATAATCATTGGCAAAATTATTGGAATAGTTCCTAACCACCCATTACACCAGCCTATCTTGAAATCTGGAATCAAAGACATCATTCTATTCTTCTGGATTTAGATCGGACCCTTAGCATATTAAAGATTCAAGTAGCACAATTGTTTTTCACATATAATGATGCTTCAGCGCGCTAACGCCTAACATAACCGGCGCCAAAAAGCTGTGGCTTTTTGGCGTCAGTGTTCATGCTGTTGTTAGGTGATCCATAGAAAGCTATGTATTTTTAGAAAATGTATAAGTTTTTTTATTCTTTTTTAATCAAAAGAATTCCTCGATGCTTTGCATCGGGGTTAATAAGATAAAAATTCATTTTGATACCTCGCAGCTCTGCTGCGGGGTAGTTCATTAATTTGAACAAATTATTGCTTAAAATATTTTCTCTTATTTCTTTATCTCTCATGTGATGGTCGCTAAATGAGAGAATTCCTTGTGCTTTTAATATTCTGTTTATTTCCTGCAAGACGTCGTCAGGATTATTTAAATCATGATAAGTGTCGTATAAAAGTACAACATTGACACTTTGATCTGGCAATCCAGTATCACAGTTAGAATGAATGGTTTTCACATTTCCAAGTTTGTTTTTTGAAGCAATATCTTGAACAGATTTAATCGCTAAAGGGTGTAAATCAAGTGCAAATATCTCACCTGACATACCAATCAGAGATGAAAGCGGCACGATGTAGCTACCTGAGCCGCAGCCGTAGTCGAGGACAGTATTTCCTGGCTTTATCCCAACTTCTTTCAAGACATTGATTCTCGGTGAAATGAAATCACGAATTTTAAAAGCGAGACTCATTAGCTTAAAATTCATTGAAGATTCTAATTTTGCCATAATCAGTAACGACAAGAAAGTAATTCCGAAAAGGGCATGAGTTGTCCTTTTCCGGCTTGAATCGTCCTCCTGAGCACCTGAACCGTCGTTTTCCGGCTTAAACCGCCGGAAATCACACCGCCAGTATGCCGCGAATTTTCTCCAGCCGGTCCCGGCCGATGGGAATGCGCCGGTTGACCGGCGGGTCGAGGCGAAGGTCCCAATCCCGGGAGCTGCGAGGGGTGAGCGCCCGGACCCGATTTATATTATTAAACCCGTAAGTCTTTTTAAAAGAACGTCTTCAATGTTTTGGCGTGAATCCAGCACCGCTAAAACGTATACGATATTTTCGGATATTCGATAAACGATTTTCCAGGGAGGGTTAATTAATTCACGATATTGCAATATGCCGTTATCGCGAAGTTCGGGAACGATGCGGCCTCTTTCAGGAAGGGTATAAAGGCTTGACGCTGTTTGCCTTAAATTTCTTAGTATTTTTAGTGCGTTTGATGGGCTTTCCGTGGCGATATATTCAATGATATGTTTCAAATCGTTTTCAGCAACATTGGACCACATTACTTTATATTTTTTGTTCATTCCAATTTTTCTTTCAGCATATTTTCAATATTCTCGAATACTTCCTGCTGAGATTTTAATTTTCCTTCGCGGATTTCTTCTTCGCCCTGGGAAATGAGTTTCAATATTCCGATCGCATTGCGCATATTTTCATAGCTTTCAGGATCTTGCAGTATGGCTCTGGGTTCACCGTTTTGAGTAATGATAACCGGACGATGGGTTTTGTTAATTTGCTTCAACAAATCAGCTGCTCTTGATTTAAGATAGGTAACCGGTTTTATATCTTGTGAAATTTTCATTGTTTCACCTCCGGTCTGTTTATAGTACCAAATATAGACCGATGTCAAGGTCAAAATTTAATCTTATCCTACTTTGGAATCTTTTAGGTGGGCTGATTCTTAATTAATAAAATTTCGTCTTTTTTCTTCGAGACGCTGATCAAGACGTTTGAGCATTTCGATGGTTTTTTCCAGTTTCTGGTTGGTTTCTTCGAGCTTGCGGTTTTTGTTTCGGAGTTTGATTTCTTCGCGGGTTAATTTGCGGTTGGTTTGTTTAAATGCCAGTTTTGTTTTATTTGACTTCTCAAGCTGTTTTTGCACCTGGGTAATTTTTTTGGAAAGACGGTTGATTTCTTTTAATGACGCCAGCCAGTTCAGCGTTTCACCATCGACGGGAGATTCTTCCAGAATAATATAGGCTTCAAGGTGTTTAAGGGCCAAGTGGTAATTTCGGTGGCGATTATTGTGATCGGAGTAAAGCTGCGCAAGCTTCAGATGCGCATTTTTTGCTTCGGTGGATTTTGAATTTTGACGAATAGCATGTTCCAGCTCGATAATTTCTCTGGAGTATTTATGATCGGCAACCGGTTGACTGACTGGGTCTGTAGTTGCTTTGCTGGAATTCATCATATGAGAACAGCCGCTGAATGCAACAACCAGTGCGATGACAACCATGAGATCAATTTTCGTCCTAAATTTGTGCATCTATTTTCCTTTTGAGCCCCGCTTGCGATCCTGCAGGCTGATCAATTTGCGATCCTTATTGCCTTTGCGTTTACTGTCCCCACGCTGATCCGTCATGACGGTACTGCCGGCCACTGTTTTGGCGTGTTCTTTCATTTCCGCCGCCACTTCACCGTACTGGATGTGATTTTTAAATTTGCGTTTTATATTGGTTACCACAGCAATGGACAGGGTGGCTAACGGGAATTTAACTTCCTGACCCTGGCGATTTTCGCCGACGATATGGCCGCGCTTTCGGTCGTTTTTATCGTAAAACCCGGGAATGGTCTTATCAAAGGTATCAATGACCGATTGGCATATCCGCGGATACAGATCCGGGGTGGTGATGAGCACGTAATCATCCCCGCCGATGTGGCCGATAAAATCATCTTCGGTACCATATTTGGCAACCGCCTCACTGATCATACCGGCGGTGGCCTGGATAACATCGTTACCTTTGGCATATCCGTAGTGATCGTTATAGGCTTTAAAGTTGTCGATATCCATCAGGCAAAAAGCAATGGGTGCCCTGGCGCCAATGCGCTTTTTCATTACATTTTCTATGGCAATGCCTCCGGGCAGACGCGTCAGGGGGCTGGTGTCCAGATACATTTCCTCGAGCTGCTGTAAGCGTTTGGCCATGGTGACAAATGCCTGAGCCAGATCGCCCAGCTCATCTTTGTTACGGATATCGGGCCGATGATCGAATTTGCCCTCGGAGATCATACTGGTGGCGTATTTCAGTTTTTTTATTGCGCCGGAAATATTTCGGGTGATGACAAAGGCCGCTGTCACCGAGAACAACAGGCCCAGGCCGCATAGCACTGCAGAGGCTTTAAAAGCGATGCGACCGATGGTTGCGGTTAATCCGGTTTTTTCATTCTGATCCCGCAGAGCATTGGCCGCCATGCCTTTGACGACCGCAATAATTCTTTCCTGCTGGTCTTTGATCCTATTTTCAAACTCGAGGGCAGCGATTGAAGACGGGTCCGTAATTCCTCTAAGGGATTCAGCCAGAGTA
>Ga0255054_10001308_pt1 | contig 14671 bp, 17 predicted proteins | sample JV7_2_23_MG_FD_188634 | JGI IMG/M metagenome (GOLD analysis project Ga0255054, IMG submission 188634) | Seawater microbial communities from Jervis Inlet, British Columbia, Canada - JV7_2_23 | ecosystem: Environmental > Aquatic > Marine > Inlet | place: Canada: British Columbia | collected...
GCAATCGCGCCTCTTCGGCAAAATCACAAACATCGCCGATTACGGTTGTTTCGTGGAGATCGAGGATGGCGTCGAGGGTCTGGTACATGTCTCCGAAATGGACTGGACCAACAAGAACGTCAACCCGGCACGCATCGTACAGGTGGGCGAGGAAGTCGAGGTCATGGTCCTCGAGATTGACGAGGAACGTCGCCGCATCTCGCTCGGTGTCAAGCAGTGCAAATCGAATCCGTGGGCCGAGTTTGCCTCTACTTTCAACCGCAATGACAAGGTATCGGGACAGATCAAATCGATCACCGACTTTGGCATCTTCATCGGTCTTGACGGTGGCATTGACGGGCTTGTGCACCTTTCCGATATTTCCTGGGACCTGACCGGCGAAGAAGCCGTGCGCAATTACAAGAAGGGCCAGGAAATCGAGGCCGCGGTACTCGCTATCGATGCAGAACGCGAACGTATCTCGCTGGGTATCAAGCAGCTGGAGAAGGACCCGTTCTCTCAATGGCTGGCCGAACACCCCAAGAACACGATCGTCAAGGGCAAGGTTACCGAGGTGGATGCGCGCGGTGCATTCGTAGACCTCGGCGATGGAGTCATCGGATCGCTGCGTGCCTCGGAGCTCGCGCGAGGTCGCATTGAAGATGCACGCATGGTCCTCAAGGTCGGTGAAGAGGTCGAGGCGAAGTTTACTAACGTCGATCGCAAGAACCGTTCGGTTGCGCTGTCGATCAAGGCGAAGGAGGTTCACGAGGAGGCCGAAGCCATCAGTAGCTACAAATCTGAGGCCGGATCGACCCCTGTGGGGACCACTCTGGGCGAGCTGTTGAAAGAAAAAATGTCCGGCGGAAGCAAATAATACGTAAAAAAGGTAGCCCGGACCGTGCGGTCCGGGCTATATTTGTCAATACTATCGGTGGGTTACGAGCACCGGCCACAACCGAAACGTGGAAAAATGACAAAATCTGAACTCATAGAAGCCATCGCCCGCAAGCAAAAGCACCTTCCTGCAAAGGATGTGGAGCTTGCCGTCAAGCATCTTCTGGACCTTATGAGCGACTCTCTGGCGAAAGGACAGCGCATCGAGATTCGCGGATTCGGCAGCTTTTCGCTGCACTTTCGACCGCCTCGCATCGGGCGCAATCCCAAGACCGGTGAGGCTGTGGCGCTTTCTGGCAAGTACGTGCCACACTTCAAGCCCGGCAAGGACCTGCGCGAGCGCGTCGACGCAAGCCGCCATTTTCCGATCAAGAACTGACGGCGGCGAAGTCAGCGATATCTGCGGTTACCAAACCGCCGCTAAAGCAATACACTCTTCAGTGACCAGGGCCACTACTGGCAGCTTTGGAGTGAGCATATGTTAAAAAAAGCCGGCCTGATTATTCTGCTGCTCATTATTTTTGGCGTAATGATCGTATTTACGTATCTGAACACAGGCGCAGTCGACCTGAACCTGGCCTTCGTAAGCATAAAACCGTCGATTTCAATCGCATTTACCGTGACGCTTGCGCTGGGCTGGCTGTTCGGGGTCGCAAGCATGGGAATTTTTGCGCTGCGGATGGCCAATGAGCGTCGTATGCTGCGTCGCGCGTTGCGCATCTCCGAGTCGGAAGTCAGTTCGCTGCGCAGTCTGCCATTATCCGATGCCAACTGAGTCTACATTCCTTCTTGCAGGACTGTTCCTGCTACTTGCCGCTGCCGGTTGGGCGATGGGCCGGTTTGGCGAGCGGGAGGAAGAAGGTGCTCCGCCGCCGCTCAATATCGATTATCTGAAGGGCCTCAACTTCCTGTTGAACGAGCAGACCGATCAGGCGCTGGAACATTTTCTGGAGATGGTGCGTGTCGACGACAAGACGATAGAGACGCATTTCGCGCTCGGCAGCCTTTTCCGCCGCCGCGGCGAGGTGGACAGGGCGATCCGTATTCACCAGAACATCATCGCACGGCCCGATCTCGCGGCCGAGCAACGGGATCAGGCGCTGTTTTCGCTCGCCAAGGACTACCTTGGCGCAGGGCTGCTTGATCGGGCAGAGAAGTTATTTGCGCGCCTCTCACAAGGCTCTCGCTACCAGGTGCAGGCCCTCGAGAATCTGTGCCGGATCTACGAACAGGAAAAGGAGTGGGAGCGGGCGATCGAGGCCGCCGAGAAGCTCGAGGTGCTGGGTGGGCGTTCGCTCGCATTGCAAGTTGCGCATTACTACTGCGAGCTGGCCGAGGCGGCGGCCGTGGGCAAAGATTATTCGGCTGCCCGTGCGTACGTAAAGAAGGCGCAAACGGGCCGCCCGCGAACGCTGCGAGGCGCCCTGACGCGTGCGCATATCGCGCAGGAAACGCATGACAGCAAGACGGCATTGCGCCTCTATCATCGCATCATCGACGAGAATACGTACCTGATCGCGGAAGCGCTTCCGGAGATTGTCGCTATTTACGAGCGCGAGGGGCAGCTCGCCGATCTCGAGCGAGCTCTGAAATCGCTGATTCATAAGCATCCGGAAATGAGCACGCTCGTTGCCTATACGGCAATCGTCAACGATATCGGCGGCATCCCGTTCATTGACGAGGTTGTCGAGAAGTACATGCTCGACGAACCCACGCTGGCCGAGTTCGTGGACCTGCAGCGCATGTCCGCTGAAGAAGATCATCCCGACGAGTCGGTCCTCACCAAGATCCGCAAGGCCTTGAGCAAGCTTGCAACTGCGTCGCCACGGTATCAATGCCAGGAGTGCGGCTTCTCGAGCCAGCGGCTGTTATGGCAATGTCCCAGCTGTCGAAACTGGGAAACGCAGCGCCCGGCATCACGCGTGCAGTTCGATACGATTCTGCAACACAGCATCACTGGTCCATAGAATGTGGGAGCGCGCCCCAGCGGGCGATTCCCATATTCATCGCGCGCTGGCGCGCTCCCACAAAACCCGCCAATTCGGGCAGTAACGCCTACGGCAGGCACAATGATCCTCCTCTAAGCTCCTCACCGGTGTCGCACTTGGCGGCACCGCTTATCACTTCCTGAGAGGAGCATCTAAATGAGAAAATGGAAACGAGCATTGCCCCTGCCCGCAATCCTGCTGCCGCTCTGGGCGCTAGCCGGCCCGGTCAATGTCAATACGGCCAATGCCGAGACCCTTGCCGAGGAATTGCAGGGAATCGGACTAAGCAAAGCCCAGGCAATCGTCGAATACCGGGAGAAGCACGGTCCCTTCAAGTCGGCAGAAGATTTGTCCCTGGTAAAGGGCGTCGGCGAGCGTACGGTCGAGTTGAACCGCAGCGATATTCTTGTCGGACCCGACAAGAAAAAGTAACGCTGTTTGCCCGTCCGCAAACGTGGGTCGCTGCGGTTTGGCTGCGGCGGCCCGCTTGCCATTTGGTGACCGCAATTCACACTTCGGCAGGTAATTATTGGATATGATGCGCACCTTGATAGTTGCGACGGAGCGTCACATTGGGCCAAAAGATTCGAGCGGCTGTATTTCCGGTAGCCGGGCGTGGCACACGATTTCTGCCGGCGACCAAAGCGAGCCCAAAGGAAATGTTGCCGATTGTCGACAAGCCGCTGATTCAGTACGCGGTAGAGGAGGCAATTGACGCTGGCGCGACCAAGCTGGTCTTCGTCACTGGCAGTTCCAAGCGTGCAATCGAAGATCACTTCGACACGGATCCCGAGTTGGAAGCGGCGTTGACCGAATCCGGCAAGGACCAATTGCTACAAAGCATACGAGGCATAGTCCCTGACGGTGTTACCTGTATCTATATCCGCCAGGGCGAGCCACTCGGCCTCGGACACGCCGTCCTGTGCGCGCGGCCGGCCGTCGGAGACGAGCCGTTCTATGTGCACCTTGCCGATGACCTTATAGCAAGCAAAACGCCCTGTTTGACGCAGATGGCAGACGAATACTCGCGCCACGGCGGGAGCGTAATCGCCGTCGAAGCCGTCCCGCACGAGGAGACCTCGAGTTACGGTATCGTGGCAGTCGACGGTAATGATTCGAACCGCGTGACCGAAATCGTCGAGAAACCCTCGCCCGACGTGGCGCCATCGAATATGGCCGTCGTCGGACGCTACCTGCTTGCACCTGCAATTTTCGACAAGCTCGAGACGACCGGGCGCGGCGCTGGCGGGGAAATTCAACTCACCGACGCAATCGCTGACCTGCTCGCTGAATCCCCGGTTTACGCCTATTCATTCAGCGGTGATCGCTACGACTGCGGTAACAAGCTGGGCTATCTGAAAGCCACGGTTGCCTACGGTCTCGATCACCCCGAAACCGGCGCCGCATTTCGCGAGCATCTCGACGAAGTGCTAGGCCGTTAAAACGAAGTGCTAAGCCGCTAAAACGAAGTGCTGGGCCGTTAAAACGATGTGCCGGGCTCTTTAGGAGTTGCTCGGCGATTAGCCCGAATCAATAGTACCCTTGGCAAAGCGCCTGATTTTGAACCAACCAGGAAACCACGATGCGCCACTTCTTGCTTGCAGCGTCACTGATCTTTGCAGGACCGACCCACGCGCAGCAGTCCTACCTGATTGACTGGGATGCTGTCGGGAGCGAGGCGATCGATCATCTGGTCGAACTCGTAAAGATCAAATCTGTGAATCCACCGGGCGATGAAACGGCGGTGGCTGAGTACATCCAGACCGCTCTTGCCGCAGAGGATATTGATTCGACTCTTTACTCGCTGGATCCGAAGCGAGCCAACCTGGTTGCGCGCATCAATGGCAATGGCTCCAAACAGCCAATCCTGATCATGGGGCATACGGATGTCGTCGGCGTGCAGCCGGAAAAGTGGTCCGCCGATCCGTTTTCAGGAATTAGGAAAGACGGCTATATCTATGGGCGCGGCACGCTTGATGACAAGGACAACCTCACGGCGGGACTCATGGTCATGGTTCTGCTGAAACGACTGGGTGTGCCCCTGGATCGCGACGTAATTCTTTTAGCTGAATCCGGCGAGGAGGGAACGCCGGAGGTTGGCATCAACTTCATGGTTGAGAAACACTGGGACACGATCGCGGCAGAATATTGCATTGCCGAAGGTGGTCAAGGGGTGATTCGTGACGGACGCGTGCACACTTTCGGAGTCGAGACAACAGAAAAGATGCCGCGGCGTGTGACGCTCGTAGCCCGAGGCACTCCGGGACATGGCTCTATTCCACGCACTGACAATGCTGTCGTGATACTTGCGAATGCTGTCGCCAATGCAGCCGCATGGCAGACCGAAATGCGTCTCAACGAGACGACTGAAACGTATTTTCGGCGCCTCGCCACCATATCCCCGCCCGAAGAAGCGATGTTGTACGAAAACATTGCCAATCCCGAGATGACGGAAGAAATTCAGCGACAATTTCTCGAAACGTTTCCCTATCACTACTCGATTCTGCGAACGTCCGTTGTACCGACAGTTATCGATGCAGGTTTTCGCCGCAACGTCATTCCATCGGAAGCGTCGGCAATTCTCGATATTCGAATGTTGCCAGATGAGGATGTGGAGGGCTTCTACAATACCCTCGCGGCGGTCATTGACGACCCGCGGGTTGAAATCGTGCCCGAACATATTTACCGGCCGGCTGCACCGCCATCAGAAATCGACAATGAAATGTTTCAGACCCTGGAACGGATTGCGGTGGAGATGTATCCCGAGACAACCGTACTGCCGATCATGCAAACAGGAGCGACGGACATGGCCCAGGTCCGGGCACGAGGCATGCAGGCCTATGGCATAGGGCCCGCGCGCACGATCGATGAGATTAACAGCGGCTACGGTGCACATGGAGACAACGAACGTGTGGCCGAGGACGCTTTCGTAAGCATGGTCGAATACCTGTGGCGAGTGATCCTCGACATGGCGGCGAGTAACTAACGCAAGTCATCAAAAAGCGTACATCGTGTATCCGGCACTTGTGGATGAAGTTGATAGCGTCGCGAGTCTGCCAAACTTCAAATGGTGAAACTGTTGGCACAACAAACCAATGACAAATTCAAATGGTCGGTCTCGGCTGAACAGAAAATTTCGGCTCCGGCGCAGAAGCTGTGGGATGTCATATCAGCGCCCGGGAACCTGGAATGGTGTCATCCGTTCTGCGCAAAAAACCCTGTCCAGACTTGGCCCGGCCCGAACTCACGGGATGAGGTTCACTACCTCAGTGGCTGGGTATTCGAGCGGAAATTCCGACAATGGATTGACGGGATCGGCTACGATCTGGAGATTGGCAGACGCGGCGGCCGCGTGTCGTCCGTGTCGTGGCGGATTCTCCCTGTCGACGACCGACACTGTGTGCTCAGAATCACGGTTTACCCTCACGCGCTTCAGACCTGGCCCGTGATCATTCGCTGGCTGGCCTATGTTTTCCGTCTGAGGCCCATGCTCGGGGCGTATCTGAATTCTGTCGTGCGAGGGTATGAATGGTATGTAACCCGGAATGAACCGGTGCCACGTGATCAATTCGGCCGGCATCCATGGTTTTCCGCCAGACAACCAAAGCTCTAGGTAGTTATCCCGATTGCATCTGCCGGGATTGCAACCAGAGTCGTTCTCTTACATAGTCTGCGAACCCAGTGACGAATGATAGTCTGCAATCGATGAATCACCGAAAATTCACATTAATGGCAGTCTGCCTGGCGCTGCTGTACTGGTTCATTGAATCTGTGCTTCATCGATTCGTCTACGCAGAAGAATTCTTCGAAATCGTACCTTCGGATTTCAATGAATTTTGGATGCGCGTATACATCGTCGTGCTGATCGTTGGGTTTGGCATGTTCGCCGACAATCGCGCCAAAAAACTCCAAGAGACCGAAAAAGAAAAACACGAGGTTTTCCTCGCGACGGTCAGTTCTACCCAACATATCCTGAATAATTTGTTGAACCAGATGCAGTTGGCTTTCCTGGACCTGGATCAGCGCCATAACCTCGACGACCAGACCCGGAAACTGTTGGAACAATCGATCCGGGAAGGCAAGGAGCAGGTTGACCGATTGAGTTCAGTTACCGAAATCAGTAGTAAAAGCATCGAAGAGTCAGTAAAACTCAAATAGTCGCGGTCCAGCAAAGTGGTGCAGAAACACGGGCGGCAGTGTTGCGCTGCCGCCCGTTCCCGGCCTGGAAATTCACTCCTAGCTTGCGTGAATATCGTACCAGGTCGAATTAGCAATCTCGAATGACTGAACTTGTGGCGTATCCTTGAGCGTTTCCTCCATCTTTTTGTGGATTGATGGATAGAGGTCCCGTGCATACGTGTCAGCATCCTGCTTTGTATCCCAGAAGCTCATCGCAATAGCTTCGTTCTTGTCTCTATCGAAGAACGAAAGTTCGTCGCGGAACCCCGACTGTTTTTTCAGCAGCGGGATGACGTCCTCTTCGAACCGTTGGTTGAGCATGTCAAATTTTCCCGGGTTGTAATGTGCCTTCACCTGTCGTACATACATGATCGTCTCCTTCTGCGTTTTCCCGGCAACGCATCTCCATTGCCGTGCAGCGAACCGGTGCGTAAAACTCGCCGCACGGGATAAATAATCACAGGTCAATCAACGCTGCATTGACAAATGTGGGGCAATCCTAGGTAACTTCCACGGTTTTTTGAGCTCTGGCCCGGCCTTAGAATGACACCTTAACTGGAGGAGCTGCTGCTTGGGTGCCCATGCCGCATCGTGCTCGGCGAGCGTTCCTGTGTTTCGCCATGCCTGCGGGCCCTGCTCGCTGCAGGAGTGGTGCTGGCCGAGGGGTCTCAAGGAGGGCGATCTCGAGCGCCTGCATGCCATTGTCCGACATACCGGTTCCTTGCCGGCAGGCCACCACCTGTTTCGCGTCGACGATCCATTTACGGCCATCTATGCCGTGCGCAGCGGTTGTATAAAGTCCTACACCACTGACCTGCAAGGACATGAGCATGTACGCGACTTTCACTTGCCTGGTGAGCTATTGGGATTCGATGCGGTGTACCCGGAGCGGCATCATTTCAATGCACTGATCCTTGAGGCTGCCACGGTGTGTATCGTCCCCTATCGGGATATCGCAACGCTGGCCCGGCAGGTTCCCGGCCTGCAGACACGGATACTGGCACTGATGAGCCGGGATTTCTCCCGGCAGCAAATGTGTGCTGAAGGCTCCGACGCGACGCAGCAGGTTGCGATCTTTCTGTTTGACGTCGAGGCCCGTTTGCGACGGCGATACAATTCGGATTACGAGTTCGACCTGCCAATGTCGCATGAAAACATTGCAAATTACCTGCGCTTTTCGCCCGAGACCCTTAGCCGCGTAATTTCGAAAATGCAGCAAGCAGGCGTCATCCACGTCCATCACAGGCATGTCCGCTTGCTGGACGTCGCACGCCTGGACCTGATTGCTCAGGGCGCACACTCGGAACAGAATTCGGCCCTGGATTGACGAATATCATGGACGGAAGTGCCACATGCGTGTTTCTGGAGTAATCTTCCACCTACGGCGGTCAGCGGGAGGTCCGGCTGGTGCCACAATTGCACTGACCTGGAGGAAGAGCGATGTTCAAGAAGGGGCAGGATAGCGACGGTTGGGGTGTATCCTCGCCGCCGCGGATAGGCGAGAAACAGCCCGTACGTTCGAAAAATGTGTCTGTCATTGGGCCGACACTGGTGTTCAAAGGCGAGCTTTCGGCCGATGAGGATCTGGTGATCGAGGGCACCATTGAGGGCACGATTGCCCATCACAAGAAAAATCTGATGATTGGCAAACAAGGCCGGGTCACCGCCGACATCCATGCGAGTTCGGTTATCGTCGAAGGAGAATTGAACGGCGATATCCATGGCGACGGCCTTGTATCGTTGGCCAAAGGCGCAACGGTGAATGGCAATGTCTATTGCAGTCGCCTGATCATGGAGGATGGTGCTCGTTTCAACGGCAAGATCGAGATGATCGAAGCGTCACCGCTAAGGGTCGCACCAGATCCGGAAGACATCGAGGACGAGCTGGCGGAGGCCGAGAACCTGACGGCCTGAAAGTTCATCCACCTGTGCACGCCGACCCTGGCTGCCGGGACCGACCGGCGTATGTAGGTACTCTTCCGAATTGCTTCTAGTGACTGGTTTCCCGACAGTGATTTCGTGTGCACATGGCCTCATTGGGTCGCCTGGCAGACGATCCACTCGTTGGCTGATGCATTGGTTTCAGTCGTTGACAGAACAGGAGGCGGGGTAATGACCGTGAAGCGAAGTTATTTGATGGCGGCAGTAGCATTGTTGCCGCTGAACCTCTCACCGATTTACGCGGCCGAGCAGGATACCGTGCAGGCGATCATTCCGTGGGAGGGTGCGGGTCGTGTATTCCAGGTTGACACCAGTACGATAATGTTCCTCGGCGCATTCACGGGGGTCATGTATATAGAGTCATCGCGCGGTGAAATGCACGAAGCCTTCGTCATGTGTCCAATCATTCAGAAACTTAACCTGGAAATGGGTAACAGCGAGGCGGTCGGTCACTGCGAGATTTCGGCATCCCCTGAAAACGTTGCATATGCGGAATTGACTTGCAACGGCGAGGTCGGCAGCTGCAATGGTACGTTTACGCTGATCGATGGCGAAGGAAAGTTTGCGGGCATTGCGGGCACAGGCACGCTCCGGGTACGGTCACCCATGCGCACGCTTATCACGGACATGGCGGCTGGTGCGGATCTCCGCATTGCATCCGGCCTGGCCGTCATCAAAGATCTCGATTATTCCATCCCGTAAACGAGAACATTCTGCGAAATTGCCGCTCGGCTACCGGAGGTACTGGCAATGATTTACAAGTCAAAATTGATCGTCGCATCGGTTTTTCTTTCGGTCCTCATGTTGGAACCCGCTGTCGCTGATTCCATCCGCTGCGGGACACACATAATTAGTAGTGGCGGGCTACACGGCCCCGGCAAATATGAGGTCCTGAAGAAATGTGGCGAACCGACGGTTCGACAAGGCAATTCCTGGATTTACGAACAGCCCGGCGGCGCCAAGCGCGTTGTAGTATTCGATGTCGGCGGCAACTTGGTGCGTATCGACTAGTCAGCCACCAACACTGTCCCACCTGATCGACGCAAGCATTTGCGGGCACCGCTGCTGCGCAGAGATATTGAATGTTCGCCCGAAAGTGGACATTACATACTTTAGGCTGCCCACACGAAAAAAGCCCCCAGAGAAGGGGGCTTTTTGATGTTTGGCTCCCCGGGCCCGCTCGGTGTAGTCGGCAACTATCGAAGTAATTTGTTCGATCCGAGCGATCCGGTGAGAGTGAACAACGAGCATCCGTTCAACCTGTCCGGCGTCCTAGATTCACTGCAGAAATAAAAAAGGCCTCAATACTGAGGCCTTCTGATGAATTTGGCTCCCCGGGCCGGACTCGAACCAGCGACCAATTGATTATCAGATGACACCCGGTGGTACCCCATAGTACTCAGCGCACTGAATTCGTGCTTTTTCGTTCCACACAGTGCGTGGAGTGCGCTGTGGTCCGTGTGGATATGGCGCGATTAGGGCGCGATTTGGATTCAGTCCAAAGGTTGCTTTACACTCAATAGCGGCCATTTGACCGGTAGTATCTTGAAGGCCCGCTACTGGCCCGAAGCGGATTAGTGAATCTGTAAGCGGCATTGCCACCGGACCATGGTGACAATTGAGATACGACCAAGCAGATGGCGTCGTTAGGAAACGCCCAAGAATAACTTGACGAGAGAGGTGAAGAACATGAATCTCATTAAGAATGCTGCCTTGATCTCAACGGCCTTCGCGATTAGCACAAGTGTCGCGTTCGCGCAGACTGGCGTGGGTCATCCGGACGAAATGCCGGAGCCAACAAGGATCTACTCACCGTATGTCGAGCGATCGGTCGCTGATTCAAATTTCGCTGAGGGTGTCTACTGGGGTGATACCCATTTGCATACCTCGTATTCCACTGACGCCGGTATGTTTGGCAATCGACTGGGACCGGCAGAGGCATACCGCTTCGCCCGGGGAGAGGAGGTCCTGACATCACACGGACTGCGAGTTCGCCTGATTCGCCCACTCGATTTCCTTGTCGTAGCGGATCATGCGGAGAACCTGGGGCTTGCGCCGTACATAGACGAATCGAATCCCGAGCTGCTCAAGAGCGAGTGGGGTCGAATGGTCCACGATATGGTGAAAGCGGGAAACTCTCGTGATGCATTTCAGGCATGGATTCGTGATGCGGTTACTGCTGGCAAAGACCCGATCAATAATCCAAAGATGTCGCGCTCGGTTTGGGACCGGCAGACCGCCTTCGCTGAGAAATACAACGAGCCTGGTCAGTTCACGGCATTGATCGGCTTTGAATGGACCTCCATTGCGACACAGGAAGCGCCCGGCAATCTGCACCGGGTCGTCATTTTCAAGGACGGTGCCGACAAGGCAGGGCAGGTTCTGCCGTTCACTACGTTTGACTCCTACGACCCGGAAGATCTGTGGGACTACATGGCGAATTACGAGGCAAAGACAGGCGGAAGCGTGTTGGCCATTGCCCATAATGGCAATGTCTCCAACGGCCTCATGTTTCCTGTTGAGCGGCTCAACGGACGCGCTGTGAATCGCGAATATGCCGAGATGCGAGCACGTTACGAGCCCCTGTACGAAGTGACTCAGATCAAAGGTGACGGTGAAGCGCACCCGTTCCTTTCACCCAATGATGAGTTTGCTGACTACGGTACCTGGGACAAATCCGACATTGCCGGCTTCAAGCCGAAAGAAGATTGGATGCTGCAGTACGAGTATGCGCGGTCTGCGCTTCAGATCGGCATGCAGCTGGAGAAAAAGCTCGGTGTCAATCCTTACAAGTTCGGAATGGTAGGCAGTACTGATGCGCACACCTCGTTGGCCACTACCCGGGAAGAGAATTTCTTCGGCAAAGCACCACATCTGGAACCAGAAGCCGATCGCTGGAAGCATACGATCATTGCTTCGTTGGCCGGAGATCCCAACTTATCGAGCTATTCCTACGAGTCCATTGGTGCGGGACTTGCAGCGGTCTGGGCACGTGAAAATTCCCGTGAGGGTATTTTCGAGGCGATGCAAAAGAAGGAGACCTACGCCACGACCGGTACGAGAATTCTTGTGCGCTTCTTCGGCGGCTGGGACTACGATCAAAACGATGTGTTTCGGCCCGATGTGATATCGATCGGCTATCGCAAAGGTGTGCCGATGGGCGGTGACCTGACGGAGAAACCGGCGAACAAAAGTGCCCCGACCTTCATGGTCGGTGCCATGAAGGACACGTGGTCCGGAAATCTCGACCGCGTCCAGATTATCAAGGGGTGGATCGACAGCAGCGGCGAACGACAGGAGCGAGTGTACGATGTGGCGGTATCCGATGGGCGAACCATCGATGCCGATGGTCGCTGCAGAACACCGGTGGGTGACACCGTAGATGTTGCAGATGCGAGTTATCTCAACACGATTGGCGACGCTGAAATGCGGGCTGTCTGGACCGATCCGGATTTCAATCCCGAGCATCGGGCCTTTTACTACGCGCGCGTTCTGGAAATCCCAACCCCTACCTGGCCGGCCTACGACTCGAAGCGTTTTGCAGTCGAGATACCCGATACGGTGCAGATGAAGGGCCAGGAGCGTGCTTACACTTCACCGATTTGGTATACGCCTTAGGGCAGTAAGTCGGACATTATTGACCGCAATTCATCCACACAAAAAGCCCCCTGATCAGGGGGCTTTTCGCTGTTTGGCTCCCCGGGCCCGCTCGGTGCAGTCAGCCCGAAAGAATCTGGGATCTGTAATCCGAGCGATCAGACAGGGATAGTCGCGCGTATTCATTCAACCCGTCCGGCGTGTTTGCATCACCGCAATAACAAAAAAGGCCTCATTGCTGAGGCCTTATTCTGAAATTGGCTCCCCGGGCCGGACTCGAACCAGCGACCAATTGATTAACAGGAGTTTTCCGGTCGTTTTCCCGGACCCCAGCACATTTACTCGGATTCCGAAGGAAGTGCTAGCTATCCTGACGCTGCGAGAACAGATGCAAAATATCTGCATTCGACTCAAAGCAGACATCGAGTCGGGCCGAACCGGGCTGGTCTGAAGGGCCGCTATGCGCCCGAAAGCGGCCGTTAGGCTAGTATTGCGGTGAAGGGCCGCTTATGACCCGAAGCAGACGTTAGTAAATCCCAGAATTGACGATACTTCCCGCTGAGCGCGAGGCTGTTTCGTCAACCCCGCCCAGTTGATTGCTGTGAAAACAGGAGATGGGTCAGCGATGTCACCGAGACGACGAGCCGATCAGATTAGCAAACTCGCGTATTGGGCGTATCTTGTATTAGGTCTGGGCACTTTCGTTCCCATGGTTATGTTTCTTCTTTTCGAGCGTTTGGGACAACTCGGCTGGATCTATATTTTTTTTCTCGTGCTGGTGGCTCCGGTACTGGGTACGATTGCCGTCATACTTTCCATAGTGCGTCAACGCTGGGGACCGGAGTGGAAGTTACTGGCCCTGCTGGCATCGACAGCAATTTTCTTTTCGATTTCTTTCATGATGCACACAGGCTTAATACCAGCGGAGCGTGACGAGGTAGTTATCGCTTCATTCGGTGCAGTCACTTCATTCATTGCTATTTGGCACTTCGTCTCCGATAGATAGAATCTGGTGGATGATTGAACGACCGCTTCTGGCCGTTAGCGGACTGTGATTTTGGTGGGTTTCTGAGTGATCGAGGGTCCGCTCCACCCCCGAAAGCGGACCTTAGCCTGCTAGACTCAAAAAGGTCCGCTAATGACCCAAAGCGGACATTGGATATCAGTCGAAACAGCTCCCTCACGATTATCGGTGCCGGATCGAAAGAGGCAATTCGTAATCAAGTACAAACGACCTTGCTGACAGAATGACACCGCTTCGTTGCGAATAACGGTCGGACTACCGAAAATGCACAGTGCTCCCGTTGCAGCTGGAGCCGCTTGCTTGCCTAATTGAACAAAGCCGGTCAGTAGACCAGTTAATCAACTTTCACCATGATATTTCAACGACATAACACAAGCTTGAGGTAGCCTCACATGAAACATGAATTCAAGAACATCCTAATTGCCCTGGCAATGATTGTCGGATTTTTGACTTTCCAGCAACCGGCGTACGGTCAAACAGCGCGAGTGGCCCTGGAGACATACGAGGAAGGCCCGGTATGGCAAATCATGACCTTCCGGGCGGCGCCGGGCAAAACCGAAATGCACCTGAAGAACATCGCTACAGCTTGGGAGCACCAATTGAAGCTGGCTGTTAAAAAGGATGTTTTGGTCGACTACAAAGTGCTGACAAAATGGTCATCGAGTCCTGATGACTGGAACATTATGGTCATAGAAATTTTCCCAAACATGGCATCCTACGACACTTTTTGGGAAGACTGGGCAGCGATTGACGCAGAAACAGTTGATACGCCGGAATTTCAAGAACGACTTGGTCGCCTGCAGTCAACAGCAGACACACAATTCCTCGGTACTGTATTTGCCCGCGAAGTGCGATTGAAGCCGCAATAGGCTAAGTATCAAACCAGAGGGGCACCGGACGTCTGCTTTTGGCCGTTAGCGGCCTGTGAAAATAGCTGGATATGAGCCGACTGAACGTCCGCTATTGGGAAAAGCGGACATTCGCGGGCGCGACCCAGGTTATCGAAATCAGGCGCTCGAAAGTCAGGATCTGAACGACCGCTTTCCACCCTATAGCGGACATTGAG
>Ga0255054_10001311_pt1 | contig 14650 bp, 13 predicted proteins | sample JV7_2_23_MG_FD_188634 | JGI IMG/M metagenome (GOLD analysis project Ga0255054, IMG submission 188634) | Seawater microbial communities from Jervis Inlet, British Columbia, Canada - JV7_2_23 | ecosystem: Environmental > Aquatic > Marine > Inlet | place: Canada: British Columbia | collected...
GCATTGCGGCGGCAAGCCGAGCGGATTTCTGATCTGAGCCGCGATTAGCAGTACTTTCCGAAAAACGGGTCCCGAGTCCGCGCTGGCGATGTTCGAGGCGGAAGCGGACGGCCTCAGAGAACTCAAATCAGCGAAAGCGATTCGTGTCCCGGAAATTCTGAGCTGCGGTATCGAGAATGGAGAATGCTTTATCGAGCTGGAACGATTTACATTCGATCGCCCGACCGCGGAAACAGAAAGACAGTTCGGTGAACAATTGGCGGCGTTGCATCGGCATGCGACGAATCGTTTCGGCTGGTTTCGCGACAACACGATTGGCCCGACGCCGCAGGTGAACACCTGGTCTGATGATTGGGTAGGTTTCTTTCGAGAGCAGCGACTCGAGTTTCAACTCAATCTTGCGGTGGCAAATGGTTACGGTGCAGATGTAAATGCGCCTGGTCAGAAACTGTCAGCCGAGCTCGCGGACTTGTTTATTGGCTATGAGCCGGACGCGTCACTACTTCACGGCGATCTCTGGGGCGGCAACTGGGGCAGCGTGAGTGGCGAACCCGTGATCTTTGATCCGGCGGTCTACTACGGCGATCGGGAGTCTGATATCGCAATGACGATGCTGTTTGGAGGATTCGGCAAAGCGTTCTACGAAGCGTATGAAAAAAGTTGGCCGATGGCGCCGGGGCACGAGCAGCGGCTAAAGCTGTACCAGCTTTATCACGTCCTGAATCATCTGAATCTGTTTGGACGTTCTTATCTCGGCCGTACGAAGGAACTTTTGCGGGAGTTGATTTAGGTGGCAGCTAGGTTGGGAACTCGCTCAAGTCGTCAGACTCGGCCACCTCGTAGGTTTCGCCGAGGAAGTCTTCGTCGAATGCGTACAGCATGGTTCCCTCTGGCGCCTTGAGAGCGACGAATGCACCCTCGAATCCAGGAAATTTCTCGTGTGGCAGGTCGTACTTGTCGATGATGGCAAACAGTCTGTCTTTATCCGGACATCGGAAGCTCAACGATGGTGAATTCAGCGCAATGCTCTCGGAGAGGCCCAGGGCCAGGCCACCGGCATCGAAGCGCATATGTGTAGTGGGCTCTTCACGCATGCGTAGCAGGTTGGGTGCTACCGACGCCCAAAAGCGTGCCGAGTGAACGGCGTCTCGCACAGGCAATGATAATTCGAACCATGTGCCGCAATATGAATCGTTGTCGTCCTCGTCGCCGGCATTAAACGTTCGTGCTTCGAGCATCCTGACGTTGTGGCCGTCACGGTCCGCCAGGCCAAGCTGATTAAAGGAATCCCCGTCAAGCCGCATGAAGTCGAAGTCAAAACCATGGTCCGCCATTGATCTTGCGCGTTTGGCAAGGTCCTGCTGCACGAAAGATATTGCCGGTGCGCGAAACTCGAGATCGTGCAGTCCGATACACAGCACGCCGTCGCTGACGACCGCATATTTGTGCGACCATACATCGCCGATCTCCAGTTCCGTGAAGCCGAGCGCCTTGTAATAGCCGAGCGAGCCGAGAATGTCGGACGTCTGGACGCTGAGCTCGAGAAAATGGCCAAGACTACTCATGATGACGCGCCCCTGGCGACCGCTCGTTGCCGTGATTTGTCCTGCTCGCGAGCTATTTCACTGGCACTCCAGTCAGTGGAAGACTCCGGCCACCCGCCAACGTGCTTTTCGATCAGCCGAGTCAGAAACATCACGTGATCGTCGCGGCCGTTGAGCGCGGGAATGTAGTTGAGGGAGGTGCCACCGGACGCCACGAAAAGTGACGCGTACTGCATCGCAATTTCCTCGAGTGTTTCGAGGCAGTCAGCGGCAAAACCAGGGCAGACGACGTCGAGCTGCTGCAGGCCATTCCTGCCGAACTCGGCGATCGTCTCGTCCGTATACGGTCGCAACCATTCATCGCGACCGACGCGCGATTGGAACGAAACGGTCCATTCGTCGTCGATGAGCTCAAGCGATTCCGCAATCAACCGGGCTGACTTCAGGCACTGGCAGTGATATGGATCGCCGTTGGTCAGAAGCTTTTTGGGAAGGCCATGAAACGAGAATAGTAATTTCTCACCGCGCCCGTTCCGATCCCAGTATTCTCGAATATTCTGTGCCTGCGCGGCGATATAGCCACGCGCATCATGATAGTGGTTGATAAACCGAAACTCGGGAACCCAGCGCCGTCGACGCAACGCAGCAGTGATCGCATCAAAAATGGATGCCGTTGTTGTTCCTGAGTACTGCGGGTAAAGGGGCAGGCAGACGATACGTCGAGCCCCTTGCCGATACAGGCGATTCAGAGCGGCATCGATAGATGGATCTCCGTAGGACATTCCGAGCTCGACATTCACTGCACCGGATATCCTTGCAGCCAACTGCCGTCCAACAGATTTAGCAATGTCGCTGGAGTGCAGCAACAGCGGTGAGCCGTGTTCTGTCCAGATCTTCTGATATGCCCGGGCGGATCGGTATGGCCGCACACGCAAAATGAAGCCATGCAGGATAATCCACCACAGAGTACGCGGAACCTCGACAACACGAGGGTCGGAGAGAAACCTGTTCAGATAGCGCCGCACTGCCGCCGGAGTCGGTGCATCCGGCGTGCCCAGATTGACGAGAAGGACACCCAGCGACTCGGGGTGCCCGTGTTCGTACTGCGGCGAAGATTCAAAAGTCGGCATAGAACCCCGGACGGATGTCAATCCGCGTAACAGTAAACCAAAGGTGGTTCCTGCGCCAGCCAGCAGCGCTATAATCCCTTGTCTTGATTGATATTTATTTCGCGATGTGAACTATGACTCTATTACCCGAAAGTGACAGTCGCCACCCTCCTCTATGGACTTTGATACGCGATATCGCGGTACTGCAGGTGAAACTTGTCGTCGATGGTGTGCGCGACCTGGTTCTGGTCCCGACATCATTGATCGCGGGCGTCGTGAGTCTGGCGAAAACGAAAGACGGCAAGCCTGGCACGGAATTCTATACGCTGGTAAGTGTCGGCAAGCAAAGCGAGCGCTGGATCAACCTGTTTGGTGCAATCAAGAACGCACCACCGGAACTCGCCGAGGGACGACACTTCGGTGATGCCGATATCGACGACATCGTTTCTCGCGTCGAGTCCTTCGTGGTCGATGAGTACCAGCGTGGCGGCGTTACATCACAGGCAAAAGACAGGCTGGAAAAGGCGATAGAGGCAATGCGGCGCCGTCGCCGCAAGGAATCCCAGGACCCGCCCTAGCATGTGACCTCACTGCACGGGCTCGCAGCTGGCATCATTTTTTCCGGAATGGCTCGCTGCGCTGCGCTTTACTTCCGGAAAAAAAGATCCCACCCGCGGCCCTCCCACACATCGCAGGGCCGCATTGGCCGTGTAGTAAAGTCGACCACCGGGGCGGGTCTTACGATTCGACGTCCCTGCCGGATAGCAGGTCGTCGAGACTCGGTGGTGGATGATCTGGTCCCATGCGTCCGGACTTGAGGCGGGCAACGTAGTCCTTGTACGCACGCATTGCCTGATATCCGAAGAACCAGCATATCGGGATATTGGCAAGCACCAATACGCCGGTGCCAATGCCGATTACGTTGTCCAGGTCTGTGTCGGTCTGTACGAAACCGAGCGTCGCGATGATGATCAACGAACAGTAAGCAATTCGATAAGCGACAACAGTTTTTTCACCGGCAAGGTAGACCATTCCCTGTTCGCCGTAGTAGCTCCACGAAATCATCGTCGAAATTGCGAACAGCCAGGCGGCGATCGAGATTAGCCACTTACCAAGCCCTGGCATAACGCTGTCGAAGGCCTTTGCGGTCAAAGTTGCACCGACATAACTGCGGTAAAGGCCGCCGCCCACTATCACTGGTTCGGTTGGGCTGTCGAACACATCCCATTGAATCGAGAACTCAGCGCCCATCTGCCGGACTGTACCGGCGATCTTGTGGCGATCGAATACCTTATCCCTGGTGTGCGCCCGCACTATCACACTTACGCTGTCGCCATCGTGCCACTCGTCGCCCGTGACGCGTGTCGCTGCTAGCAACCATCCGGCGTCGGATTGGCTTACGGCAGGTACTTCGGCAAAGGCAACATCGGGACCGCGATTCCAGATGCCCGTCGAGAGAATGATCAGTGCGGTAAATGTGCAGACGACGATGGTATCGATAAACGGTTCGAGTCCCGCCACGATACCTTCGCGAACCGGCTCATCGGTTTTGACGGCAGAGTGTGCGATTGCTGAAGAACCCTGGCCTGCTTCATTTGAAAACACAGCGCGCTTCAAACCGAACAGGAAGGCCGACGCTGCCGTGCCGCCAATGAACGCACCCGTCGCTTCAGTCGGTACGAAGGCCGACCTGACGATCAACGCGAATAACGCAGGAATATCTGCAATGTTGATGGCGAGGACGTACGAACCAGCGAGCAGATACAGCAGGACCATAAACGGAACCAGCGTCGCTGATACTTTGCCGATTCGCTTGATGCCCCCAATAATTACCATGCCAACGAGCACGGCGAGAACGACGCCGGTCATCCAGCTAGGGATGCCGAAGTACTCCTGCGTGAGCTCGCCGACATTCCATGCCTGGAACATATTGCCGCCAGTTGCGGTTGATACGAGCAGGGTCACACAGAAGACCGAAGCTATCGCACGGCCCAGCCATGCGATGTTGCTGCGCTCCAGGGCTTTGGATGCGACCCACATCGGTCCACCATGCGGATTCTCGGGGTCGTCGGTATTTCGGTACAGCATCGACAACGTGACTTCGGTCAGCTTGATGCCCATGCCGAGAAAACCGATCACCCACATCCAGAAAACAGCACCGGGTCCACCGAGAGCGATGGCCAGTGCGACGCCGCCGATATTGCCGAGTCCGACAGTCGCGGAAAGTGCGGCGGACAAGGCCTGGAAATGATTGATCGCGCCCGGATCGCCGGCGTCGTCATACACACCACTAATGACCACAGGGCCGTGAGTCAGTGCGCGGTACTGAGAGAATCCGCTCCAAACCGTGAACAATACGCCCGTGCCCACGATCCCGTAGAGCACATAGTCGTGCCAGATGATGCTATTGACATAGGCCAGCCAGGCGCTGAATTCAGCCACGTCTAATTCTGCGCTGCAATCGGCGCTTGCAGTAGTGGCGAAAAGTTCGCCCGCGATACAGCTGGAAAATTCAGGCGGCTTCCATGATTGCGGCGACACCCATACCGCCAGCCGTGCACACAGAAATCAGCCCGCGTCCGGAGCCCTTCTCGCTCAGCAGTTTCGCCATCGTTGCAACGATGCGAGCGCCGGTTGCGGCGAACGGATGCCCTATTGCCAGGCTGCCGCCTTTGACATTGAGTTTGGACAGGTCGATCGGGCCCATCGGTTCATCGCGCCCGAGGCGGTCGTGACAAAATTCTTCGGATTGCCACGCTTTCAGTGTCGCGATTGTCTGTGATGCAAAGGCCTCGTGAATCTCGTAGAAGTCGAAATCCTGCAAACGAAGGTTTGCCGCCTCGAGCATCTCCGAAACAGCATACGCCGGCGCCATCAACAGTCCTTCATCATTGATGAAGTTCACCGCGGTTACTTTCGTAAAGGTCAGATATGCGGCGACAGGGAGGTTTTTCGACCGGGCCCAGTCTTCGGACGTGAGTAACACGGCGGCCGCACCGTCTGTTAACGGTGTGCTGTTTCCGGCAGTCATGGTCGCATCTTCACCTTTGGCAAACACCGGTTTCAACGCCGAGAGTTTCTCAAACGTCGTGTCGCGGCGAATATTGTTATCTTCTTCACAATCCAGAAACGGCACGACCAGATCGTCGTACCAACCTGCGTCGTAGGCTGCCGCTGCTTTGACGTGGCTCGCGAGCGCAAGTTGGTCCTGATGCTCGCGCGGGATGTCCCATTCCTGCGCCGTGATTTCCATACTCTGGCCCATCGAAAGCCCGGTGCGAGGCTCTGTTACACCAGGAAACTCGGGCTTAAAGTGCCGCGGCCGCAGACGAAACCATGGCAATATTCGCTGCTTGGCGGATCGAGCGCGGTATACGTCGAGCAAGATCGACCGATACGCGTCGCCGTAGACGATCGGAGCATCACTGACCGTGTCGGTGCCGCCCGCAATTCCGGAGTCGATTTGCCCGAGGGCAATCTTGTTCGCGATCATCGCTGTAGCTTCGAGGCTTGTGCCACAGGCGCGCTGCAGATCGACAGCAGGCGTTTGCACTGACAGCCCGGAATCGATCACGGATTCGCGCGCGAGATTCCAGTCTCTCGAGTGCTTTATGACAGCGCCAAGTGCGACATCGCCAAGGGTCTGTCCTATGAGGTCGAAGCGGTTGACGACACCCTGCAGGGCAGCGGCCATCAAGTCCTGATTAGAACAATTCTTGTAGATCGAGTGTGACCGGCAAAACGGGATTCGTGATCCCCCGATTACGGCGACTCGAGCGGCCCGGCCATCGTGCAACATGCCTTTCTCCGTACAGAAATATTAGCCCTGTGTGCGCCGGTAACTTTACACGAATCGGGTTTCGGATTCGCCCGTTGGGACGGGCCCTGGCGCAGTGAATAGGATACATTTGCAGCATGTGGAGATCCGAAAACTGGCGTGAAGAAATCCGGGGCCTGCTGGGGCTGTCCTGGCCGCTTATCGTCAACAACTTGTCAATCGCCGGCATTCATACCGCTGATGCGATGATGTCGGGACGGCTGGGCGCCGAATCTCTGGCTGCTGTCGCTGTTGGGGGCAGTGTCTGGTTCTTCGGGTTCGCGTTCGCCATGGGAACCTTGATGGCGATCTCGCCTATCGCAGCGCGGCACTTTGGTGCAGGCAATCCGGAGTTGATCGGTCGTTATACCCGCCAGGGAATCTACCTTGCGATTTTGGTCGGCCTGGTGATCATATTCATTGGGAGTCGCCTTGTCGGGCCGTTGCTGGAAGTGGTTGGCGTTGATCCAGGGTTTCGGCAATTGACCGAAGATTATGTTCACGCGCTCGTCCTGGGCGCGCCTGCGATTTTCATCTTCTTAGCGCTGAGATTCACGAACGAAGGAATTGGTGAGACAAGACCGATCATGTATGCATCGGTATTCTCTCTGGTCGCTAATATCTTTCTTAACTACGTCCTTATGTTTGGGCGCTTCGGTGCGCCGGCCCTGGGGGTTGTCGGGTGCGGTTACGCGAGCGCTATCACGATGTGGTTGATCATGATTGCGTTGGCCATCTACATGAAGAAGAGTTCGACCTACCGGCCGTTAAAAATCTTCGCGCGTCTCGGCTCGATTCACCTGACCGAACTGAAGGAGATACTCGTTCTCGGTGTGCCCATTGCAATCACGATTACGGCCGAAGCCGGATTGTTTAACGCCGTATCCGTATTGATGGGTACGCGCGGCGCGGCGATCGCCGCTGCGCACCTGATCGCGATCAACTTCGCAATGACAACGTTCATGATCCCGCTCGCTTTGAGTTCGGGAATCACTATTCGAGTCGGTCACGCGCTTGGTGCCGGCAATTCGCAGGCAGCCCGGTTTAGCGGCGCCTTCGGAATTCTAATGTGCGCTGCCTTCATGAGTTGTTCAGCAACAGCCATGCTGCTTCTCCGCGATTCTGTCGTCGGTCTCTACACCAACGACCCATCTGTTACGAGCATCGCCATCAGCCTGTTGCTTGCCGCTGCTATTTTTCAAGTTGCCGATGGCGTGCAGATTGGCTCCGCCGGTGCATTGCGTGGCTACAAGGACACCCGCGTCCCAATGGTGATCAACATTTTCTCTTACTGGGTGCTCGCGTTTCCGCTCGCGTACCTGGCCGCAGTCACTTACAAACTGGCGCCCGTGTACACCTGGGGCGCTTTCATTGTTGGATTATTTGTCGCCGCCGCTCTATTGGCGTGGCGCTATGCGCGCCTGTCCCACAGCGCACTATCGCGCGACTAACAGGCGCACTCCTGTCCCGTTTACTACGTGCACAGGTAGCGAGCGACCACTCAGCCGGTTAGATATTCGAACTTTTACACTAGCGCACTATCGCGCGACTAACAGGCGCACTCCTGTCCCGTTTACTACGTGCACAGGTAGCGAGCGACCACTCAGCCGGTTAGATATTCGAACCTATCCACTAGGCTTAATATTCGCATTCAGGCGGAATAGATTGGTCGGATCGTACTTGTTCTTCAGCTCGACCAGGCGCGGATAATTCTCACCATAGTTACCCCAGGTCTTCTTCTCGCCATCGTCATTGAGGTTGGTGTAGAAGCCGGCCATGTGCGGTTCCATCGCGTAGTAGTACTCACGTACTGCCGCGATCTTGGTCTCGTTTTGCGCCGGATCGTCGCCGAAGTACATGATGCCGAAATTGAACGCGGCAGCTCGATGGGGATACGCAGTCGCGTTTCTTGCAATCCGCGATGTTGCACCGCCCATATGCTGGAACCAGGACGAAACAGCGCCACGGTTGGCGAACTCGACAATGACCTCTATGGCCGCCGGAGTGAGCTCATTCAAAAAGCTCGACTTCAGGTAGGCCTGGTGGCCATGACCAAGGAAACCGTCGGCACCGGTTTGTATATCGTGATACTGGAACGGGGCCAGTTCGCCACTGAGGAATCCGGGGTACTTAAGCATTAGCGCCAGCGCTTTTTCGCCGGCCGCATGATCGCCACACCACGTAACTTCAACCGTTGCGACTGTGTTGCCATCTTCGCCGGGACCGAAGCTTGGCTCGATATTGGCTTCGTCAGGCACTGATTCGTGCAATTCGGCGTAGAACTCGAGAAAGTTCTTGTCAAACTTGTAGGTCAGGGTGCCGCCGTACACGGTCGGATTGAATGGATGCAGGCGATAAATAAATTCCGTTACAACGCCGAAGTTTCCGCCACCTCCGCGAAGACCCCAGAACAAATCGCTGTTCTCGTCCGCGCTTGCTCTGACAACGTCACCGCTGGCCGTAACTACCGTCGCGGCCAGCAAGTTATCGATCGCCAGCCCCATCTTGCGGTCTGTCCGACCAACCCCGCCACCTAATGTGAATCCACCCGCACCGGTATGAGAAACGATACCCGTTGTAGTCATCATGTTGTGTTCCGTTGCGGCATTATCAATGTGACCGAGCAATGAACCACCATCGGCGCGTAAAGTCATTGCTTCGACATCGACGTTGGTGGAATGCATCTGCGACAGATCAATCATCATGCCGCCATCGCTGGTTGACTTGCCCGGCAGGCTGTGGCCGCCGCACTTGACCGATACCAACAGGTCACGCTCGCGAGCGAAGGTAACAGCATTGACGACATCATCTGCCGCGGTGCATTGCACGACCATTGCCGGCTGCTTGTGGTCGAACATCCCATTCCAGACTCGTTTCGCGGCGCTGTAGCCCTCGTCGGCCTGCAGGAACAGGTTTCCTTGTACGCTTCCGGCGAGTTCTGCAACGGCAGCGGACTCGATCGAGATTTCTTCGCCCGCACCGGTGACGGCAGGAATCAGCCTGCCGACATCGCTTGCGACCTCTTCATTTTTTGAGCTGCAGGCTGGAAGAGTGGTGGCAACGGCCGCGGCCACAGCAGATTTGCAGAACGTACGTCTGTGCATGATGAACCCCCTGTTTGGTCTTGCGTTTTTCTTAAGTTTAGCCGCCCTGACCGAAATCGGGGTTGTCTCCGGCTAAATATTTGTCTTCTTCCGGCGTGTTTTGGCGATTGAGCAACACGTTGCGATGTGGAAATCGGCCAAACTGCTCAATAATGTCGTGATGTAGCTCGGCAAAATGCGCGATCGTTTCGAAGGTTTTGCGATACGTTGGCGATACGGCTTCGGACAAGCGATTGTACATTTCGACGCCCTTGGCCTGCACTTTGCGCGATTCTGTGTGTTGTAGCGGCATATAAAAGAACGCGAGCTGAATTGGTGTCAGGCCTTTGTCTTTTTTCTCCATCGCCCCTTCAACACAGAGTTTTAGCGCTGCCTTGTCCATTGCGAACGCCGCCGTTGTGTTGCGGTAGATGTTGCGACGGAACTGATCGAGCAGCAGTATCAGCGCAAGCCGGCCTCGGGGCTCATGCGCCCAGTGATCGAGTTTGCCCTCTGACGCCGCTTTGACATCGTCCGTAAAGTCCTTCTTGCACTCGAGGTCGAATACCTCGTCTTCGCCGAACCAGATATCCATGCGATGGTCGATCTGTGGCGCCGAAAGTTCCTGCTCTTTGAACCAGAACGCAAGGATGGCATCGATGCGCAGCTGATCGTCATCGGTGATGGTCGCATCCACACTTTCGCTGAGTAGTTTTACCGGCATTGCCATATCTCAGTGCGCCTGATGCGCCAGTCCTCACGACATTGTGACGTCACGATGCGTTAGTAGTGCGAACCAGGTCACTATTTGGGCCCGACGGGCCGTTTACGGTTGTGTTTCCCAGTAGACTTTAGCAGATGATGCCAATTCCGAGCGGAAACCCGACCCGATTGCTGATCAGCGGACTTATTTGCGCCTGGCTGACGGCTTGTGGTGGTCCGGCTGAGGGCCCTGAGCAGGCGCTCCGATCTTGGGTCAGCCAGGGACAGGAGCTTGCCGAAACCAAGGACCGACGGGCACTCGTCAATATGATTTCACCCAAGTACACGGACTCACGCGGAAACGGCCGTGACGACATCGACAAGCTGTTTCGAATGTATTTTCTGCGGCAGCACAAGGTGGCATTGATAACGCGTATTGAGGAACTCAATGTCTACGACGAATCGGCTGCGCAGCTCGTGCTCGCCGTCGGCATGGCGGGAACGAATGAAGGCACCTTCCGCTTCAGTGCAGATGCGTACCGTTTTGAGATGGAGTTTGAACTGGACCGTGACGAGTGGTTGCTGACCTCGGCCCGCTGGGGCAAGCTCAGAGGAGATCTGCGCTAGTGGACCACTAGTCATCGAAACACCCTGCAAAAACCCATGGTCACGCGCGTAAGCAAGGCAAGCCCCGGGGTGGCGGGTGCAGCCCAGGCGCAGCACGGTGTTCGAGGCATTACTTCATATCATGAAGTAATGTAGGGCCAAGCTACATGATTACTTCATGATATGAAGTGCAGGTGGCATCATTACGGCCGGACTTGAATTGGCGGCTGGCGCGGCCCGCTACAGGTGCCCTATTTCCTTTTCGGTGAACAAATAGTCTTTTAGTTCTTTGTCCATCGCCGGATCCTTGCGGCGGATCCACTCGAGTAGCATCGCGGCATGCTCTTTTTCCTCGTCACGGTTGTGAGCGAGGATTGCCGTGAGTTCCTTGTCCTTGCACGCATCGGCACGCTGGTTGTACCAGTCCACGGCTTCGAGTTCCTCCATCAGTGAAGTGATCGCGCGGTGCATGTCCCGCGTCGCATCTGTCAGTTCGTCGATCGGTTCATGGTATCCCTCATTCGCCATTTGTATCTCCTGGTAGCGTTACGCTGACGGCGACACCGCCATGGGTATTCCGTGCGTCAATTCTACCGCCATGTCCCTCGGCGATGAGCTTGGCTACGTACAATCCGAGACCCAGATGTTTGTCACTGCCGGACCGAATCGAAACCATCGAGTCGAACAATTGTGATCGCATTTGCTCTGGCAGTGGCGAACCGGGGTTCGTTACCGAAAACAAGAACGCCCCTTGCTTCTCCGACAGGCCAATAGTGATTGTGTCCTCGTCCGAACTGAAATCGACAGCATTGTCGACAAGTTTGTCGAGCATTTGAATGACCAGTTCCGGCGAGCCCTGGGTAATCGCCGCATCAAGTTCTGTATCGAAGTTGAAGCTGCGATCAGGATAAACATCACGATAAGCGGCGACCGTGGAATTCAATGCGGCGCGAAGATCGAAAGTTTCGGGCACGGCATACTGCATGAGTTCCTCGACTCTGCTCGCTTCACTCATTGCTGTCAGGATCTTCCGCAGGCGGTCGGCGCCGTCACGCGCCCGTGCCGCGTAATCTGTGGACGCCTCATTCAGCGGTTCGTGCTCGAGGTTCTCGAGCGAGGAAGTAACAATAGCGAGCGGTGTGCGTAATTCGTGCGACAGCTTCGACGCCAGTGAGCGCAAGTATTCGTTGTAGTCACCGAGTTGACGCAGAACATTCGAAAAGCTCCGCGACAAGTCGCCTATTTCGTCGCCGGCAAGAGCGCTGGGCAAAGATCTGCGAAGATCGTCGCCGTCAAGAGCATCCTCGGCTGCAACACTGAGCCGGCGAATGCGTCGTGACAGCCAGGTTGCGTAGCCCAGCAGTGCTACGGCGACCAGCAAGGTCGCGATCACCGTTACGTTAATGAGGCGAACCAGTGTTTGATTTGTCAGGCTGAGGATCGCATCGGTACCTTGCTGCAACACGATTGACCCGATCGTCGAGTTATCAACCGTAACAGGCTGTGCGACAGCGACGACGGCCCTGCCACTATCCGCGCTGCGAAACCAACTGACTGACTCATTGCCCTCGAGGGCCTGAACGATGTAATTCTGTTGCTCACGGCCACTCGGGTCGGGTTTGGCGAGCTCAGCCGCCTGACCCGATTCCACGAGGGCGCTGTAAGCAAACCGTAACCAGGCCGAACCTGCACTGTCAGTCCCAACCGCCATTGTCGACAAGTCGCCGCTTGCGGCGATTCGCCAACCCGATGCATCAGTAACGATCAGGCGTATGCCCCCCCTCTGGGCGAGGCTCGACACAATGGAATCCATCTCAGGTGATGGCGTAACAAACGGACCGGGTGTTCGCGACGCAAAACTTGCACTGCGCACAGGCTGCTCGGTTTCGCTCGCCGTGTTGCTGACGACCACTCCCAGGTGTGTGCCAAGTTTGATTGCCGGAATACGTGCCTCTATTTGATATCCGTGCGGAACGTCCTGCCAATAGGAAAGAATCGCAGGATCCGATCGAAAGCCGTAGTCGTTTCGAACGACGGTGACCAATAATCCAGGCGCTTCGGCCGCGAAATACAGCGTCTCGTTCAGGTACGACGGGCTTGTGTTGATCAGGCTGACACGGTCCGCAAAGTGCGGCCCGTCATCAAGTGCAATCGCTCCGGGGCGGGCGAATACGATGTTTCTATCGACAACCTCGACATAGAGATAAACGGCTTCATCGAAAAGACCAACGGCGAATCGAATCGGCCCGTCCGTGCCCCGCAGAGTCTGCAGGGACTCGCGATCAATGGTCCAGTCATCGAAGTAGCCGTCGATTTCCGGTCGCGTCTCAAGAGGATGGCCATACACCTGGTCGCCATAGACGAAACCAGCAACCTGCAATTCCGGAAATTCCTCCGGGTACTGCGCGAGAGAATCAGCAATCACACGAGCCGTTCCAGCGAGCATCTGTTGCTGTCCGGCGCGCAAAGCGGACTCGGTCTCGTGAATGAACTGGTAGCCGGCCCATGGCAGGGCAAGAGTCAGCACACTGACGAGGAGCAACTGCCGCTTGAGGTTCATGATCGGCGTTATTTGCTATTCGGAAAGCCAGCGATAGCCCATGCCGTACACCGTTTCAATCGCATCAAAGCCTGGGTCAATCGCAACAAATTTCCGGCGTATGCGCTTGATGTGCGATGTAATCGTGTTGTCGTCGAGCACCGCTTGCGCCGCATCCATCAACTGTTGCCGGTTCTTTACGTGGCCGGGGTAGCGGGCCATTGCGTGAACAAGCCAGAATTCGGTCAGTGTCAGTCCAACAGCATGGTCTTGCCAGAGTATGGTCATACGATCTGTATCGATTTCGAGATCGCCACGCGTCATACGGCTTTCTTTTGACTGCGGTTTTTGCAGTGCGTCGAGGCGCCGGAACAATGCAGCGATGCGAGCCATCAGGTGCGGCAAACTGATATCTTTGGTGAGGTAGTCATCGGCACCCAGGCGCAGCCCGGAGACTGCGTCAAATTCACTGTCTCTCGCCGTAAGGAAGATAATGGGTAGCTCTGCGACTCTTGAGCGCAGTTCGCGGCACAGTTCGAATCCGCCCTCGACGTCATCCCTCAGGTTAATATCGATTACGACAAGGTCGGGCAGCCGGATGTCAAAAGCCTGCATTGCCGGCTCGCGAGCGTCGTACGCGTCAACGTCATATCCCTCGCGCACGAAGGCCGCCACATAGTTCTCGCGAATAGCTGCTTCGTCTTCAACGATTGCAATGCGTTTGACCACGTAATTCTTCCAATAGTCGACATCGGAGGAGCACCGATGTCCCTCCTCGCCACAATTTGCCACATTACGCCGGTGCATTGCCATGCCGCAGTCCGCGGCAGGGCGTTTTGGCTTGGTGCAATAGGTCACAAGAGAGAAGGAGGCCCTCGATGTACCAGCCAAAACACAAATCCGCGCTAACCCGGTCTGCGCTGTTACTGCTAATTCTCGCGCTTCGCCCGGCGCTCGCTGTGCCCAACGGGCCGACACCGGATCAAATGCAGACGGGCAGTCTTCTGTTGCACATGGGTGAGGGGTATGTCACGGCGACATTGCTGAAAACCGACGTGAACATTGCGGTCAACGGCCTCGTTGCCCGGGTTTCGGTAATGCAGGAATTCAGGAATGACGGCAGCGAGTGGGTCGAAGGCGTGTATGTGTTTCCTCTGGCCGATAAGGCTGCGGTTGATCAGATGCGCCTTTTTATCGGTGATCGATTTATCGAGGGTGAGATACGTGAGAAGGAGCAGGCGAGAAAGGAA
>Ga0255054_10001314_pt1 | contig 14633 bp, 7 predicted proteins | sample JV7_2_23_MG_FD_188634 | JGI IMG/M metagenome (GOLD analysis project Ga0255054, IMG submission 188634) | Seawater microbial communities from Jervis Inlet, British Columbia, Canada - JV7_2_23 | ecosystem: Environmental > Aquatic > Marine > Inlet | place: Canada: British Columbia | collected...
CGACGGGAGCCCTATCACGTCGTGACGAAAGACGACCTCCATCGGGTAAAGCGTTCGTCTGGACGAACGGCTCGGCACATCGTCGGAGTGCTGCTGTTGGCGCTCACGATGGGCCAAGCGCTGGTGGTTCTGCACGGCTACGCCCACGCGCCCGCACAAGCCGTTGCTGAATGCAGCGTCTGTCGGCTGGCCGCTCAGCCGGCCCGCTTGACCGAGGTCCTCGTCGACCTCCTCGAGCCGCACGCCATCAGTATCGAGCTGGGCGCCACCCGCTACGCGCCCTACGTTCGTCCGGCCCACTGGAGGCGCATCGCGCGCGCGCCTCCCCTCTCCAAGCCCACGTCCGAGGCGAGCTGACTGCAGCCACCCTTGTCGGGGGTGCTCCGCTGCGGTCATTGCGGACGGGATCCAGCCCCGCCGCCCGTGTCGCCGCCGCCGCGTGAGAGTCCAACGGCAGCCTGCTTCCGGCTGCCCACCTGTGAGGTGAGAGTCGTGCTACGAAAGGTTCACTCGACGAAGGTGTGGATCGCGCTCGCAACCCTGACCGCCCTTCTGGTTTCCAGCCAAGCGCAAGCAGATGACTCGCTCGCCGAATTGCGAAGCCAGATCGCGGAGATGAGGCGCGAGTACGGGGAACGCATCCAGGCGCTCGAAGACCGCGTAGAAGCTGCTACAGCCGCTGCCCGCGCAGCGGAGCGGCGGGCCGCAAGCGCCGAGCAGACCGCCGGTGAGGCCGCGCGGGCCCCGGCGCCTCCAACCGGGTCGCGGTCCGCCAACGCTTTCAACCCCGACATCAGTCTCATCCTGCAGGGCCGTTACGCGGCCTTCTCTGGGGAAGAAGGCCATCGCGAGATGCCCGGCTTCCTGCTGGGCGAGGAGACGGGCATCGGGCCGGAGGGCTTCTCGCTCGGGGAGTCGGAGTTCGTTCTGAGCGCCAACATCGATGACAAGTTTTACGGCTTCTTCAGTGCGGCCTTCAACCAGGAGAACGGCGAATCGGAGCTCGAAGTGGAGGAGGCATACTTCCAGACCCTGGCCTTGTCCCAGGGTTTCACCCTGAAAGCGGGGCAATTCTTCTCCGCCATCGGCTACCAGAACGCGCGGCATTCCCACACGTGGGACTTCATTGACCAGCCGCTCGCCTACGAGGCCTTCCTCAACACCCAGTTCCTGGATCCGGGGATCCAGCTCACCTGGGTTGCCCCCACAAACCTGTACCTGGAGCTGGGCTTCGAGGCGTTCAGCGGCGACTCCTTCCCCGCGGCTGGCGCGGCGCACGGCGGTGTGGGCGCCGCGTCCGTGTTCGCGAAGATGGGCGGCGACGTCGGAGTCAGCAGCAGCTGGAAGGCCGGGCTCGCCTACCTGATGGCCGATCCGAGGGATCGCGAGACGAGCGGGGACGGAGTCTCGCCACTCTTCTTCACGGGTGACAGCCAGCTTCTGGTAGCCGACTTCGTCTGGAAGTGGGCGCCCAACGGGAACTTTCGGGAGCGAAACTTCATCTTCCAGGCCGAGTATCTGCATCGCTACGAGAACGGCTCTCTGCGGCTGGAGGATCCGGCCGGTCCCCTCTTCGGCCGCTACCGCGGCGACCAGAACGGGTTCTACGTGCAGGGCGTGTACCAGTTCATGCCGCGCTGGCGGGTTGGACTGCGCTACGGCCAGCTCTTCAGCGACAACGACGTGAGCGGATTGCCCCCGACGACGCTCGACCGGGACGGGTCATCCCCCAGGCGCATCAGCGCCATGCTCGACTTCTCCAATAGCGAGTTCAGCCGGTTCCGGCTCCAATACAGCCACGAAGCGGGCGGGCTCGGCGGCAACGACATGGTCTTCCTGCAATACATCATGAGCCTCGGATCCCATGGCGCCCATCAATTCTGAACCCACCGGGGCTGGACGAGAGTGGACGTCGATTGCAGTCGCAGCATTCATGCGGGGGCTTCCCATGACGCGTTCGAGAGCCATCCTGCTCACGTCGGCTCTACTCGGAGCGTCCATATGGAGCGTCCCGACGCCTGCGCGGGCCGAGCTGCGGGTCTTCAGCTGCGAGCCCCAGTGGGCCGCGCTGGCCCGGGAGATCGGGGGTGACCGCGTGCATGTGGACAGCGCGACCACCGCGCATCAAGACGTGCACTACATCCAGGCCCGGCCCAGCCTCATCTCCAAGCTACGCCGAGCGGACCTCCTCGTCTTCAGCGGAGCCGAACTCGAAATCGGCTGGCTGCCCCTGCTGCTGCGGAAGGCGAGCAACGGCAAGGTCCAGCCCGGAGAGCCCGGCCACCTGGACGTCTCGCAGGTCGTGCCGATGCTCGGCGTGCCGACGCGGATCGACCGTGCGGAGGGAGACATCCATCCCTACGGCAACCCGCACACTCAGACGGACCCGCACAACGTGGCGCGCGTGGCCGCAGAGCTGGCCAGGCGGATGGCGCAGCTCGATCCCGGCGGCAAAGACGTCTACCAGTCGCGCTACGACGATTTCGCGGCGCGCTGGACTAAAGCCGTGGCGGGCTGGGAGCTGCGCGCCGCGCCCTTGCGGGGCATGGAGATCATCACCCACCACCTCGCCTGGGTGTACATGGCGCACTGGCTGGGCCTGGTGGTGGTGGAGCATCTCGAGGCCAAGCCGGGGATTCCCCCCACCGCATCGCATTTGTCCAAGCTCCTCGACGAGCTCGAGCACCACCAAGTGCGCGCCATCGTGAGGGCGACCTACCAGCCCGAGCGCCCCTCGGAGTGGCTGTCCGAGCGATCCGGCCTCACCGCAATCGTGCTACCCCACTGCGTCGGGAGCACCGACGGCGCGACGGACCTCTTTGCCATGTTCGACGACATGGTGAGTAGCCTGCTGGAGGCCACGAAATGAATCTCGACGGCCTCGACTTCTCGATTCTGGGCCCCGCCATGCTGGCCGGGATGCTCGTGCTGGCGACCCACGTGCCCATGGGACGCGAGGTGCTGGCGCGAGGCATCATCTTCATCGATCTGGCGGTGGCGCAGGTCGCCGGCCTGGGTGTCATCGCGGCCGATCGCATGGACCTTCACCTCGCAGGCTTCGGGGTGGAGCTGGCCGCGGGAGCGGCCGCTGTCTCCGGCGCCCTGCTCCTCACCTGGAGCGAGCGCCGCTTCCCGGAGATTCAGGAGGCGCTGATCGGCACCCTCTTCGTGCTGGCCGCGACCGGCGGCATCCTGCTCCTGGCCGATAATCCCCACGGTGGCGATCGCCTCCAGGACCTCTTGGCGGGCCAGATCCTCTGGGTCAGCCTGTCCTCACTCTGGCCGGTCGCGCTGCTCTACGCGGCAGTGCTGGCGCTGTGGTTCGGCCTCGGCAGGCGCCTGACGCGCATCGGCTTCTACCTGCTCTTCGCCGTCACCGTGACAGCATCGGTCCAGCTCGTGGGCGTGTATCTGGTGTTCGCGAGCCTGATCGTTCCGGCCGTGGCGACGCGGGGCCGGGCGGATGGCCGCGGGCTCGTCACCGCCTTCTTGCTGGGGCTCGCCGGCTACGCAGTGGGCCTTCTCCTCTCCGCCCTCTTCGACCTGCCGACCGGCGCCATGATCGTGTGGTCTCTCGCAGGGCTCGCGATTCTCTGGATGGCGTTGGTGCAGCGCTTGAGCAGGCGACCGGGCGGAGTCCCAGCGTAACTCGGTCAGTCTCGCGCTCTCCGGCACGAACGGTCGACTGCGGTGTTTCTCTCAGGGTTTCGGGGACTTCGATTCCCAGTCCCTCCGAACGCTACCGCTACGGGCCCCCGACCCGCTGCTTAGAAGATCCCCCGGACGATGATGAGTGTACGTCGTCAGATATTCTCGGACAATTTCCTCCAGGTCGCACCGCCCATCGAAGACCGCGAGGACGATCACCGTGTCACCCTCAATCCGGTGCACCAAGCGATCCGCCGGCGCATGATAGGCTGGGGCTCTACTCGGGCGCCTCAGCGCAGCGGCCGAGCCGCGGGCAGGGGCTGCGGGGGCGTGCCGGGCTCGAATTCTGTCGGGCGCCTGCTAGGCCCAGCGCTGTAGTCTGATCCAGGATCGGCCGGAGGCCCTCGTGTCCGACGAACGTCCCCAGCGCAGGCTCGCCGCGATCGTATTCAGCGACCTCGTCGATTCCACGGGTCTCATGGCGCGCAGCGAGGCCGAAGGTCTTCGCGCCAAGGAGCGACACCGCGTCCGGGTGAGGCGAGAAGTCGCGCGCTACGGAGGCCAGTTCATCGAGGCGGCGGGCGACGCGACGCTCTCCATCTTCGACAGCGCGCTCGAGGCGGTGTCTTGCGGCCTCGCGATCCAGGCCGACACAGGCAACGAACGCGATCCCGGCCTGCACGTCGGGATCCACGTGGGCGAGGTCCTGCTGCGGGGCGGCGAGGTTCACGGGGACGGGGTCAACATCGCCGCGCGGATCTGCGCCCTCTCGGAGCCGGGTAGCGTGTGTGTCTCGGGGGAGCTGTTCCAGGCGGTTCGCAACCAGCCGCACCTCGAAGAGAGCGCTCTTGGAGAACGCGAGCTCAAGGGCGTGGGTCGCCCGATCGCGATCCACGCGCTACGGGGCGAGCCCCTCCCGCCCGCCGCTGCCCGGGGCCGACGGCGCCGGACGGCGCGTCGCGCCCTTCTCGTGGGAGCGGGCTTCTTCATCGTCGCGGTCGCCACGTGGCTCGCTGCCCGCCTCGTCTTCCAGCCAGGGCCGCCGCCATCCACGATGGGCGCGACCGTCCAGGCCGTCGCCATCTTCCCCTTTGCGTTTCACGGAGACGCCTCGCTGGAGCACCTCGGCGAGGGGATGGTCAACCTCCTGGGGATCAAGCTCGATGGCGTCGCGGGTCTAAGAAGGGTGGATCCCCATACCCTGCTGAGCCGCGTGAGCACTGGGGAACGGCTCGATCCGGAACGCGCCAATCGGATCGCCGGGGAGCTGGGTGCCGGACAGTTCATCCTGGGTCAGGTGCTCGAGGCCGGCGGGCGGCTCCACCTGGAGGCATCGCTCTACGCGGGCGACCGGGTCCTCGGCCAGGGGTCGGCCGAGGGCACGCCGGAGGATCTCTCGTCGCTCGTCGACCACCTGGCGGCGGAGGTGCTCGCGGCCGAGTACGGAAGACCGGGGTTCCGTCTCGCGAAGCTCAGCACCGTCACGACGGATTCGTTCCCGGCCTTGCGGGCATACCTCGAGGGCGAGCGCGAGGTCCGAGCGGTGCGCTACTCCGAGGCGGTCACGTCCTTCCGCCGTGCCATCGCCGAGGATCCGGACTTCTCCCTGGCGCACTTCCGGCTGGCCTGGGCGTCGCTCTATCGGGTGCCCTTCGAGCTCGACGTGGCGAGGGCTGCCATAGGCAGGGCGTTGGAGCACCGCGCGCGTCTCCCCGAGCGAGAGCGCCACCTGGTGGAGGCCGTCGCTGCGTACATGGAGCAGCGCGCCGACGAAGCGGAGCGCGCGTGCCGCGAGCTCCTCGCGACGCACCCCGACGACTGGGAGGCGGCCTACGTCCTGGGGGACACCTACTTCCACTACAACCCCTTCCGCGGCCGCTCGATCTTCGAGTCAGTCGATCCGTTCGAGCTGGCGTTCTCCCTCGACCCGGGAAACGTCCGCTCGCGGATCCACCTCGCCCAGCTGGCCGCCATCTCGGGCCACTCACAGGCGGTGAACGATCACGTTGCGGCCCTGGTCGCTTCGAGAATGGAGCCGTCGTACCGGACGGCATTCCGCACGCTGCGTGTCTTCAGCACCGGGGACCCCGACGAGAGAACCGAGGTCTTCGAGAGCCTGCGCTCGGCGTCAGATACGGCGGTCCTCTTCGCGGGGCTCTGGGTCGCCCCGGTCGACCTCGAGGCAGGGGCGCGCATCTTCGCACTCCTCGGCGATCCCGACCGGCCGAAGGAGGTCCGCGTCACGGGCCTGGGCCTTGCCGCGCGCTACGAGACGGGCCGCGGGCGCTGGTCGGCGGCGAAGGCGCTCCTCGCCGCAGCGGAGTCCCTCGACCCCGACGCCGCGAGGATCTGGCGCGCGATGTTCGCCGCGGTGGTTCCCGGGGCCGACGCCGATCGCCGCGCAGCCCTCGAGGACCTGGCACGACCACCGCCAACTCGGCCAGCCGGCGGGCCGGACATCGACCAGTGGAACCCCTTCTCGGGAATGCACGCCTTGCTGCGCAGCTACATGCTCGGCCGACTCCACGCTGAACTCGGAGAGGGCGAGACTGCTCTGAGATACGCCCGCGGCCTGGCGGATCTCGACCCTCCAACCGGCCTGGAGCGCCCGGGAGAGATTCTCGCGGCAGGCGTCCGCGCCTCGGTTGCGTATCGCGAGGGGCGCCTGCGGGAGAGTCTGGACGCGCTGCCCGAGAACAGCTTCCTCGGACGCGGGCTGCACGCGGAGCTTCTCTACTACCCGCCCTACGACCAGACCCACGAGCGCTTCCTGCGGGCACGGATCCTCGAAGAGCAGGGCGATCCCGAGGCCGCGCTGAACTGGTACCGATCGGTGAGCGAGGCCTTCCCACCCTCGGAGTACACGGGTCTCGGGACACTGCGCCGAGCGGAGATCCTCGAGAAGCTCGGCCGTGAGTCGGAGGCCGTTGACCTCTACCGCCGTCTGATGACGCTATGGCGTGATTGCGACCCGGAGTACGAGCCGCTGCGTGAGCGGGCTGCGGAGCGACTCGCGGCGCTCGAGACGTCGACCGCTTCGAACTAGGGATCAGGGCTCGAGGCCAGCGCGCTTCACCAGTCCCGCGAACCTGGCGTCGGAGCGAAGAGGATCGTAGAGCGGATCCACCTTGAGCCAATGGTCGATGCGGTGGCCCTCGACGGCCCGGTCGAGTGAAGCGAAGGCTCGATCCGTCTCGCCGAGACCCATCTGGATGACGGCGGCGCCCACGGGCCACACGCTCCCCGGGCGCTCGCGCGACTCGAGGTCGCTGAGCAGCACCAGGGCCTCGGTGCGCCTCCCGCTGATCGCCCGTACATAGCCGAGCAGCCCCTCCGGCGGTACCAGGAAGGCGCCACCGTAGGGCGCCGGCTCGCCGCGCCGGGCGAGCCAGTCCTCCAGCGCACGCGCAGCCTCCGCGTGATGGCCCCGCTGGATGTGCGTGCGCGCCAGCATCAACCGTGCGTACTGGTAGTCGGGTTGCTCCTCGAGGATCCGTCCCAGGCTCGACGCCGCCTCGTCGTAGCGCCGCGCGAAGTAGAGGAGTGCGGCGGCGTTGGTTTGCACCATGGGGGAGAGCGGATCGAGAGCCAGCACGTCGGGCATCTGGCCGAGCGCCTCTTCGATCCGCCCCTGGGCAAGGGCAACGTAGAGGACGACGTTCCAGAGGCGCGGCTCCATCAGGCCAGGAGCAAGCTCGATCGCCCGACGCCAGGACCGCCCCGCCACCTCGAAATCCCAGTCGTGAACCGCCTGGACCCATCCCATCGACGTGTAGGCCTCGGCCATCTCCGGGTCCAGCTCGAGAGCGCGACGTGCGGCCGCGGTAGCGCGAGCGCGGCTCTCCTCGGGTCCGAAGAGCCCGAAGCCATAGTAGATGCTGTAGGCGTCGGCCAGGCCAGCGTGGGCTCGGGCGAAGTCGGGATCCCTGGCGAGGGCGCTCTCGAAGTACTCGATGGCCTTGCGCCTTCCTCCTTGCGTGTACGCGTAGAGGTGCTCGCGGCCGCGCAGGTAGTCGTCGTAGGCGGCGAGGTTCGACGTGGGAGGCGTCCTTGCGCCGGCATCCGACGCGAGCTCCGCGAGCAACGCCCCGGACACCGCGCGCGCGATCTCGGACTGGATGGCGAAGATGTCGCCCAGGGGGCGGTCGAAGGTCTCGGACCAGAGGTGGAAGCCGTCCCGAACGTCGACGAGCTGGGCCGTGATGCGGAGCCGATCGCCGGCCTTGCGCACGCTCCCCTCGAGCACCGCGCTCACACCGAGGCGCTCGCCGATCGCGCGCACGTCCGCGTCCCGGCCCTTGAAAGCAAAGGCCGAGGTACGCGCAGACACGCGAAGGTCCTCGAGCCTCGCCAGCTGGTGGATGATCTCCTCAGCGAGGCCGTCGGCGAAGTAGCCCTGGTCCCGTTCGGAGCTCAGATCCGCGAAGGCCAGCACGGCCACGGCGGGCTTCCCGCCGGCTTGCCGCGTCTGGGGCGATGACGGAGACGTCGGGGTCTGGCCGGGCAAGCCCACGCGGCGAGCCAGATACTCGAAGCGCGGGTCCTGCCTCAGGGCCGCGGTCCAGGGCCACACCCTCAGCATCGCCAGGTCTCCCCCGCGCTCGTCGTACGTGCGCTCGAGCCACTCGAACGCCTCGTCGATCTCGCCGAGCGCGGTGTGGGCACGCGCCTGATGGAAGGGGATCACGAACTCCGAGCGCGCCACGCCGGAGGGATCGGCCAACCAGTACCTCCAGTAGCCCGCCATTCCCTCCGACTCGTAGGCCCGGTACATCTCCTTGAGGTCATCGCTCGAGTAGCCGTTCAGCCGCATGTAGCCGGCGCGCGTGCGCAGCAGGTCGGCTTCGCGTCCCAGCGTGGCGTACACCCAGCAGAGGTCCTGGTAGGCGCGCACGAAGCCCTCGTCGAGCTCGATCAGCCTCTCCAGCTCGTCGCGCGCCTCTTCGTAGCGGCCCGCGAAGTAGAAGCACTCGGCGAGGATGTGCCGCTGCCACGGGTCGAGTGGAGCGATCGCGACGGCTCGGCGGCAGAGCTCGAGCGCCTCCTCGGTGTGACCCTGCGCTCCGCGCTGGAAGACCAGTCCTACCCAGGAGCGGGGGTCGCTGGGACTCAGCTCGTAGGCGCGTTCGAAGGACCGCTCTGCCGCGGCCATATCCCAGTCGAAGTAGCGCTCCACCAGTCCCAGTGCGCCGTGGGCCTCGCCGAGGCTCTCGTCGAGTTCGAGGGCCCGCAGGGCCGCCGCCTTGGCCTTGGGCATGGCCTCCCGCGGACTCATGGCCGTCAGGGGAAAGCCGAGCGAGAAGTAGCTGAGCGCGATGCCCGCGTGGGCGGGGGCATAGGAGGGGTCGAGCGCGAGAGCGGCCTCGTAGGAGCGGACCGCGCTCCGGACGCTCTCCTTCGTGTAGCGGCTGAACTGGTAGCGACCCCGGAGATAGGCGTCGTGGGCCGCGGGATCGACGCGGCGCACATCCGAGAGGCGCGCCTCCTCTCGAGGGGTGAGCTCGTGTTGGATCTCCGCGGCGATGGCTCGCGCGACATCGCTCTGGAGCGCGAGCACATCGCGAAGCTCACGGTCGTAGCGGTCCGACCAGAGGTGGTGATCCGTTCTGGCATCGATCAGCTGCGCGGTGATCCGGACGCGCTCGCCCTCGCGAAGGACCGTGCCCTCCACGATCGCGTCGACGTCGAGCTCGTCTGCGATCTCGGGGAGCGGCTTGCGCGCTCCCTTGTAGTGCATGACCGACGTCCGGGAGATGACGCGCAGCGCCTCGAGCTTGGCGATATCGCCGATCAGCGCCTCGGTCATGCCGTCCGCGAAATATTCCTGCCCGGGATCTCCCGAGATGTTCTCCAGGGGAAGCACGGCGATCGACCGGATCGGCCCCGAAGGCGCGCCCGGACGCGTGGCGAGCCAGATTCCCAGCGCAGCAAGCAGAGCCACACCCAGCGCGGCGGCTGCGTAGCGAGCCGATCGGGAGGCAGCCGGGGCCGCGAGCGCGCGCCCCGACGGGCGCACGACCGCGCCGGGTCGGCCCACGGCGAAGACGGCGACGGGCTGCCCGACGTTCTTGAGCGTTCGCTCTCCCAGCCCCACCGCCTCGATGCCCGGCTGGTTCCGGATCGACTTCTGGATCTCCCCAGAGACACAGATTCCCCCGGGCTCCGCCAGGGGCCGGATGCGGGACGCCACGTTCACGCCGTCGCCGTACACCCGCTCGCCCTCGAAGACGACGTCGCCCAGGTGGATCCCAATCCGGAGCTGGAGATCCAAGTCACCGCGGAGCGCTTCCTGCACGGCCAGCGCGCAGCTCACGGCGTCGAGGGCGCTCGGGAAGCACGACAGCGACTCGTCACCGATCTCCTCGATCCACTGCCCGCCATGGCGCTCCACGAGGGGGCGGACGACGGCGCGGTGGCGCTCCCGTGCGGCGAGGGCCCGCTCCTCGCTCTCCGCCATCAGGGCCGTGTAGCTCACGATGTCGGTGAACATGATGGCAGCGAGGCGGCGCTGGGTGGATTGGTCGCTCACCGGTCGCCCTCAGTCGCCTGCGCCGGTCCTTGAGCTGGGAGTCCGGCTTCTCGGAGGGCATCCTGATACGCGGCGAACTCCTGGGAGCCAAGCGCGTTCTCATACGGCCTTAGGAACACCCCCGCCCTTTCGACGCTGTAATCCGGGACGACCCGTAGAATCTCGTCGACCGCGATCGACGCCCTGCCGTGCTGGCCCTCCCGCTCGTAGTGGGCGGCCAGAATGACGCGTGCGTTGATGTTGTCGGGGCTGGCCGTGCGCACGCGCTCGAGCTGCTCGACCGCCTTCTCCTTTCGACCAGCCAGGTAGTTCATCCCTGCCACGCTCACCAGCATCGTGGGCGCGCGCGGATTCAGACGCAGCGCCTGTCGCACCGACCGGGTCCCTTCAAAGAGCCGGCCCTCCTGAGCCAACGCGAGCCCTCGAACCGCGTGAGCGAACTCCCAGCTGGGCGCGAGCTCGATGACTCGATCGGCAGCGGCGATCGCTTCGATGGAGTCGCCCCGGTGAAGATGCACCCACGCCAGCGTCATGTGACCGTCGGGAGCCGAGTCGTCCAGCGCGATGGCGCGGCGCGCGAGCTCCTCGGCTCGATCGAGTAGACGGGCATCGGAGCTCCAGCCGGCGACAACCTCGCTCGAGTACGTGTTTCCGAGCATGCCGTAGGCACCCGCGAAGCCTGGCTCGAGCTCGATTGCGCGCTCGAACAGCTGACGTGCCCTCTGGTTGTCCTCCCGGGTCACCCGGTTGAGGTGGTATACAGCCTTCCACCACGCCTCGATGGCCGTCAAGCTCAGGGTCGGCTTTCGTGCGAGGCGCCGGCTCTCGGCCGCACCGATCTCCACGTGCACAGCCCCGAGGATCTCCTCCGCGATCTCCGACTGGAGGGCGAAGACCTCGGAGAGATCCCGGTCGTAACGCGCACTCCAGAGATGCCCCCCGGTGGTGGCGTCGATGAGCTGCGCGGTGATCCGAACGCGGTCGCCCGCCCTGCGCACGCTCCCCTCGACGACGTAGCGCACGCCGAGCTCGCGGCCCACGTCCTCCACCTTCACGGGCTTCGCCTTGTACGTGAAGGCCGAGTTGCGGGAGATGACGAAGATCTCGGGAACGCGCGCGAGGTCGGTCGTCAGGTCCTCGGTGAGCCCGTCGCTGAAGTACTCCTGCTCCGGGTCGCCGCTCATGTTCACGAAGGGCAGGATGGCCAGGGAGGGCTTGTCGGGCAGAGAGGGATCGATCGGCGGGCCTCCCACGCCGGAGAGGTCGACCAAGAGGCCCAGGGGGCGGGGCCAGCTCACCCACAGGCCCACGGCGAGGAGAAGCAGCGCCCCGGCTGTGGCGGCGAGCACCGCGCGGAGACGTCGCCGCCTCCTCCGCGGCGCCCCCGAGCTGAGCGCCCGTTCCCTGCTCCCATCTTCGGTTCGAACCCGGTACACACGTATCGGCTCGGGGAGGTTCTTGACCGATTGCTCGCCAAGAGCCTCCCACCCCAGCCGGAGCTTGTTCTTGATCTGGTCGTAGGCCGGCCCGGAGACGCACACACCGCCCGGCTCGGCCAAGCCCTCCAGCCGCGCCGCCACGTTCACGCCGTCCCCGTAGATGCGGTCGCCCTCCACCACCACGTCGCCCAGGTTCACCCCGATGCGGAACCGCATCCGCCGCTCCTCGGGAAGCTCGGCGTTGCGGCGTGCGAGTTCTCCCTGGATCTCCACGGCGCACTGAACCGCGTCCACCACGCTGGGGAACTCGGCGAGGAGGTTGTCGCCCGGAGCGTCCACCACGCGGCCGCCGTACTGGTCGATGGTGTCGCTCAGGATCTGTCGGAATTCGGTCAGGAGGCGGACGGTCCCCGCCTCGTCGGCGGCCATGAGGCGGCTGTAGCCGACGGCGTCGGCCGAGAGGATGGCCGTGAGCCTGCGCTGCGTGCGCTCGGTGGGCACGCCCGCAAGCGTACACCCCGCCGAGTGCCCTTTGGCAGGGCGCCGGAACCGGCCGAGAAGATGGGCCTTTCCGGTCGAGGGCGCCCTCGCGGAAATCAGCCGAGGCGATCTCTCAGTTCGTGCCGAACGGCGGCGAGACCCAGTGTCTCTGAGACAAACCGCTGGCCGGCACCTGGCAGGCGGCTATCCAGCCGGGCCTGGGCCGAGTCTGTTGGAGGCGCCGCCCGGATTCGAACCGGGGATCAGGGATTTGCAGTCCCGTGCCTTACCACTTGGCTACGGCGCCCGAGGGTCGCCGCGCGCGGCCACGCGGCGAGGGTGGATGGGTACCGCTCCCCCCCGGGAGCGTCAATCCGGCGTCCGAGGAGCCGGATCAGCGCCGCACGCAGCGGAAGACCCGGTACTGGTCGCGAGCCTCGATCCAGGCGCCGATGGCCGGAGAGGCGCTGTCGAGCACCGGCAGGCAGACCAGCCGGCGCTCGTCGGGGAAGCCCTCGCGGCAGCTGGAGGCGCTGCACGCCACCAGGGCGTGGGCACCGGACTCGCCCAGGGCGTCGCGCACGTCGCGTCTCTCGCGGGCCACGTCCTCGCCACCCACGTACCAGCGCAACGGCCCGATGGCGCCGTGGTAGAAGAAGACCCGCTCGTCCGGGAAGCGCTCGAGGAGCTGAGCGGCCACCTGACGCTCCTGCTTTCGCTGCTCGCGCAGCGCCTGGACGCCCGTGGCGAAGTAGAGCGCGATGAGCCAGGCGCCCAGCCCCGCCGCCACCAGCATCGTCAGAGGACGCCGGCGCACGCTGGCCGCCACCAGCGCCGCGCCCAGCGCCAGCAGGACCAGCGCCACCGGCACGAGCCCGGGCAGGGCCTCGACGATCGGCCCCAGCCCAGGGTGCGCCCCGCCCTTCAGCAAGGCAACCAGCGCGACTCCGACGAGCAGCAACGCGAACAAGCCGGCCGGGACGAAGAGCGATGCGCGCCAGAGGGCGGCGCGGGCCGCGCCGGACCCCAGCGCCTCGACGGCCGCTTGCCAGGACGCCGCCAACACCAGGGCTGCGAAAGGCAGCGCCGGCAGGATGTAGTAGCTGCGGCGCGACTCGCTGGCGCTGAAGACGGCCACGATCACCAGGAACGCCAGCAGCGCGAAGCGAACCCCGGCCCTCTCGCGTGCGCGGCCGGCCGCGGCCACCAGCCCGCCGGGCAGCCAGAGCGTCCAGGGCAACAGGTACAGCGGCAGGATGCCCAGGTAGTACCAGGGCGGATTCACGTGGTCGTAGGCGTCGAGGGCGCGCGTGAAGTTCTCGCGCAGCATCAGCTCGAAGAGGCGCGCGTCGCCCCGGTCCAGGTACGAGGCACCGAACGGGGCCAGGTAGACGAGCGCGGCGACGGCGGTCCACAGGGCGATGCGCGGGGCCTCGCGCAGCAGCTCCCAACGCCGGGCCAGCAGCACGTCGACGCCCACCACGGAGACGGGGATCAGGATGGCCGGCGTCCCCTTGGCGTGCCCGCCCGCCGCCAGCAGACAGAAGAACGCGGGCAGGCACCAGCGCCCGCGGTGCAACAGCCACTCCACGTAGACAGCGATGGCGGCGGTGATGAAGAGCAGGTTGAGGGGGTCGGCGGACGCCACCCGCGCCCAGGACAGGTAGCCATACGACGTCGCCAGCACGGCGCCGGCCGCCAGCGACCAGCGCGCGCCCAGCAGGCGCGCCGCCAGCCAGCCCGTGACCAGCACGGCGCCGCTTGCCGCCAGAGCGCTGGGAAGCCGGGCCGTGAACTCGCTCACACCGCCCAGCGGTGCGGCCACCAGCGCGACGAGCCAGTAGGAGAGCAGCGGCTTGTCGCCGTAGAAGTAGTCGCCGTAGAGCCGCGGCTCGAGCCAATCGCCCGAGGCCAGCATGTTGCGGCTGATGAAGGCCCAGCGGGTCTCCGAGCCCCAGAAGGTGTGGTCGAGGCCCAGGAAGAACGGCAGGCAGGCCAGCAGCAGCAGGCCCGCCGGGACGAGGGCCATGCGCTCGCCGGGGAGCACGTGACTCGCCGAACGCAGCGCGGCGTCGCTCTGGGTCCGAGTCGGCACCACGCGGGAGGCTAGCCCGCCTTTCTCACCCGGCCGCCACGCAGGCCGGCAGAGGATGGGGGCGCCCCGCCATGAGAACGGCGGGGCCCTCGGCCGTGTCCTCGACCGCCGCCAGCAGCTCGGCCTGGGCGGCCTGGAAGAAGCGCGCCGGCAGCCCGTCGGGAACCAGCCCCCGCTTCACCGTGCAGAGCAGCGCGCCGTCGTGGGACGACGGGCGCAGGCTGGCCACTTCCAGCGGCTCCTCCGAGCGGTCGGAGAGCCGCACGCAACCGCCGGCGGCATCGAAGCCCGTGACGAAGAAGCCCGCCTCCTCCAGCTCGATCTGCCCGCGGAAGCGCCCCAGCTGGACGACGTACACGCCCTCTTCGGGCAGGTAGCGCACGCCGCGGTCGAACGCGGCGCGCAGCTTGCGATTGAGGATGGGCGCGCCCTCGTGGGTCCA
>Ga0255054_10001318_pt1 | contig 14606 bp, 14 predicted proteins | sample JV7_2_23_MG_FD_188634 | JGI IMG/M metagenome (GOLD analysis project Ga0255054, IMG submission 188634) | Seawater microbial communities from Jervis Inlet, British Columbia, Canada - JV7_2_23 | ecosystem: Environmental > Aquatic > Marine > Inlet | place: Canada: British Columbia | collected...
GCCGCGGCAGCACGCCTGGATACCATGCCAGAGGACGAACTCGATCGCTTAATAGCCGACTACGTACGCGAAGAAGCGCTGCATCGCGAGGCAAAGGCCCTCGGCATGGACAAGAACGACTACATCATCAAGCGTCGCATGATCCAGTCGATCGAATTCATCACTGACGGTTTCGTGACTGCCGCGGTCGACGTCTCCGACGAGGATGTATCGTCCTACTACGAGGCCAATCGCGAAGACTATTACATCAGTCCCTTCGTGACGTTCACTCATGTGTTCTTCGACGGCGAGCGGCACAATCGTGACGACGCATTTGGATTGGCCAAAGCGAAACTCTCGGAACTCAATGAACAGCATGTGCCGTTCAGTGATGCGCCGCGTCACGGCGACCGCTTCCCGTACTTCGTCAATTATGTCGAGCGTGATCCGCAATTCGTTGCCAGCCATTTCGGCGTACCGATGGCCGAGCAGGTCCTCGCACTTGATACCGCCGATACGACCTGGCACGGCCCATTCGAGTCGGAGTACGGAATGCACCTCGTCCTGTTGACGCGCAAGGTCGCTGGGCGGTACCCGGAACTCGCAGAGATCGAGGCCAATGTGCGTGACGATACCGAGCGTGAGGCGATAGCCGCGCAGAAAGACAAAGCGATCCAGGCGATCGTCGAGACGTACGAGATTCGCCGCACTTACGAACGCGAACTGATCGGGCAGCTGCGATAATCGTGCGTCGTACCCTCGCGTTGTTCGTTTTGTTGCTCGCGTCGGCGGCACAGGCGCACGACGCGCGGCCGAACTACGTGCAGATCACCGAGGCCGAGACCAACACCTTCAGCGTGTCGTGGAAGGTGCCGGCCAGCATGCCCGGCGGCGCCTTGCCCTACCCGACGCTGCCAGAAGACTGCGTTGCCGATCGCCAACCCGCGTGGCAGCAGGCAGGTGCGGAGTACGTGGGCCAGCAGGTGTTTCGTTGCAAGCAGGGGCTGTCGGGCCGGGTTGTCGGCATCGAGTTTCCGGTCATCAACCCATCCTTGTCGACGCTGTACAAGATCCGGCTCGGGAATGGCGAAGAGCACCTGCGTATCTTAAAACCCAGCGAGACCGAGTGGACCGTGCCCGACGCGGAAAACCGTTATGGCGTGGCCACGCAATACACCGCACTCGGCGTCGAGCACATCTGGATCGGTATCGACCACCTTCTGTTCGTGGCCTGCCTCGTGTTCATCGCCGGCACGTCGCGCCGCCTGCTGATTACGATCACGGGATTCACTGTGGCGCACACAATCACGCTTGCTTTGTCGGCGCTCGATCTTGTGCGCATCCCGACACCGCCGGTCGAAGCCGCCATCGCGCTCAGCGTCCTGTTCATGGCGTGGGAGATTGCCAAGGGCAACAAGAATTCGCTGACGTATCGCTATCCGATCGCCGTGGCGTCATCGTTCGGCTTGTTGCATGGTTTCGGTTTCGCGGCTGTACTCCGCGACATCGGCCTGCCGCAAACGGAACTGCCAACCGCGTTGCTGTTTTTCAACGTCGGCGTCGAGATCGGACAAGTGCTGTTCGTGCTCCTGTTGCTGGTCGGGTTCTTTGCGCTGCGCGCGGCGTATCTGCGCGTGTCGCAAGCGGCCGAGGCTGGAGAACTGCATTGGTCAGCACTCACGACGCCGGCGAGTTTCGTCATCGGCAGCGTTGCGAGTTACTGGATGATCGCCCGCATTGCGGGGTTCTGGGCCTAGGTCGGCGACATCTATAATCAGTGACAAAGGAGGAACATACCTACCATGGCAACAGAAAAATTTGTAACCGCAATCAACTGCATCGATGGGCGGGTTCTTATCCCGGTAATCAACTGGCTCAAAGCCTCGTGTGATGCCGAATTTGTGGATCACATCACCGAACCAGGCGCAGACAAGGCGCTTGCCGGCGGGTCGGCAGACGTGCTTGAGGCCATCAAACAAAAGGTGTTGATTTCCGTTAACGCCCACAACTCAAAAACCGTGGCCGTCGTAGGCCACCACGACTGCGCGGCACATCCGGTTTCTGAGGCGCAGCACAGACAGGATATTGGACAAGCTGTGACTTCCGTACAATCATGGGATTTGCCGGTACAGGTTATCGGTCTGTGGGTAAATTCAGAGTGGCAGGTAGAGGTGGTTTCCCCGTGAGGATGAGTAACACATCTTAAACAGCGCCTCGTGCGACCAGCGATAACGCAAATTTGACGGAAACTGGATATGCGCGATTTCAAGCAACCATTACCATCTGTCAGTGGGAGCTCATTTTTCGGAATCCAATAAGGACATCACCATGTGGAATAGATCGTATGTATTGCTTGCCGGGTTGTTGTTGCCGTGTACTTTCGTGGCCGCTCAATCGCAACCGGATCCCATTGATATTTATAACCAGGCCGCTGCCGAGGTAGCCGCAGCAACGGCCATGAGTTTTCATGTCGAGAAGCGATTTGATGTGGTGCTGATCGACGGCGCGAAAGTCGAGTACAGCGGTGCCATGGATGCATTTGCTAATTCCACCGGTGGTTTTTTCCTGGACTATGGAGATGATCTCAGCAGCCGGCAGGCCTGGTATGACGGAAAAGAAATGACCTTGCTGGACTCGATCAATAACGTGTATGCAATGACCCCCGCGTCCGGGTCCAACGCCGAGGCAATGATCCAGGTCAGTGAGGAGCACGGCCTGGAGATGCCGCTGGCGCCGTTGCTCAAGAGAAAACTGGCCGACGACCTGGAGGCCCTCGGTGAAGCCAGCTACCTGGGAATCCACGACGCCGAGGGTGAGGCCTGTCACCACCTGCTTTTTCGCGGAGAAGGCAAGGACCTGCAGGTATGGATTTCGACCGGTGAGCAAGCCTTGCTGCGCAAACTGGTGCTCACTTTCTGGGACATCGAGGGGGCGCCGCAACAGGCATTGACCTTCAGCGAATGGAACCTGGATGCGGAGATCGCTGCCGATATGTTTGAGGCCAAGATTCCGGAAGATGCTCTGCTCATCGAGTTTCTTTCCGTGGGAGGTGAGAAATGATGGCACTTACAGGAAATGCACGTGCAGTCCGTTTGACCGTCGTAGTGACAGTGACCGTTTTTCTTCTCGGAACCCTGCAATTAGCAGACGCGCAACGACGTGGAGGCGGCGCTCGTGCCGGCGGTGGTGGCGGCGCCAGCGCAGGTTCGATACAGGGACGATACGGGGGTTCGTCCGCGGGGCGTGCAGGTCAATCCGCCGCTTCTCGCAGCCAGTCGAGTAATCGATTCTCCAGTGGAGGTTTTTCCTCCACCGGACAGTTCAACAACAGCCGCGGCAGTTACCAGGGAAGCCGTCCAAGCTATGGCGGCCAGTCATCTCGGACCAGCACTCAATCTGCCCGTCAATCCACCCGACAATCCGGCAGCCAAACGACCAATCGCACTAGCCGGCAAGGCGAAAGCGGAAGCACACGCCAGGGTCAACAATCAGACCGAAGCAACAACCGGCAGGAAAACACCGGTTCACGTCAGAGCGACAGGACAGACACTCGCGATAACCGGTCAGAGGACCGAAGCGACACCCGCAGCGATCGCCCGGAGGAGAGAACAGACCGTCAGGAGAACCGTCAGGACGGCAGCACGGACCGTACCGAAGCACGCCAGGACGGTATGAGCGACCGGGTTGAGTCCCGCGAGGATTTTTACGACGATTACTGGGGCGGCTATCATCATAATTATCACCATGATTACTGGCATGATAATGATGCGTGGGTAGCCCTGGCAGCCGGCATGGTCATTGGCGCTGCTATCGCCAGCCCACCTCCGCGTTACGAAACCGTTTACGTTGGTACAACTTCGTATTACTACGCCAGTGGCTACTACTACACGTCGGCGCCGGCTGGCGGTTATGTCATGGCAGCACCACCGGTAGGCGTTGTCGTGCAGCAACCACCAGCGCAGGTCGTAAACGTAACTGTCAACGACAACGATTACGGTTATTCCAACGGCGCGTACTACGAGATCCAGGAACCCGAAGAGGAAGGTGGTGATCCCAGTTTCAAAACAGTCGAGGCGCCGGTTGGCGCCAAGGTGGATTACGTTCCTGATGGCGCCGCATCGGAAACCGTCGATGGAGTGACTTATTTCGTTTACAACGATGTCTACTACCAGCCATTCTACAGTGGCTCGGAGGTCGTTTACATCGTTGCCGAGAAGCCCGAAACGCAGGGCTGACGGCTGGCCGGTAGCATGTGAGCATGCCCTCGTACGGCGCGAATCAGTTTGAAATGCACTATTGTTCAGGAGAATCTACATGGCAGACGCGAATTCTAGAATGACAAAAAAACTCCTCATTTCCACGCTGGCAGCCGGCACATTGGCGCTGGCGGCAAGTCCCGCGAATGCGGATGACTGGTCGTTCCAGATCGAGCCATACTTGCTCGGCGTGACCATCGACGGTGATGCCGGTATCGGCCGCGTCGCCGGCGCGGAAGTCGACGTTGATTTCGGTGACATTCTCGATAGCCTGGACCTGGGCGGCATGCTGCGTTTCGAAGCCCGTCACGACAGCGGCTGGGGCGTGGCACTCGATTACGCTTTCATGGACCTGAGCGGCGACCGCACCTCACCGCGCGGCGGCGTGCTCGAGGGTGACGTGTTCCAGGGCGTTTTTGAGGCGCTGTTGATGAAAGCCGCCCGGTCGGGCGATGAACAACTCGACTATTTTGTCGGCCTGCGATGGTGGGACAATGACGTGGATGTCGAATTCGACCCCGTAATCCTCCCCGGCACGGTGTCTGCCAGTGTAGAAGAGGATTGGGTCGATCTGATTGTCGGCGCTCGTTGGAAGAACCCGATCAATGAGAAATGGTCGTTCATGCTGCAGGGTGACATCGGCGGGTTCGGGTCGGATTTCACCGCTGCCGGTATCGTCGGGTTCGGCTACAAAATTGGCGAGTCGAAAGAACTTAAGCTGCAATACAAGGCGCTGAGAGTCGATTACCAGACCGGCAAGTCAGGACAACCGGGTTATTTCGAGTACGACACGACAACGCATGGTCCGATCATCGGTTTCGTATTCAAATTCTAAAGTTGCGCGGCCGTGTGCCGGGCGATCATCAGCTCCTCGTCGGTGGGGATCACCCATGCGGATACTTCGCTGTCGCGAGTGGTGATGCGCGGACCAGTCGCTTCGTTGGCCTCCGTATCGAGGCGGACACCCAGCCAGGAACAGGCTTCGCAGATCCGCCGGCGTACTTCAGCGGAGTTCTCCCCGATGCCCGCAGTGAACACCAGCCCGTCGAGTCCGCCGAGAGCCGCGGTCAGAGCGCCGACTTCTTTCGCAGCGCGGTAAACGAAGTAATCCACGGCCAGCTGCGCCGCGGGTTCGTCGTTGCCGAGCAGAGCGCGCATATCGTTGCTGATGCCCGAGATGCCGAGCAGCCCCGACTTTCGGTAGAGAACGTCCTCGACCTCGCGCACACTCATTCCCAGTTCCTGGAACAGGTACAGCACCACGCCCGGATCCAGCCCGCCCGGCCTGCTGCCCATGCACAGCCCGTCGAGCGCCGTAAATCCCAATGAACTGTCGACACTCCTGCCATCATTGAGTGCGCAGATGCTGGCGCCGCTGCCGAGATGCGCCACGAGCACGCGCCCCGCCGCGATCTCCGGCGCCGCCTGTGGCAGGACCGAGGCGATGTACTCGTAGGAAAGACCGTGGAAACCATAACGCTGCAGACCCCTGGCGCGGAGATCCCGCGGCAGCGGCATCAATTCCGCCACGGCGCTGTGGCCCCGATGAAAGGCAGTATCGAAGCAGGCCACCTGCGGCACGCCCGGCAGGCGATCGAAGACGGCGTCTATTGCCGCGAGGTTGAACGGCTGATGCAGTGGCGCCAACGACGACAGTTTGCCGAGTTCCCGCACGATTTCCGGGGTAACGGGGGTAGGACGGTCAAACTGCTGGCCGCCGTGCACAACACGATGCCCGACTGCCACAAGCGTATCGCGATCAAAGCGCGACGAGAGCCATTCCGCCAATTGGTCGAGCGCCCTGCTTCCATCGCGGACATCTGCGCCCAGGTCCTGGTCGACCAGAGTCCCGCCAGCTTCATCCCTCGCAGAGAGTCGCGGCCGGGTGCCGATGCCTTCGACCTGCCCCTGCGCCACCAGCGCCAGGGGCCCCTCCTCCGGCCGCTGGTACATGCCGAACTTCAGGCTCGAGGAACCGGCGTTCAAAACCAGTACGTGATGTTTCATTCAAACCGATCCGGCGGCTGCCTCGCGGCGGGCATGGGCCGCCAGCATGGCGACGCCGCAACTCGCGATGCGCGAACGGACGCTGTCCGCGCGGCTGGTCAGGATCACCGGCACCTTCGCGCCGAGCACAAGGCCGGCACTGTCGGCATTGGCCAGGAAGCTCAATTGCTTGGCCAGGATATTACCCGCCTCCAGATCGGGTGCCAGCAGGATGTCCGGATCACCCGCTACCTCTGAGTGGATGCCCTTTGTCAGCGCGGCGTCCTTGCTGATGGCGTTGTCGAACGCCAGCGGTCCTTCCAGAACGGCGCCGGTAATCTGGCCTCGCTCCGCCATCTTGCACAACGCAGCCGCGTCTATGGTGGCCGGCATTCTCGAGGTCACGGACTCGACCGCAGCCAGAATGGCGACCTTGGGGCACGCCGGGCCGATGGAATTGGCCAGGTCGATGGCGTTCTGGCAGATGTCGACCTTGTCCTCCAGCGTGGGCGCGATATTGATGGCGGCATCCGTGATGATCAGGACCTTGTGATAGGTCGGCACATCCATCACGAAGACGTGGCTGATGCGGCGCGCCGTGCGCAGTCCGGCCTCGCGCGAAACCACGGCCGCCATGAGTTCGTCCGTGTGCAGGCTGCCCTTCATCAGGAGTTCGGCCCGGCCCGCGCTCACCAGTTGCACCGCCTGAGTTGCGGACTCGTGACTATGGGGCGTATCGACGATTTCGACATCTCCAAGCGCGACCTGCGCCTGTTTGGCGACGTCCTTTATCCGTTCCGCCGGGCCGACCAGGATGGGCCGGATCAGGCCCTCTCCTGCCGCTTCCATGGCCCCGGCCAGGGCGGATGCCTCGCAGGGGTGGGCCACCGCCGTCGGAATGGCTTCCAGATTCCTGCATCTTTCGAGCAGTTTTTCGTATTTGCCCGTACCGCGTTTGCTCATAGTCACCCTCCGCTTCAGGCTGGCCGTGGCCCTTCGCCGATGTAGATAAATTGTATCTGGTAGTCGGCGTCCAGGTCCCTGTCGTGCGGTCCGGTTACGAGCATGGCCATACGGCCCGTGATCTGCCGCTCGGCCAGCCACGTCCGCGCGAACTCGCTCCAGTTTCCGGGATACTTCTCGACATGGACGGCATGTACACCGTAGGCGAAGGCCAGCCCCTGGCACACTGCCGCATCTTCGCTCACGGCGACGACCCAGACCGGGGGATTGAAGCGTGAGATCATGCGCGCCGTGGTGCCGGTGCGAGTGGGAACGAAAACGGCGGCGCAGGGCACCATGTCCAGCGCGTGCTCGACCAACTCAGCGATGGCTTCGGGGGCGGTGTCCGGCAGACGCCGGTTGGCGATCGACACTAGCTGGTCCCGCTGCATTCGCGGCTGATGCGCTTCGCTGTAGGCCGCGATCCGCCCCAGCATCGCGACCGCTTCCTCGGGGTATCTTCCCATCGCGGATTCGCCCGAAAGCATGATGCAGTCCGTGCCGTCCAGGATGGCGTTGGCGACGTCCGTGGACTCGGCACGGGTCGGCAGGCGGCTCGTGGTCATGGACTCCAACATCTGGGTGGCGGTGATGACCGGTTTGCCGGCGAGGCTGGCCCGGGCGATGAGCTGTTTCTGCAGGATGGCCATCTCCTCGATCGGCACTTCCACGCCGAGGTCGCCGCGCGCGACCATGATGCCGTCAGCCGCCTGCAGAATCTCATCGAAATGCTCCAGGGCAGCCGCCCGTTCGATTTTCGCGATGATGAACGGGCGCTTGCCCAGATTCGCCGCGGCGGCGCGCACTGCTTCGATGTCGGCCGCAGATTCCACGAAAGACTGGCTCACCGCGTCCACCCCTTGACCCAGCGCGAATTCCAGGCAGGCGCGGTCGTTGTCGGTGAACGCGCTGATACCCAGGTCGATGCCAGGCAGGTTGACGCCCTTCCTGGAACGGAGTTCGCCCCCAACCTCAACCTTGCAGTGAACATCAGCGCCGCTCACGCTTTCGACGACAAGCTGCACCAGGCCGTCGTTGAGGAAAAGACGGTCGCCCTGCTTCACGACCAGCGGCAAGCGCTCGAAACTCATGGATACGCGCTGCCAGTCGCCCGTGATCTGCTCGCTTGTCAGGGTAAAGGCATCGCCGGGCTCAAGCTCGATCGGTTCAGGGTCGATCGCGCCGAGCCGCATTTTGGGGCCCGGCAGGTCGGCCATGATGGTGACACGCCGGCCGGCGGCCCTGGCCGCCTCGCGAATGCGGGCGATGTGCTCAGCATGACCGGAAAAATCGCCGTGTGAAAAATTCAATCGCGCAACGTCGAGCCCGGCGCGGATCAGCCGCACGAGCATCTCGGGCGATTCCGACGCCGGCCCGATCGTGGCGACGATCTTGGTTTTGTGACGGGGAAGCGTCATCCTCGCCTTTCGTCTTCGAAGACTAGCTGCCCTGGGGAAGGCGAATCCGCTCCGGATCGACCTCGTAAGCCCAGGGTACGCCGGCGTTCTTCCAGCCGTTCTTCGTGCGTTTGCCGTCGTCCATATCACCTTCCATGCCATCGGTGATGTTCCAGGCATCGGTGAAGCCGGCCTTGGCCAGGAAGTTCACGGCCATCGCGCTGCGGCCGCCGGAGCGGCACATCAGGAGGATTGTGTCACCGGGATCGAACCATTCCTGCACTTGCTCCAGAAACTGGGGATTCACGTCCAGGTCAAAATAGCCCTTTTCAGCATCCCAGCGATAACTCTGGAATCCCAGCGGAATACACTGCGCCATTTCGGGATGCCCGACGAACAAGAATTCCTCCGGCGTACGCACATCGAGCAATTTGACCTTGTCGGGCGCTGCCTGCCATTTCTCGTACGCCTCCGCGGAGGTCACATAAAGACCCAATACCGTTTGTTTCGCCTCGGGAAGTTCTTGTGCCATTCAGGTCACCTCGCTGAAGAATATATTCTTAAGATACATTGATATACGACGCCTTCTTAAAGTTAATTATAGGTCTGTGTCTTCCTGACTGTCGCGGCCGAACGCTTCGTCGATGATGGCACGCAGACGCTGCAGCGATTCCTCGGTGGGCGGCTCGAAATCCTCCAGCTCATAGATACGACCCAGCATATCGTATTTACCCATGCCGAAACGCATATACGGCAGCAGTTCGAAATCGACCACGTTCTTGTGCGGGCGAATGAAAGCCAGGGCCGCCCGGATGTCCTCCTCGTCGTCGTTCACGCCGGGAATCAGGGGTCGGCGGGCGATGAAGGTCTTGTCAGGATAAGTCTCGTAGGCTTTCTTGAAGTTCTCTAGCAAGCGCTTGTTGTCGACGCCGGTCCATTTCTTGTGCCGCTCCGGGTCCATCAGTTTGAGGTCATGGAGCACGGTATCGACATGCGGCAGCATCTGTTCGAGGAACCGCCACGGGACGTTAGCCGCCGTTTCGATCGCTGTGTTGATGCCGCGTTCGTGGGCGCCCTCCAGCAGGGCGGTGGCGAAATCCGGGTACATCGAGGCTTCGCCGCCGCTCAGCGTCATGCCGCCTCCCGACGTGCGGTAGAACGACGCGTCCTTGTCCACCTCGTCCAGTACCTCGTCTGCGGTCATCGTCGAGCCGAACATATACAGCGCCTTGGTTGGGCACAGGGAAACTGTCTCCTCATCGCACTCAGAAGCCAGGTCCCAGTTGACGCGAACTTTGTCGTCCGCGCCGGGCACCGTGAAAAACGCGCCCTCCGGAAACGGCGCTTTCAGGCACAGGCCACATTCCTTGGCGCCGCTGCACAACCGGTCGTCGTAGGCAAGTTCCGGCTTTGGGTGGATGCTTTCGGGATTGCTGCACCACTTGCAGCGCAGCGAACAACCCTTGAGGAATACTGTCGTGCGTATTCCCGGACCATCGTGGCTACAGTAGCGCTGGATATTGAGGACGGTCCCGGTAACCGGCGCACCAGCCGCACTCATTGCGAACCTCCCAAGCAGATGCCGAGCGATCGGGCGATCAGCATCATTTCGCTGTCTACGGGCATGGTGCGAACCTTGTTAATTGCTTTGAGCAGCGGCACGAACGCAATATCCGGCGGTTGGAAGGCAACCATCACCCCGTCCTGGCCGGCATTCAGCGCGCGAATCGCGCCGGCACCGTAGCCAAGCCCCAGCTGACGGTCGACCGCGGTCGGCCGGCCGCTGCGCGCCCAGGGCCCGAGCACCAGCGGATAAGTCTTCTCTGCGAGCAACAGCTGCAGCCGATTGGCGACGATCTTCGCGGCCCTGCCAGAGTTTTGTATGGCATAGCCGGTCGACTCGCCCGCCGCGAGCGGCGACAAAGACGCCCGCAGCGGCGAAGGCTCATCGGCGCTGGCCGAGGCTTCTTCCAGCCCTATGCCCTCGGCCACAACCACCAGGCCGAACGGCCTTTCGACGCTCATCTTCCCGCGCAGGGAGTCGGCAACCGCGTCCATATCGACCGGCAGTTCTGGGATCAGTATGACGTCAGCACCGGCGGCGGTGCCGGCCTGCAAAGCTAACCAGCCGGCTTGTTCGCCCGGCACCTCGACTACGCCGATCTGTCGGGAAGCCTTCGCGGCGTCACGCGCCCGGTCCAGCATCTCCATCGTGAAACTGAGCGCGCTGTTGAAGCCGAGCGAAACCATGGTCGCGGCAATATCGTTCTCGAGCGAGCGGGGAATACACACCGCGTTCAGGCCCTTGCGATGCAGTTTGTAGAGGACACTCAGCCCGCGGCCACCAACGGCCGAAACCAGTGCATCGATGCGCTGCTCCTGCAATGCCGCCAGCACTTCGTCGGAACGATCGACCTCCTCGAGCATCCCGTCTTCGTCCAACTGGCGCGTATGGAACGGATCGACCCGCGGTGACTGACCCAGCACGCTGGCGCCAGCCTGATCCAGACTCTCTACCAACTGCGGCGACAGGGGCAACAGGCCGCCGTCGGGATAATCACCGGGTTGGAGCAGGCCGGCGAAGCCGTCGCGGATGCCGACCACCTCCCAGCCCAGCTCTGCCGCTGCCAGTGTCACGCCCGTTACCACCGCATTCATTCCGGGGATGAACCCGGCGCCGACGTTTACGCCGATGCGTCGGTTTTTTGTGTTCAAGTGACTAGCCTTACCCGCAACTCTGCAGAGTACGCTCGATAACTTCGTCCTGTATTCCTTTACTAAGTTGTGTAAAGAAAGCGCTGAATCCGGCCACCCGAACCACGAGGTCACGGTGTTTCTCCGGGTGTTTCTGCGCGTCTCTCAGCTTCTCGGTATCCAGCACATTGAACTGAATGTGATAGCCGCCATTACTGAACAAGGTTCTGACGATATTCAGCACGCCGTCCCGTCCATTGCGGCTCTCGAGCTGATTGGGCGGGAGCTTCATGTTCATGTGACATGAAGCCCATTTGACGGGGTCGTTGCCTTTCGCTGCAGACATCACCAGCGCGGTTGCTCCTTGGGTGTCGGTACCCGGCATGGCTGACAGACTTCCATCGGAGAGGGCCACTCCGGCCTTCTTACCCGTTGGCAATGCGCCGGTGATCATGCCCATCAGGTTGTGGGAGGCCTTGGTGTACTGGTCAGGCGTCGAAATGTGGTCCTTTGAGAGGTAATTACCGCCGCCATCCACATTGTTGAACGCTGTCAGGATACTGTTATTCACCCTGAGAAGCAGCTTGTCCACTTCGTGGATGTCGTTGCCATATTTGGGTGCGTCCTCGTAGCACATCTTCCTGACCTTCTCGTGTTCCCCTTCGAAGTTGGCCAACAGGGCTTTCTTGAGTTCAGCCATGGTCAGCTTCTTCTTGTCGAATACCAGGTCCTTCACGGCCATCAGTCCGTTGGCGGCATCCACGCCGCCGACGCATATCTGGGCGACCGAGTAGTAGTTGGCCCCGCCACTCCAGGTGTCGGTGCCTGTCTCGATGCATCCCTTCGTCATGATGGAGCGCCAGGGAACCGGGATGAACTCTGCTGTCAGGATGCTCGCAATCCAGGCTCCTCGGCGCAGAACGTCTTCCATGAACTGCAGCTGCTTCTCGAAGGCCGCGTACACTTCCTCGAAGTTCTTGAAACTCTCCAGCTCTCCCGTCTTGGGCCCTACCTGCTTCTTGGTGCGCGGGTCAAAGCCGTTATGCATGGTCAACTCGAGCACCTTGCCCATGTTGGGCTGCCCTTCCGTGGGATGACCTGTCTCGTAGGGCATGTAGCTTCCCACACACGCCCCGATACAGGAGCGCCTGGCCTTCTCCAGGGACATATGCCCGTTCCTTTCCGTGTACCCCCACAGATGCAGGGCCCGTTGAATCATGACGTCGGGATTGACGAACTGGGGCATGCCGACACCGGTTGCGATACAGTCCAGGACTTTTTCGGCGAGTTTGCCCGGCGTCTTCTGGGTCATCGCAAACGACAACGGCGGCTGGGGCAGCCCCAGGTATTCACAGGCGTCGAGGATTACGTACTCCATCTCGACACTGGCATCGTCACCTTCCTCGGTATAGCCCGCAAGGGTAATGCTCTGTCCCAGGTCGGCTTCATTCTGCAACTGGACCTTCTGGCCATAGTAATAGCCGATCTCGTTCAGCTTGATAACGAGGTTCTTGAACATGAAGACCGCATCGTCATAGGTGATGAGTCCGGCGGCCTTGTCGGCCTGAAAGTACGGGTCCAGGTTCTGGCCCAGGAAGGCTTCCGAGTACCCGCAGCCTGGTTGTTCGATCTCTACAAACAGGTGACAGAGGAAGTGGCTCTGCATGGCTTCCCGCAGGTTCCGGGCGGGATGCTCGGGAACCCACTCGCAGGTTTCGGCAATGGCAATTAACTCCTCTTTGCGGGTCTTGTCCTTTTCTGTTGCTGCCATCTCACGAGCCAGCTCGGCATAGCGGTGAGACAGGCGGATGAGCGCCCGCATCGTGATGAGAGCTGCCTCATAGAAGTAGAACTTGGGGGCATTCGGCAAACGCATCTCCATGGACATTTGCCGCTGCTCACAGTCCTTAATCATGCTGGCAAGACCCTCTCTGTAAACTTGAGGATAGTTGAGGTTGCCGCCGCCACCCGGCCAGTCATGGAATTTGACAACGAGGCCGGCTTCGTACGATGGGATTGCCGAAAACCCATACCGCTTTTCGAATATCTCTTCCGTACGGGTCTTCAGGCTACGTTTATCCCAGTAGCTGAGCGCCCATTCATTGGACGCCTTCAATTCAGGAGTCTCCGAATTCTCGACGGTGTTCTCTTCCTTCATCCATTCCACATTCCATTCGGGATAGGGGTAAACACCATTGACCGTTTTTGCTATGGCGCCCACAAAGAGGTTGTCATCGATGTAAAGCTCCTTGCGCTCCACTACGGCCTCAATCAACTTGGCTCGCCGGATGATCTCCTGGTAGCCGACGGTCTCATCGTAGACGTCACGCATGATAATCATCCGATCATAATCGACCTCCTGAGGGGTGCTCCTGAGCACCTCTTTCAGTACATCGACCCGTGCGTGGTCGCCATTGACTGTGGCGGTGTTGGATGCCGTTTTGGATTTGGTGGCTGCCATTATTATTCTCCTTGATACATGTTCAATTCAAACTGATTCGTGCCGTTCGAGCACCTGTCCACAGAATAGCCGACATCAGCCACATTGGCCATTCGTTGATTCTCGTACCGAGCCGGAAATTAACCGTTATTGACAGATAGTAATGGTTGGTTGAATTCATGAATATCCAGTTTCCGTCAAATTAGCGTTACCGGCTCAGAACGGAAGCTTCGTTGTACAAATTCGAAGGTACTAAATAAAGACAGAATATAGTACCATCTGAGGTCGAATTGGAGGCACCGAGATGAAGCCAAGCGAATCCATAAAGCCCATCAGCTTCCTGAAAAGCAATACGGCTGACGTCGTTCGGGAAGTTAACGAGAACCGCGAAACAATTATTATCACGCAGAACGGAGAGGCTCGGGCAATCGTTCAAGACATTGCGACGTATGAGCAAACGCAGGAGACCCTGGCATTGCTCAAGTTGTTGGCACTAGGCAAGCGCAGTATTGAGGATTCAAGGTCGCGGCCGTTCAGGCGCGCGATTAAGGAGTTGCGAGCTGAATTGACGAAGCCGGGGACGTGACCGGGTATCGCGTCAAAATTGTGCAAGAGGCGGAGGAGGACCTGGCCGAGTTAGTCGATTACATCGCACACAATGATTCAATCGAACGCGCTGACCATGTACTCGAAAGACTGCTGACGGTCTGCGAACGGCTTGAGCGGCATCCAGATCGAGGGCACTTTCTGCCCGAGTTTCGATCGTTAGGTATCAAGACCTACCGCGAGGTCCACTTCAAGCCTTACAGAATCATCTACGAAGTGATTAGCCGTGAGGTCTTTATTCTCCTG
>Ga0255054_10001319_pt1 | contig 14604 bp, 16 predicted proteins | sample JV7_2_23_MG_FD_188634 | JGI IMG/M metagenome (GOLD analysis project Ga0255054, IMG submission 188634) | Seawater microbial communities from Jervis Inlet, British Columbia, Canada - JV7_2_23 | ecosystem: Environmental > Aquatic > Marine > Inlet | place: Canada: British Columbia | collected...
AGCCCGCTGCCCACACCGGAGACGACGACCGTCTTGCCCTCGAGAATCATGCACGCGCCTCCCGGAACGCAGCCGCTGGTTGCGGGCTCCTACGCTAGCTATGCGCCTGCCACGGCGCCCGCCTCGCGCAGCGCCGCGATCTCCTCGGCGGAGAAGCCCCAGTCGGAGAGCGCCTCCTGCGTGTTTTCACCGGGGGCGGGCGGGGGACGCTGGATGCGCGCCTGCGAGCGCGAGAAGCGCGGAGCCGGCGCAGGCTGGGCCTTTCCCGCGACCTCGGCGAAGGCCTCGCGCGCCCGTGCGTGAGGGTGCTCGCGCGCCTCGTCCAGGGTGAGAACCGGCGCGAAGCAGACGTCGGTGCCTTCGAGGAGTGCGCACCACGCGTCGCGCGTCCGGGTGCGGAACACGGCCGCGATGCGCGCCTTGAGGACCGGCCACTGCTCGCGGTCCATCTGCGACGCGAAGGCGGCCGGGTCGAGCTCCAGCCGGCGGATCAGCTCCGCGTAGAACTTGGGCTCGATGGAGCCGATGGAGATCCACTTGCCGTCGGACGTCTCGTAGGCGTCGTAGAAGTGGGAGCCCGAGTCCAGCATGTTGGTCCCGCGCTCGGAGGTGGTGAAGCCCACCTGGTCGGTCGCGTGGAAGATGGTCATCAGCAGCGACGCGCCGTCCACCATGGCCGCGTCCACCACCTGGCCGCGCCCGGACTGCTGGCGCTCGACCAGCGCGGCCAGGATGCCCAGCGCCAGCAGCATTCCGCCCCCGCCGAAGTCGCCCACCAGGTTGAGCGGCGGCACCGGCGGCCCGCCGCGCCGCCCGATGGGATGCAGGGCACCGGCCAGGGCTATGTAGTTGATGTCGTGGCCCGCGGTGTGAGCCAGGGGTCCCTCCTGGCCCCAGCCGGTCATGCGCCCGTACACCAGGCGCGGGTTGCGCTCGAGGCAGACGTCGGGGCCCAGGCCCAGGCGCTCCATCACACCGGGACGAAAGCCTTCGAACAGCACGTCGGCGCGCTCCAGCAGGCGCAGCACGCTGACGACGCCGTCGGGATGCTTCAGGTCCACGGCAATCGAGCGCCGACCGCGGGCCAGGAAGTCCAGGGTCGGGTCCGACCAGCCGCCCCCCACCGCCTGCACCCGCTCGACGCGCAGCACCTCGGCACCCAGGTCCGCCAGCAGCATGCCCGCGAACGGACCCGGGCCGATGCCCGCGATCTCCACCACCTTGACACCGTCCAGGGGACCCATCGGCTGCGCTCCTCGTGGTTCGCGCACTTCGCGTATGCTCCGTGGCGATGCGGGCATTCTACTCGTCGCGGCCGCCGCCGGTTCTCGCGTGAACGCGCGGGAGGCCGCCGTTCTGGTGGCGACGCCCACGGGCCACGAGCACCTGCTGGCCCACGACGACAACCTGGCGGGGCGACTGGCCGGCGAGCACCGGGATCGCGTGCTGACGCGCGTGACGCGCTACGGGGGGCAGGCCGCCGCCGAGCCCGGTGGCGGCGTGCTGGCGGCCTTCCCCAGCGCCAGCGACGCGGCGCGCTGCGCCCTCGAACTGAACGGCAGCGACGAAGACGGCGTAGGCCTGCGCTGGCGGGTCGGCCTGCACTGGGGCCGCGTGGACAGCGCGCTGTGCGGCGACGGCGCCGACGGCGCCTCGCGCCTGGCGGACCTGGCCGACGAGGGGCACGTGATGGCGTCCGGTGCGATTCGGGACCTGCTGGGAGATCGGCTGGAGCTGGGCTTCGACTCGCTGGATCCGCGGCTGGCGCGCGAGGTGCCCGCGGGCAGCTCCGCCTTCCGCCTGATCTCACGCGGCGCCCCCGCGCCGGCCAACGCGCCCCGGCCGCCGGCGCATCCCGCGCAGCGCGTCCTCGCCGCGTTCGGGCTGCTGCTGCTGCTGGCCGCCGCGGTGGCCACCGTGTGGATCGTCCTGGGTGGATAGCCGCTACGCTTCGCGGCCGCGCGCGGCGTCTCGCGACGAGGAGATCTCCCGATGAAGTTCGCCATGTCCATGGCGTTCAGCGACCCGTCCCACTGGCTCCCCATGGCCAGGGCCGCCGACGATGCGGGCTGGGACCTGGCCCTGGTGTCGGATCACGTGGTGCACCCCGAGACGATCGAGTCTCCCTACCCGTACACCGACGACTCCAAGCCCCGCTGGGACGCGCCGACGCCGTGGCCCGACCCGTGGGTGGCGATCGGCGCCATGGCCGCGGTGACCGAGCGCCTGCGCTTCTGCACCGGGATCTACGTGCTTCCCATGCGCAACCCGTTCGGGGTAGCCAAGGCGGTGGGCACGGCGGCGGTGCTCTCGGGCAACCGGGTGACCCTGGGCATGGGCGTGGGCTGGATGAAGGAGGAGTTCGACCTCCTGGAGCAGCCCTTCGCGCGGCGCGGACGCCGCGCCGACGAGATGCTGGAGGTGATGCGCAAGCTCTGGACCGGCGAGGTGGTGGAGCACCACGGCGAATTCTACGACTTCGCCCCCCTGAGCATGACCCCGGCGCCGACGCAGCCCATTCCGATCATCGTCGGCGGACTGTCCGAGCCCGCCCTGCGCCGCGCGGCACGCCTGGGCGACGGCTGGATTTCCGACATGCACACCACCGACGAGATGCGCGAGATCGCGACGCGCCTGCACGCGCTGCGCAGGGAAGCCGGGCGCGCGAACGAGCCCTTCGACATCGTCGCCGCGTGCATCGACGCCACCGACGTGGACGGCTATCGGCGCGTGGCAGACGCCGGCGTCACCACCATGCAGACCATGCCCTGGCTCTTCTACAGCGGCCTGACCGGCGACCTGCAGGAGAAGCTCGACGGCATCCGGCGCTTCGCGGACGACGTCTTCCCGAAGCTGAGGCCTTGATGTGAGCGGGCTCTCCGACGGAAAGATCGTCCTCGTCACCGGCGCCGCCTCGGGCATCGGCCGCGCGGCGGCGCTGGCCTTCGCCCGGGAAGGCGCCGAGATGGTGATCGTGGCCGACCGCGACGCCGAGGGCGGCGAGGTCACCGCCGAGTCGATCCGCCAGGCGGGCGGCGACGCGATCTTCGAGGCCCTGGACGTGACGCGCGAAGAAGAGGTGGAGCGCGTGGTCGCCGGCATCTTCGAGCGGCACGGCCGCTTGGACTGCGCCCACAACAACGCCGGCATCACCGGCGCCATGGGCGCCGTGCACCAGCTTCCACTCGAGGGCTGGCGCAGCACCCTGGACGTGAACCTCACCGGCGTCTTCCTGTGCCTGAAGCACGAGATCGCACGCATGCAGGCGCAGCAGAGCGGCGCCATCGTCAACACGGCGTCCGCCGCCGGGGTCCTGGGCGTTCCCGGCCTGGCTCCCTACTGCGCCTCGAAGCACGCGATCCTGGGTCTGACCAAGACCGCCGCCATGGAGAACACCGCCAGCGGCATCCGCGTGAACGCGGTGCTGCCGGGAACCATCGATACGCCCATGCTCCAGAGCTATATGAGCATGGGCCCGCAGGTGGAGAAGATGATCCGCGCCTCCGCGCCCGGCGGGCGCCTGGGGCTGCCGGAGGAGATCGCCGAGGCGGTGGTCTGGCTCTGCTCCGACCGGGCCTCGTTCGTGAATGGAGCGTCGATGCTGGTGGACGGCGGCGCGGTCGCGCGCTGAGAGCCGGCCGGATCACTTCTCGGGCAGGTCCAGCCACTGGCGCGCCGCGTAGTGGTCGCGGAAGACGCGCACGTCCACCCAGCCGCTTCCGCGCAGGATCTCGTAGGTGCTGGCCAGGCCGAAGGCCTCGCGGGACGGGGCCACGAACGCCACCTGCGCCCGCACGGCGGGCACCTCGGCCTCGCGCCAGACCTCGGCGACTCGGGCCAGGGCCTCGGCGTCGAGGAGCAACTCGCGGACCTGGCTCAGGTCCGCCAGCTCGGCGCGGAACGGCTCCCGCCCGAACTCGCCGGCCAGACGCTCCGCGTGCTCCAGCAGCTCGGACTCGGTCACCACGCCCACGGCAATCGTGTGCACCACGCCGTCTTCGCGATGAAATGCAATCGGCACGACGTGCACGCTATGCGAGCGCAGCCGGCAGCGCGGTGGTGCCCGTCACGGCAACGCGTGCGCAGCTTCCTGCGCGTTGTGGGCGAACCAGCACGCGGCTAGCCTCCCGGGCGATGACTGCCGTACGGATGCTGCTGCTCGCGCTCTTGGCCTTCGCGCCGCTGTCGGCCGCCGCCGAGGGCGAGGGGCCGGTCCGCTTCCCGGTCTCGTTCGAGACCGAGGACGGCTTCACCCTGCACGGCGACCTGATCTCGGCGGGCAGCACCCAGAGCCCGGTGGCGATCCTGCTGCACATGTACCGCCAGGACCGCTCGTCGTGGAGCCCGCTGATCCCGGAGCTGGTATCCAAGGGCATCACGGTGCTGGCGCTGGACCAGCGCACCCACGGCGAGTCCACGCGCAAGGGCGACGAGACCGTGCGGGTGGACGACATCCCGCGCGGCAGCTTCGGCGACGTGCTGCGCGCCGGTCCCAAGGACGTGGCGGCCGCCCGCGCCTACCTGGCCGGGCACGGCTTCCAGGTGGACCGCATCGCCCTGGTGGGCGCGTCCTACGGCTGCAGCGTTGCGCTGCTCTCTGCCGGCCCGGTCGAGGGCGTGGTGGCCCTGGTGCTGCTCTCGCCGGGCACGGCCTACTTCGGCGTGGACGTCATCCAGCCGGCGCGCGACTTCAGCGGCAGCCTGCTGGCGGTGGCGGCGGAGGACGACGGCCAGGCAGCTCAGAGCGCGCGAACCCTGACCAACCGCCGCAGCGCCACCTCGGAGCTCTCCATCTTCTCCAAGGGAGGGCACGGCACCCGGCTCTTTGCCAGCCAGCCCGGGCTCGTGGTGGCGATCCGCGAGTTCCTGCGCCAGTCCTTCGGCATGGTGCCGCCCGGGTGAAAGGCGTCCTCTTCCTGTGCACGGGCAACTCGTGCCGCAGCCAGATGGCCGAGGGCTTCGCGCGGCGCCTGGCACCGGAGGGCGTAGAGGTTTACAGCGCCGGCATCGAGCCCGTCGGCGTGAACCCGCGCGCGCGAATCGTGATGGACGAGGTCGGGATCGACATCGGAGAGCAGCGCTCCAAGGATCTGGACGCGGTGCCCCTGGACCGGATCGACACGCTGGTAACCCTGTGCGGCGACGCCGCCGAGCGCTGCCCGACCTTTTCTGGCGACGTGGAGCGGCTCCACTGGCCGCTGCGCGATCCGGCCCACGCGCAGGGCCAGGAGGCTCAGGTGCTCCAGGCCTTCCGCGAGGTGCGCGACGGGATTGCCGCCCGGGTCAGGAGCCTGTTTCCCCAGGCTTCGCTATAGTTCGTTGACTCCAGAGTCAACTTCGTCTCGAGGCGCCGATCCCCCCGGGGCTCCCCTTCGCGGGAGCCCGGCGCGACGAACCCAGAACCAACCGGGGCAAGGAGAATCCGCTCACATGGGCCGGAAGGTGTACGTCGTCGGGGTCGGAATGACCAAGTTCGAGAAGCCGGGATCCAAGGAAGGCTGGGACTACCCCCAGATGGCCAAGGAGTCGGGGACCAAGGCGCTGGAAGACGCCGGCATCCCCTACGACGCCGTGGAGCAGGTGGCCGTGGGCTACTGCTACGGCGACTCCACCTGCGGCCAGCGCGCGGTCTACGAGATCGGGCTCTCGGGCGTCCCGATCTACAACGTGAACAACAACTGCGCGACGGGCTCGACGGCCCTGTTCATGGCGAAGCAGTTCATCGAGGGCGGCCTGGCCGACTGCTGCATGGCGCTGGGCTTCGAGAAGATGGAGCGCGGCTCGCTGGGCACGCACTTCACGGACCGCACCAACCCCATGGACAAGCACGCCAAGTCCATGATCGAGAAGCGCGGCTTCGCCAAGGCTCCGCCGGCCCCGCAGTTCTTCGGCAACGCCGGTCGCGAGCACATGGAGAAGTTCGGCACCACCGCCGAGCACTTCGCCAAGATCGGCTGGAAGAACCACAAGCACTCGGTGAACAACCCGTACTCGCAGTTCCAGGACGAGTACTCGCTGGAGGACATCAAGAACGCGAAGATGATCTTCGAGCCCCTCACCAAGCTGCAGTGCTGCCCCACGTCGGACGGCTCCGGCGCCGCGATCCTGGCCAGCGAGGAGTTCGTGCGCAAGCACAATCTCCAGGACCAGGCCGTGGAGATCGCGGGCATGACCATGACCACCGACTCGCCCAGCGCCTTCGACGGCAGCAGCATGAAGCTGGTGGGCTACGACATGACCCGAGACGCGGCGCGCAAGGTCTACGAGCAGTCGGGCCACGGCCCCGAGGACGTGGACGTGGTGGAGCTGCACGACTGCTTCTCCGCCAACGAGCTGATCACCTACGAGGCCCTGGGGCTCTGCCCCGAGGGCAAGGCAGGTGAGTTCATCGACTCCGGCGCACAGACCTACGGCGGCCAGGTGGTGGTGAACCCGTCGGGCGGGCTCATCTCCAAGGGTCACCCGCTGGGGGCCACCGGGCTGGCGCAGTGCGCCGAGCTCAACTGGCAGATCCGCGGCCAGGCCGACGCGCGCCAGGTGGAGGGCGCCAAGATCGCGCTGCAGCACAACCTGGGGCTGGGCGGCGCTGCGGTGGTGGCGCTCTACCGGAAGGCCGACCTGGCCTAGAGGATGCGGCGGCGGCCGGCGCACTCGCCGGCCGCCGCACCCTCCCCCCCTGTGACGCTCCAAGAAGCCACCATCGCCGTCACCGGCGCGACCGGGTTTCTCGGCCGCTACCTGGTCGACGTGCTCCAGGCGCGCGGCGCGCGCGTGGTGGCGGTGGTGCGCAGCCCGGACAAAGCCCCAGAGCTCGAGGCCCGCGGCGTCGAGCTGCGCCGCGCGGACCTGACGGAGCCCGAGGCGCTGGAGGAGGGCTTCCGCGGAGCGGACGCCGTGGTCGCCAACGCGGGGCTCTTCGCGCTCTCCTACCGCAAGCCGCACGAGTACATCGAGACCAACATCCAGGGCTCGCGCAACGTGATCGACGCAGCCTCGCGGGCCGGCGTGCGGCGCATCGTCAAGGTATCCACGTCGATCGTCTACCGCCCCGGCGGGCGCGACTCGCACTCGGAGGAGCACCCCCTGCGCACGGCGCAGGACCGGATGTGGCCGTGGAACATGTACGCCATCAGCAAGGCGGCGGCGGAGGCCGAGGCCTGGCGCGAAGCCGACGTGCGCGGCATCGAGCTCTCGACGGTTCGCCCTGGCGGCATCTACGGGGCCTTCGACACGAACTTCACGCGGGTGCACGAAATGCTGATGGGCTGGCCGATCAGCATCTACCCCGTCTTCTTCCACAACCCGGTGGTGTACGCGGCCGACGTGGCCGACGGGGTGGCGCGCATTCTCGAGAACGATGCGTCCGCCGGCCGCGCCTACAACCTGGCGGGAGAGCCCGGCACCACGAGCTGGGACTTCCTGCGCGCGTGGCGCGACGCCGGCGGCCCCTGCCCGCGTGTGACGATCCCCGTGCCCTTGCCCGTGCGAATGCGCCTCTCCATCGCGCGCGCCAAGGAAGAACTCGGCTGGCAAAACCGCCCCATGACGGAAGGCATCCGCGAGCTGCTGGCAGTGGAAGCAGCGGGGTCGGCGCAACGGCGAATCGGTGTGCCGTCTGCTAACTAGAGCCCATCTCAAGCGCCTGGCCGCAGACGGAAGGCGAAGAGAACCCAACCCAGGAGACGAAACATGAGCGAAATTCGTTACGACGGTCGCGTGGCTGTAATCACGGGCGCGGGCGGCGGACTCGGGAAGACCTACGCCCTCGATCTGGGACGCCGCGGCGCCAAGGTCGTGGTGAACGACCTCGGCGGTTCGGCCGACGGCACCGGCGGCGGCAGCAGCATGGCCGACCAGACGGTGAAGGAGATCACCGAGGCCGGCGGCGAAGCGGTTGCGAACTACGACTCGGTTTCCACGCCGGAGGGCGGCGAGGGCATCATCCAGACCGCGCTGGACAACTTCGGCAAGGTCGACGTCGTCATCAACAACGCGGGCATCCTGCGCGACAAGACCTTCGTGAAGCTCGAGCCGGAGCACCTGGAGGCGGTGATCGACGTGCACCTGAAGGGCGCGTTCTTCGTCAGCCAGCCGGCCTTCCGCAACATGAAGGAGAACGGCTACGGCCGCTTCATCTTCACCGCGTCGGGCGCCGGCATCTTCGGCAACTTCGGCCAGACGAACTACGGCGCCGCCAAGATGGGCCTGGTGGGCCTGATGAACGTGCTTGCCGTCGAGGGCGCCAAGTACAACATCAAGTGCAACACCATCGCGCCCATCGCCAAGACCCGGCTGACCGAAGGTCTGCTCGGACCCATGGCGGAGCACCTGGACCCCAACTACGTGACGCCCCTGGTGACGTTCCTCGCCTCCGAGCAGTGCGACCTGACCCACGAGGTGTTCGACGTGGGCGGCGGCCGCTACGCCCGGATCTTCGTGGGGCTGGCCAAGGGCTGGACGGCGGCGAAGGACGTGGTCCCCGCGGCCGAGGACATCCAGAAGAACCTGGGTCAGATCCGCGAGCAGGAGGGCTACACGGTTCCCGACAGCATCGCCGGCGAGATGCAGGCGACCATGGAAGCGCTGAAGGCGAGGGGGTAGCGAGATGCCGATCGATCCGAGCAAGGCCCTGGGCGCAGAGCTGGGGGAGGGCAAGCACACCTACACCCGGGACGACGTCATCCTCTACCACCTGGGCGTGGGCGCCGGCGTGCCGGCGACGGACGCCAACGAGCTCGAGTACACCTACGAGAAGAACCTCAAGGTGCTGCCGAGCTTCGGCGTCATCCCCACCTTCGGCTCCATGGGCGGCCTGGGCAGCATCGAAGGGCTGGACTTCAACTTCGCCATGCTGCTGCACGGCGAGCAGGATCTGGAAGTCCACCAGCCGATCCCGCCCGAGGCGACCATCACCAACAAGGCCAAGGTCGTCGAGATCTGGGACAAGGGGAAGGCGGCGCTGGTCGTGCTCCAGATAGACAGCAGCGACGAGTCGGGCAAGCCGCTCTTCACCAACCGCTACTCCCTCTTCCTGCGCGGCGAAGGAGGCTTTGGCGGCGAGCCGGGGCCCAAGGCGGGCAACAAGGCGCCGGACCGCGAGCCGGACGGCGTGGTCGAGGTGAAGACCCTGCCTCAGCAGGCGCTGATCTACCGGCTGTCGGGCGACAAGAACCCGCTGCACGCGGATCCGGAGTTCGCCAAGATGGGCGGCTTCGACACGCCTATCATCCACGGGCTCTGCTCGTACGGCGTCGTGTGCAAGGCGGTGGTGGACGAGGTCTTGGGCGGCGACGTCACCAAGGTGGCTCGCTACCAGGCGCGCTTCGCGGGGGTGGGCTTCCCGGGCGAGACCTACCGGATCTCGTACTGGAAGGAAGGCGACAAGATCCTGATCCAGGCCAACTCGGTGGATCGGGACAACGCCCCCATCATCAGCAACGCCGCCATCACGGTGCGTGCATAGAGGGACGTTCTTGCGCAACTGCAGGAAGTGCCAGTCCTGAGGGGCGGCTCCCAACTCGGAGCCGCCCCTTTCTCTTTGACGCTCGGGTAGTATGGGCCGCAGGAGGAGTCCCCGTGCGCCTCACCCGTACCGCCCTCGCCGTCGCCCTGCTCGGCACCCTGGTCTCGGGATGCACGTCGCTCTCCGGCGGGGTTTCCAACCCCTTCGTGCCCGAGACGCACTTCATCATCCTCATCGCGGAGCGCGCGGGCTACGTGGACGTCCACCTGGCCGGTGACCCGGAGATGCGTTTCCTGTTCCCGAGCACCGGCCCCTGCGCCGAGATCCTGAAGCCGGAAGCCCAGGTCTCCTACTCGACCCGCGGGCGCTACGGCCAGCTCATCAACCCGGACCCCGACGGCAAGCCCTGCATCCCCATGGGCGTCGGAAACCTGGACGTGTGGCGCAACAGGGGCCCGCGGCCGGACCCCTACGTCACCGGCAGCCCGTTGCCGCGCCGCACCGCGCGCTTCACGGAGATCCACCGGGACGAGGCCGACATCTTCCTGCGCGGGCGCTGGCCCCTGGCCTCCTGGATTGGCTTCGCGCGTTCGGACGACATCGTCGCGGTGGTTCCCAACATCGAGAACTGCCGGCGCGCCGTCGCCGACGGCAAGGCCACCATGGAGTACCGCTACAGCGGCAAGCCGGCCTACGCGATCATGATGCAGCCGCCGGCGAAGTGCCCGATCGAGGCATTCGCGATCCCGCTGCCGGGCGCGCCGGGGCCCTAGGCGCGGCGCAGGACCAAGACCGGAATCGTGCGCTCGGTCTTGCGCTCGTAGGCGGCATGGGGCTCATGCGCTTCCTCCGTCCCCACCGGCCAGCAGACCCTCGTAGGAGATCGGCACCAGATCGTCCGGCTGCACGCCCAGCTCGGCCAGCAGCCAATCCACTTTCGCCTGCTGCTCGGGCTCGGCCTCCGGCGCACCGTCGAAGACCGCTTCCAGCTCCATGAACGTTCCCAGGCCTTCGACCCGATCCAGGTGGATGCGCACGTTCTGGTACAGGAAGATCTCGCGCTCCTTGCGCACCACGCGGTGCACGCCCAGAAGCTCCGCCAGCAGGTCGCGGGTGCCGGCGGGATCCGGCACCGGGATCACCTGGTAGTCGGAGCGCCGCGGCCCGGCCCCATCGGCGCGCCGGTAGGGGACGAGCTGTCCGCCGGACAGACTCGACTCGCGCAGCTTGAGCCGCCCGGACGCGGTGCGGAAGTAGGTGTCCACCTGGCGGTCGACACCCAGGTAGTCGGTGGCCAGCGCCTCGGCCCGGCGGCGCAGCGCGTCCAGGTCGGCGCAGCGCGCCTTGATCTCCAGGTTGGCGCTCACGGCTCGCACACCATCGGGACCACCTCGTCCAGCTGCTCGAGGCGGCGCCGGCAGTCAAAACGCAGGCCGGCGAAGGCGATGCCGGCGGCGAGGGCGGCGTCGCGGTCGAAGGCGGTGTCGCCCACCAGCAGCGCCCGGTCGGGCGCCACGCCCAGCAGCTCGCAGGCGCGCAACGGGATGTCCGGCTGCGGCTTGGGCCGCGGCACGTCGGTTCCGCCCACCACCACGTCCAGCCGCAGCCCACCGCGCTCGAGGATCGCCTTGGCCAGCGGCCTGGGCGTGTTGGTCACCAGGGCCGTCGGCACCTGGCGGTTGCGCAGGGCGTCCACCACCCCGGCGGCGCGGGGGTCGAACTTCACGTGGCCCAGCTGCTGCGGGTAGGCCTCCTCCAGGCAGCGCTCGATTTCGGGAATCGTGTGATTCCAGTAGAAACGCCGCACGTCCGCCTCGATGCCCTGCCCCCAGCCCTGCGCAAAGGCCTCGCGCGAAACGGCTGGGTAGCCCAGGTCGGCGGCAATGGCGTTCGTGGTGCGAAACCACGCCTCGTAGCTGTCCACCAGGACCCCGTCGAGATCGAAGAGCACCGCGCGCCACATGGGCGGCCAGGGTAGGCAGTCGATTTCGCAAGGGCCAGCGCTTCGCTGCCGCTAGAATGGGCGGCTCATGGCCGACGCCTCACCGCGCCGACTCACGGTCGCCACCAAGGTCATCTACTCGCTGGGCGACCACACGGTGAACGTGTTCCTCACGGCCATGACGATGCTGTACATCAACTTCCTCACCGACGTGGTGCACTTCCCGATCGCCCTGGCCGGGGCGATCCCCCTGGTCGGGCGCTTCGTCGACGCGATCACGGATCCGCTGATGGGCCGGATCTCCGATCACACCCGCTGGCGCTGGGGACGCCGCCGGCCGTACATGCTGATCGGCTGCGTGCCCTTCGGCGTGAGCTTCGCGCTGCTCTGGATCAACCCGCCCTTCGCCGGCCAGACGGCGGACTTCATCTACTACGCATCGGTGTACGTGCTTCTATCGATCTTCAGCACGGTGGTCACGGTCCCCTACATGGCGCTGATCCCGGAGATGGCGCGGAACTACGACGAGCGGACGTCCCTCAACACCTACCGCGCGGCGGCCGGCCTGCTCGGCGTCTTCGTCACCCTGTCCATGAGCGCGCTGGCCCGGTCCCTGGGCGGCGACGCCCGGGGGTGGTTCGAGGCCGCCATGATCGTCGGCGTCTGGCTGATCGTTCCCTGGTTCGCCGTGCATCGGGTGACCTGGGAGCGGCCGAGGGCGGCCCACCAGACTCGGCGCATCGGCGAAAGCCTGCGGCTGGTGGCGCGCCACCGCACGTACATGCACCTCTGCGCCATCTACATCCCGGGGCGGATCGCCATCGACCTGGTCTCCGCCATGTTCATCTTCTACGTGGCCTGGGTGATCGGCCGGCGTGAGGACTTCGAGCTGACGATGGCCACGTTCCTGACCGTCGTCATCCTCGCCCTGCCCTTCTGGCTCTACCTCTCCAAGCGGTTCGACAAACGCAGCGTGATGATCGCGGGGCTGCTGTGGTGGATGTTCGCCCAGTTCATCCTCTTCTTCGGCGACACCGATTGGCCGCGTTGGAGCGTGTTCCTGGTCGCGGGCTTTGCGGGTGTCGGCTACGCCGTGGCGGACATCATGCCCTGGGCCATGCTGCCCGACGTGATCGACGAGGACGAGCTGAAGACCGGCGAGCGCCGCGAGGGCCTCTACTCCGGGATGTTCACCTTCCTGCGCAAGATCGGCGGCGCGGTGGCCATCTTCCTGATGGGCCTGGTGCTGTCCGCGGCGGGCTACGACGGCGAGGCGCCGGAGCAGTCGGCGGGGGCCATCAATGCCATCCGCATCCTCATGGCGCTGGTGCCCATCGTATTCCTCGGGCTCACGGCGTGGATCGCGCGCACCTACCCGCTCTCACGCGAGGTGCACCACGCCATCCTCGCCGAGCTGGCCCGCCGCGAGTCGGGCTCCGTCAACTAAAGGGACAGTCCCCTTAGTTGACGCAGGGAACCTGGGGAACTGTCCCTCTAGTTCCGGGCGTCAACTAAGGGGACTGTCCCTTTAGTTGACGGAGCCCGACTGCGAGCGATCAGCGAGCAGGAGGCCCGGCTTGTCTGGGCGCCAGGCCGCTCTCGTCCAGGGCATCGCGCACCAGGCGGCGCACGTGGGGGTGCGCGCGGAAGGTGAGGTGGGCGCCCTGGTACCAGGCGATGCGCGGCCGGTCCCAGTGGTCCCAGAGGTCGCGCACGTGATCCGGGGTGACCAACTGGTCGGCCACGCCGCCAAAGATGTAGCGGCGCTCGTGGGGCACCTTGGGCTCCAGCACCAGCGGCGACACGACGCGCAGCACCTCGGCCACGTGATCGCGCACGATGCCCTCGCGCTCGGCATGCAGCAGGTGCAGCATGGGCGCATGGCGCCAGACCGCGCGAGACACGTCGGTGAGCGGGATGCCCGCGATCGCGCAGGCCAGATCCTCGTCGAAGCAGGCCAGCAGCGCGGTCTGGTAGCCGCCCAGGGACAAGCCCATCGCACCGACGGCCGGCGCTTCCTGCGCGCGCACCCAGCTGAGCAGCCGGCGCAGGTCCCACATGGCCTGGGCCTCGGCGTGGATCGAGTCCAGGGGGTCGCCGCCGATGAAACGGTCACCGCTGCGCTTGATGGCCCGCGGCCCGTGGAGCGGCAGCACGGGGATCAGCAGGTTCATCCCCAGCTTCTCGTGGTAGTAGCCGGGTTCGAAGGCCAGCAGGTCGATGGCGGCCATGCCCATGCGGTAACCGTGCAGCCCCACCAGCCAGGGGCGCGGCGGCCCCGGGTGGCGCAGCACCCACGCGTGGGCGGTCTTGTTGGCGGTGAACGAGTCCCAGCGCTCGCTGCCGGGCTCGCCGTCCCAGGGCTCGTAGCCGCTCTCGAAGCGGAGGTGCTCGTACTCGCGCTTGCGGGTGCGCGCCGGGCGGATGTCCGGATTCTCCAGCACCGGCGGCAACCGGTGGTAGTCCATCGGCTTCTCGAGCCAGCCGCGGGCGTCGTAGAGCTCGGCCGCGTCGAAGACCTCGCGCGAGATGCGCCGCCACTCCTCGCCCTCGCGAAGGTCGAGGCTGACCTGCATCCAGGCCAGGATCGAGTTGTCGCAGGCGACCTGGGCGTACAGGGAGAGGGACGGCTCCGGCACCGGAACGTCCGGGAAGTGGGGATCCTGGCGAAGCGCTACGCGGCCTGCGGCCAGGAAGGACAGAGCCGAGAGCGCGATCAGCAGCGCGGCCGTGCCCGGGCCCGCCACGAAGATGGCCGGAAGGGCGAGGGGAACGCCCAGCAGGCCCCCCACGGAAGCGAACTGGGGCATGCGCATGTCGCCGGCCCAGAGCAGCATGCCGACGCCGGCTGAGAGCAGCAGGCAGCCGGGGATCACCGAGAAAATGAACCCGACGATGCCGAAGCTGGCGGCGCACCAGAGCCAGGCGAGGCCGGCCACCAGCGGAATGGCGGCCGTGGGATGGAAGCGGGGGGGGGGCTGGGTCACGACGTAGCCTCTGGCGTCTACGATACCCTTCGCGACCCGCGTCGCCACGCACGCACCAAGGCGATAGGAGAACCCGATGCGCCGATCCCGGCTCTTGCCTCTGCTGATCCTGCCGCTGGCCCTGGCCTGTGGCGAAGCCGCCGAGGAGGCCCCCGCCGCCGCGGTAGCACCGCCCGTTGCGCAGCAGTTGCCGGTCCTGACCGATGAACCGC
>Ga0255054_10001325_pt1 | contig 14552 bp, 11 predicted proteins | sample JV7_2_23_MG_FD_188634 | JGI IMG/M metagenome (GOLD analysis project Ga0255054, IMG submission 188634) | Seawater microbial communities from Jervis Inlet, British Columbia, Canada - JV7_2_23 | ecosystem: Environmental > Aquatic > Marine > Inlet | place: Canada: British Columbia | collected...
GAACTCACGTATTGACCATCGGCGGAAAGCTCCCTCTGCAATCGAGGGTTTTCCCTGTCCGAGATATCATATACTTCGATAAGTACTCTAGGTGATATATAAGGCATGACTTCATATTCCCTTACAACGGGCATATCATCATGAAGATAATAAGGTGTTTCCTCCCCAAACACGACCAGCCTGTCTCCATTGATGAATATTCCTATCACTCTACCCTCCAGCTCGATTTCAGACAGGACTTGAGCTTGTTCAGGGGGATATGCTTTCACGATAATAGTTCTGTTCCCTGAAACTAGGTAGATATACTCTCCGTCGGTCTTGACTATATCTGCTTCATCCACCCCTGCAACCTGGATATTGGTAGCGGAGTAGTCAGTGCCAGAGTCTTCAGAGGCAACGGGGGCAAGGGCTGGTTCTCCTTCTCCCTCTCCAAATGCAGATAATTGCCAGAAACCGCTGTCCCTTTTTATCATATTTTGTGTATTCGTCTTCACGAAATCTTCCAATTCCGAATAAGACGAAAACTTGCTGATCTGACTCCCTCCCAGATACGGACGCCCGGGCGTATCCATAAAAAGTCCCACAACCGCTATTAGAATCACAGCAGTAGCGACAGGAGCTAATATTCTTGTCCAATCCATGATAGTTCTCTTCTTAAAACGCCCGGAGCTGAGCAAATTCATTCTCAATGCCCGCTTATGCCCGGTGAGCTCGATATCGGGAGTTTTAAGATTTTCCAGTTTCTTGATTAAGTCTTCGTGTTTCATAGTCTTTTCCTCCCTCTATTATTGCTATGGAAGAATCATGTACCCGTTGACTGTAAGTGCATACTTCACTTCGGGCAGCGCGCCCTGGGCGAAGCGCCAAGACAAGATCCCTGACGAAGAGCGTAGTCCATCTGCCTCATTCGCTCGGCCGGAAATGCTCATGTCTTTGCACCCCAGCACCTGTTGTGTTTTGATTTGCTTTTCAAACATTTCATTTTCCTCCTTACACCAATATAAATGCACAGCATCTAAAAAGGTTGCATTACGCTACCGGGAAGACGTTGTGACTTACGCGAGGTGGTTCAGCCTGCTTCTCTCAATTTCTCCACTGCCCGGTGGAGCAGGGATTTTACGGTTCCCTCTTTTTTACCCAGGATTTGGGAGATTTCTTTAATCTGCTTTTGCTCAAAAAATCTGAGAGCAATGACCTCCTGGTATTTGGTGGGTAACCACACGATTTTGTCCTGAACTTCCCGAAACTCTCGATGTTGTCTTAATTTTTCCTGCGCTGCTATTAGTTCGTTTTCGGGGTCATTGGGTGACATGGGTTCAAAACCCTGTTCCTGTAACTCTTCCAGTGATATGGATTTCTTATATTCGGCTTTTCTAAAATATTGATTAATCTCGTTGGAGGCGATTTTATATAGCCATGAGGAAAAGGAGATATTGCGCCAGCGAAATTGCCAGAGCTTGTTCAATGCATTAAAAAATGTCTCCGAAGTGAGGTCCTGGGCAGCTTCAAGATTGGCGGTCCGCCTCAGGATATAGCCAAAGATTCTGGGATAATACTGGTCGTAAAGCTTAGCAAAAGCATCAGGGGCTTTTTGCGCCTGTCTGACGAGTTCCTTTTCTTCGCTTAAATCCATATTAGCCCCCAGAAGAGACTAAATATACCTCACCAATACAATGCATCAGTAATAATTTAGTTGCACCAGAATCTCAACTTATACTGTATCACCCCTCCACAAACTGTCAAGTGTCTTTCACTTTTTCCGAATTCTCGACCGATAAGTCAGAGGCTGGTAAATTGTGTGGTAGGGTTGAATCCCGAGCAGGCTCGGCTCTTCTCGTGGTCTATTTCGATCCCGTATAGAGAACGGCCAATACTCTCGTCACAGTGGCGCCAGCACATCTAACGAGGTGCGGTTGATTCGAGTCGTAGTAGGCGGCATCTCCAGCCTTGAGAAACTCGACATGGTCCCCAACCTGCAGTTTCAATTCGCCCTCCAAGACATAAAGAAATTCTTGTCCGGCATGAGTGGAAAACTCCTCCGTGGCCGTTGGCACCAGTGTCACGATGAAGGGCTCCATCAATCGGTCAGCTTTTCCCGGGGCCAGGCACTCATAAAAGTAGCCGTGCTCCATACTCTTCGTCTCTCCATAGCGAGATATTGGCCGTCGTGCATCCTTGCGCACTACAGTCATGAGTTGGTCAATCCCCGGGGAGACGAAGTAGCCCATCTTCATATCAAGTGCTCTGCCCAGTCTAACCAACTGCCCTAATGCAGGGATCGTCTCGCCTGATTCAATGCTTTCCAAAGCAGCCGTATCGATCCCCGTCCGGCTACTGAGGTCCTTAATAGTCAGTCCTCGCTCTTGTCGAACCCTGCGAATCCGATCACCCGGAGATTCTTTCGCTTCATCAGTATGTTCCATACCGGTCAGGTCGGTGAGAAGATCATGATGCTTAGCCGTCTTTTCCTTGCTCGGACTCGGTCTGGGAGATGCCTTGCGCTTTGCCCTCTCTTTTCTCATGGTGCCCTTCTTTCTAGATTGCCCGTCCCGATACGCCAATGTTGCGGGCAATCACGATGCGTAGTATTTCCGACGTTCCTTCGCCGATCTCCAGAATCCTCTGGTCCCGGTACAATCTCTCGACTTCGTAATCCTTCATCAGCCCATACCCTCCATAAAGTTGTACTGCGTGATGGACACAGCGGCGCATAACCTCGGAACAGAATAATTTTGCCATGGCAGCTTCTTTGGTAATCGGACGTTCGTTTTCTCGTAGCCAGCAGACCTTGTAGAGAAGATTCCTGGCTAATTCGATTTCCAAAGCCATATCGGCCAGTTTAAAAGCATTAACTTGAAAAGAACCGATGGGATGTCCAAATTGCGTGCGTGAATTAGCGTATTGTAAGGCCAACTCAAAAGCCGCCTGAGATCCGCCTAAGCCCATGGCGGCGATGCTGAGGCGTCCTCCATCCAGCGTTGCCAGCATCTGATGGAAGCCATCCCCTCGTCTTCCCAAAAGATTTGTTTCAGGCACAACGCAATCATCGAAAAAAAGTTCACCCGTGCTGGATGCTCGCCACATCATCTTGTCCTTCATCTCCTCAGACGTCAAACCAGGTGTGCCGCTGGGAACGATAAGACAACTGAGCTCCGGCTTGCCGTCCTCATGCTTACCGGTGACGGCCTGAACAATGAGAACGCCGGTCAATGAGCAAGCCGAATTCGTAATGAAGATCTTATGTCCATTGATGGTCCAGTGATCCCCTTTAAGGGTTGCAGTGGTTTTAGAGCTTCCAGCATCGGAGCCAGCGTCAGGCTCCGTCAGACCAAACGCAGCCAGACACTCTCCCAAACAGAGCCTGGGAAGCCATTCCTGCTTTTGCTTTTCGTTGCCGAAATAATAAATGGGGCTGATTCCCAGAGAGTTTCCAGCAGCAATAGTAGCGGCTTGCGAGGCATCCACTCTGGCTAACTCCTCAACTGCAATTGCGTACGAGACGTAGCCCATATTGGATCCGCCATATTTCTCGGGGACAAAGCAGCCTAGCAGTCCCAGGTCTGCCATTTTACGAGTTAGCTCGACAGAAAACTCTTCCTTTCCGTCCAGCTCTCGAGCGACCGGGGCAATTTGCTTCTCAGCGAAAGCCCGAATGGCCTGACGTGTTAGATTCTGTTCTTCGCTTAGATCAAAATCCATGACTCATCTCCCTCAAGCGCACTATCTACGTATTACGCCCAAACGGCGACACTAAACGACTTAACTATTTTCAAAGTATGTCTCAGCAGTATCTTTACTCTGTCCGGTTGCTCTTAATTTTTGGTTCCTTTCTCCTGCTATATAGGAGTAGATCAAGATTTAAGTGCTCCTTCTCTCGTAAGCCGCTCATAGTAATCCAGGCTTTCGGGATTGGACAGGGCGCCTTTGTTCGTGACAGGCCTGCCGTGGATTATGTTCGTGACTGCGCTCTCGACTTTCTTCATATTCGTGGTGTAAGGTATATCCGGTACTGCAAAGATTCTGGCCGGGACATGCCTCGGAGAAGCCTTTTCACGGAGGTTCTTCCTGATCGCGCTTTGTAGATCTTCCGTCAGCTGATATCCTTCAGCCAATTTGACAAAAAGGAGGACACGCTGGTCCCCTGCCCAGTTCTGGCCTATTGCCAAACTATCTGCGACCTCCGGCAGCCCTTCCATCACGTTATATATTTCGGCAGTACCTATGCGAACACCGGACGGTTTCAGTACCGCATCCGAGCGACCGTAGAAAGTAGCCCCTCCCGTATCGCCGTGAAACACGATGTAGTCCCCATGACGCCACACACCATGGTAAACACCGAAGTAAGCATCCCGGTATCTCTTACCATCGGGATCGTTCCAGAAATAAAGCGGCATAGGCGGGGCAGCCGCTTCGCAGACAAGTTCGCCCTCCCGGTCAAATATCGGACGACCTTTTTCATCATACGCTTTCACCTTCATGCCCAAACCCGGCCCCTGCAACTCACCTGCATATACAGGCTGAATCGGACTTCCTGTGAAAAAGCAGCCATTGATGTCTGTGCCACCAGAACTGGAATTGAAATGCAAGTCCTTCTTGACTTGCTGATACACCCACTCAAACCCTTCCGCTGAGAGAGGCGAACCGGTCTGCCATATCTCCTTTAGTGATGACAAATCGTAGTCCTTACCCGGTTTAGAATTCTCGCTCCTCAGATAGTTGATGTAACTGGCACTGCAGCCAAACATAGTCACTTTTTCATCCTGGATCAGTTGCCACATAGCCCCCGGCCCGGGATAGGCAGGATTGCCATCATACAGAACAATGGTGTTGCCTGTAGCTAAAGAAGCTAGCATCCAGTTCCACATCATCCAGCTGCAAGTTGTGATAAAGAAATGAACATCATCTCGCTTCAAATCGGTGTGGATTACCAGTTCCTTTAACTGATTAACCAGAATTCCGGCTGCTCCTTGAACCATGCACTTCGGCTTGCCGGTCGTCCCTGATGAAAACATGATGAACAGAGGATGGTCTGCAGGTAATTGCTCGAAGCGAATCTCGGGCCTCCCTGGTGATAGAAAATCATCATAATACATGGAGTTGGGAATATGGCTGATATCGGGTTTCTCTTCCCTGTAGCGGGCCACTATAACCTTCTCAATAGAAGGTACCCCCTTTACAATTTCAACGGCGTTGGCAAGAGAATTGAACGGTTTCCCTTTATAGAAATAACCGTCGACCGTAAACAAGACTCTGGGTTCGATCTGACCAAAGCGATCAATGGCTGCACCAGAGCCGATATCGGTGGCACAAGACGCCCAGACAGCACCGATGCTCGTGGTGGCAAGCATTGCCACAGCCGTCTCTATCATATTAGGCATATAACCAGCTACTCGGTCTCCGGGCTTGATTCCCATTTCTCGAAGAGACTCTGCCAGGCGTGCCACAGAGTCATACAGTTCAGCGTAGCTCATCCTCACTGACTTCTGAGTTTCTCCCTTGAAGATGAAGGCTGTTTTCTCATCCCGGTATCTCAGTAGGTTCTCGGCGAAGTTTAGCCTCGCTCCAGTAAACCATTTTGCGCCCGGCATCTTGGTCACATCGTCGACCACCATTTCGTAGCCTTTGGAAGACTTCACGCTAACGAAATCCCAAACAGAAGCCCAGAAATCCGGTATTCTATCTATGGACCAGTTATGAAGTTCCTTATATGAATGAAAGTTCTGTTCATGTCGTTTATTAACGAACTCCATAAAACTGGTGATATTCGCATTCTTCTTCCGTTCTTCCGTCGGTTCCCAAAGTAGCTTACCCAGGTTGTCCTCCTCTCTAAAAACAACTCATCGGCGTTGTCGATTTTTCGTTCCCTTGTCGATGTCTCGCTAAATGCTACGTCATTTCATTATCGTAGTGTTGTGCTACAAAACAGTCTAGTTCTTCCGGAATTTCCCCATTTATAGTATACCGCACACGCTGTCGATAAGGCATTAGTTATTTCTAAGGTTGAGTCATTTCCGCTCCGCATTCTATGTGAGAAAGAAGTGGACGGCGAAGGACTTTCTCAATAAACCTTGTTGCTTCCCCCAGTTTCTTCAAATCTATATTTGTTGTGATTCCCATTTTATTAAGCATATAGACCAGGTTCTCCGTGGCGAGATTTCCCGAAGCTCCAGGTGCGTAGGGACACCCCCCCAATCCCCCCGAAGAGGCATCAAAGGTTGTAATTCCCAAATCGAGTCCTCTTAGGATATTGGCTAAAGCTGTATGCCGGGTATCGTGCATATGCAATGCAATTCGATCTGGACCGAACCGCCCGAGAATCTTATTAAGAAGCCGTTCGACATCGCTTGGAACAGCTATGCCAATCGTATCCCCAATCGATACTTCATAGACACCCATATCAAAGAGTTCATCAGCTATCTCCACCACTCTATTGGGCGAGACTGATCCTTCGAACGGGCAACCGAACGCAGTTGAGATATATCCCCTGAAGGGTATCTTATGTTTCTGGGCTATCTCTGCAACCTCACGACATCTGTGCAAGGATTCGGTTACGGAGGCATTGGTATTCTTCTGGCTAAAGGTTTCACTGGCACTCGTAAATATGGCTATTTCTTGCACCCCAACCTCAATAGCTGTCTCCATCCCCTTCAAATTGGGAACAAGGGCTATGTAATGCACACCTTCCTCCCTGGGCAATTGACTATATAGCGCTTTCGAATCTGCAAGCTGCGGAATCCACTTGGGATGAACAAAGGAAGTTACCTCAATATACCGGCATCCAGCTTTAACCAGTTTTTCAATATAGGCTATCTTACTTTCAGTAGGTATGACTTCCTGTACATTTTGAAGTCCGTCTCGTGGACCTACCTCTACCACCTTTACCTGGCCTGGATAACCAGTTTCCTCCTTCACTTACCTCCTTTTATCCAGGCTGGCTTTCGTTTTTCCAAGAAAGCTCTCATTCCATCTTGCCCTTCGGGGGATACACGTAATCCTGCAATTATTCTAGCGCTCGCCTCCCTTGCCCTTTCAATATCCATCTCCTTAAGCTCCCGAAGCCATTTCTTGCAAATAGCCTGGGCTGAAGAACCTCCCCTGCTAAGACCCTTTAAACACTCTTCCACCCGGGCATCTAAGAGTTCAGGTTCCACAATCTCGTGCACTAAACCTATTTCCTTTGCTTTTTCAGCGGAGAAGATCTCCGCCGAGAGAAACAGCGAGCGAGTCTGGCTATAGCCAATCTTTGACATTACATAAGGAGAGACAACAGCAGGAATAATTCCCAGATTTACCTCGGTGAAGCCAAGTTTCGCCGCTTTCGAAGCTATAACGATATCGCTCACAGCCAGAAAACCCATTCCCCCAGCTATAGCTGCTCCATTCACCTTAGCCACAACAGGTTTTGGGCAAACATCAATGGTATAGAACATTTGGTCCATGGCACGAGCATCAGCACAATTCTCTTCCTCAGTAAACTCTGCCATCCTTTTCATCCAGTTAAGGTCAGCTCCGGCGCAAAATACCTTGCCGGCACCAGTAAGAACGATTGCTCGCACTTCCTCTTCCGCTGAACCAAAAACCTCGGTAAGCTCCTTTATCAGTTCACTGTTAAACGCGTTCCCAATTTCCGGCCGGTTCAAAGTGATGACAAGAACCTCGCCTCTTTTTTCCACTAGGATAAATGAGTAAGACTGCATAGAACTTCCTCCTTTACATCCTGAAGACTCCGAATTTGGAACCTTCGTGAGGTGGCGATAGTGGAGAGTTAAGGGACATAGATATTCCTCTGGCTAACAACTTTCTTGTTTCCAGTGGTTCGATAAGCCCGTCATCCCAAATATGGGCGGTTGAGTACTGAGGACTACCCTCTCGCTCATATTTCTCTATAATAGGTTTTTTGAATTCCTCCTGTTCTTCAGGGGAGAGGATTGGCTTTCCTTCCCTGAGAAGTCCTTCTTGTTTTACTGTAAGCAGGACGTTAGCCGCCTGTTCACCCCCCATCACCGATATTCTTGCGCTTGCCCACATCCACAATAGCCTTGGCTCATAAGCTCTTCCACACATTCCGTAATTCCCTGCCCCAAAGGACCCTCCTATAATTACGGTGAATTTAGGAACTTCTACATTAGATACCGCCATCACCATCTTCGCCCCGTCTTTGGCTATTCCACGAGATTCATACTCCTTCCCCACCATAAATCCTGTTATGTTCTGTAGAAAGACCAGAGGAATGCGACGTTGATTACATAGGCAGATGAAATGTGCTCCTTTTATCGCCGATTCTGAGAAAAGAATGCCGTTATTAGCAAGTATACCCACAGGATATCCCATAATTCGCGCAAAGCCGCAAACAAGGGTAGGGCCATAAAGCTCTTTAAACTCGTGAAATTCTGAACCATCGACTAATCGGGCAATGATTTCTTTCATATCAAAGCTTTTTCTCAAACTGGTGGGAACGATTCCATGCATCTCATCCGGATCATATATAGGCTCCTCAGGCTCGGTGATATCGAGGGGAAATTTTTGAGGAACATTTAATCGGCGCACGATAGAGCGGATAGTCTCAATAGCGTGAAGCTCGTCCTGTGCTCTGTGATCAGCTACACCGGAGACTTTACAATGAACATCGGCTCCTCCAAGCTCTTCGGCACTGACTTCCTCTCCTGTGGCTGCCTTTACCAAGGGAGGACCAGCCAGAAAAATTGTGCCGGTTCCCTTCACTATAATGGTTTCGTCCGCCATCGCGGGGATATAAGCTCCTCCAGCCGTGCATGAACCCATCACAGCCGCAATTTGATAGATTCCCTTCGCTGACATCCTGGCTTGATTGTAGAAGAATCTACCAAAATGGTATTTGTCTGGAAAGACGTCGGTTTGCAGCGGGAGGAAAGCTCCTCCCGAGTCTACAATATATATACATGGGAGACAATTTTGCTCAGCAACTTCCTGGGCTCTAATGTGCTTTTTTACGGTTAAGGGGTAGTATGTTCCTCCTTTAACTGTAGCATCGTTGGCGATAATCACAACTTCCCGTCCCTCTACCTGCCCGACCCCGGTGATGATCCCTGCTGAGGAAACCTCACTATTGTATTCACCCCAAGCTGCAAGAGGCGAGAGTTCTAAAAACTCGGTGCCTGAATCGACAAGTTTGGAAATCCGCTCCCGAACCATCAGTTTACTGCGCTTCCGATGAAGCTCTGTTGCCTTCTGCGGTCCACCTTTGTGAACCTCCTTCAGTTGTTCCCTTAGCTCCTCAACTAACCGCTTATTATGAGCATAATTCTCCTTGAATTCCTTGCTGTCGGGGTTTATGCGACTCTTTATTATGGGCATCCCTCCTCCTTTCAAAATTGGGCTACTTTCTGCACGAAGTATTCATGTTCTTTCTCCGGTTGACCCTGTATGAACTGCCTGTAATTCTAGCTTATCTCTCTCGAAAAGTTAATGGGGCGTGGGGACACAATGTCATAGAACTGCTGTCGTCCAGTGTAGGTGTTTGAGGTAATAATACAAGCAATTGCGTAGTTCTACTCTCAGGGATATTGTAATTATGGCTGAATTGCCCGATCTCTAGTAATAAACATCCACTCCCCTCGCCTCAACCTGAGGTATCTATACATTAATGGAATCACAATGCCGAGATGTATCAAGTAAGAATCGAAGATCATTACGGTTAACCAATCTTACTTGAACAATGCAAAGAATGTAGTGGGACTTGATTTGCACTCGATTTTCTCATATGATTTGAGGCGCAACTATAACTTTGTATTTCTTTAACGGAAAGGTAATCAAACATGAGATTAAGAGATAAGGTCGCCATTATCACAGGTGCAGCTCAAGGAATTGGAGCGACATTTGCTGCTGGTTTTGCAAAGGAAGGGGCCAGGATCGTCATTGCGGACATTCTTGACGGTAAGGAGGTTGCCAAGGCTATTGAAAAATCAGGCGGTGCGGCAATTTTTGTTAGGACGGACGTTACAAAGCAGAATGAATGTGATGCTTTAGCCAAGGCCGCTTCCGATCAATTCGGTTCAATCGATATCCTGGTCAACAATGCTGCGATATTTGGAGACCTTATTGCGAAGCCCTTTATGGAGATAAGTGATGAAGAATGGAGACGGGTCATGGATGTTAATACGGGAGGTCCTTTCCGTTGTACTAAAGCTGTTTTCCCCTATATGAAAGATAAAGGTGGCAAGATCGTAAACGTTTCCTCAGCCACCATCTTTGAAGGGGCTCCGGGATTTCCCCACTATGTCGCTTCCAAGGGGGCGGTCATGGCGTTCACGCGTTGCATGGCGCGTGAGTTAGGAGGCTTCGATATAAATGTGAATTCTATTGCGCCCGGATTCACGCATTCAGCTAGTGGAGACAAGTATGACCGGAAAAAGACGACGATCGATATACCCCTTGATGACATGCAAATGCCGATGAAGAGTCTCAAGCGGGCAATGTATCCTGAAGATCTGGTAGATACAGCGGTTTTCCTGGCAAGCGAGGAAAGCAGGAATATCACAGGGCAGCTCATCGTCGTTGATTGTGGTCTGATCTTGCATTAAGATAGCATAAGCAACGTAACACCCATACCTTTTGCCTTCAAGACTACAGCTCCCCTGCCTTGGCCATGGTGTCCATCCGCAAGAAGAGTTCGGCAATATCCAGCTTAGAGGTGGTAGGATCTTCGCCGCGAAACTCGCGCCATAGGCGTTCCAGGTTAGCTAGTATACGCTCTCGGTTGGGCCATTGCTTGAATTCCCCCAGGTCAATGTCTTTGGCGGCTTCATCAGCAGCTATGCCTTTGTCGAATCGTTTCCTGGCTTCGCGTTGGACAAAGACAAGATAATCGCGACACAGATTCAGCCCTTCCTCTCCACACACCGGTCCGTGACCGGGGACATAGGTTTGAGCACCCAGATTTGCCATGGCCTCCAGGTTCCTCAGCCAGCCGGCAAAGGACCCCTCCATGCCCAGCGGGGTGGAATACAGAAAAATGAAGTCGCCGGCAAAGACGATATCCTCCTCGGGTAGATACACAATTATGTCGCCCGCAGTATGGCCAGGGCCGAAGTGCTGCAGCCGGATTTCCCGTTCATCCACATGCAGTGTGAGCTGCTTGTCGAAGGTGATATCGGCCGGTGTGACTGCGATTCCCCGGAAATTGAATTCGGGGAAGATAGTATTCATCAGGCCGGGATCTCTTATGCCTTGCTCAATTGCCTCACTGCGACAGTAATCATGGGAGATTACAGTAGCACCTGCAAATACATGGTTTCCATAGATATGGTCTCCATGGTGATGAGTATTGATTAAATAACGGATTGGCTTGTCGGTGACCTTTCTAATCTCGTCCCTGAATTTCCGGGTCAGGCCGACCGTAGCCAGCGAGTCCACGACCACCACATAATCACTGCCCACAATAAATCCGGCATTGCTCCAGTACCAGGTAGCTTTTGCCTGCATGTAGGCATAGACATTTGGAGCCAACTGCTTGAGTCCCGGTTCCCAGGTCGGAATTTTGTATTCCTTACTCATAGTAATCTCTCTTCCTTTCTAATCCTACCTAATTTCGATCATTTGCCTACTTGACGGCAGGCACAACGCCTTGCAGAAAAAATTTCAACGGGTAAATATGCACTTCATCGGCTTTTCCCCAACGCGGTTCCTGAGGATGCCGATCCCTTCTACCTCCAGCTCGATGACATCGCCGGGCTGAATCCAACGGTCGAGTTCCATACCTGAGCCACCCTCCACCGTCCCCGAGCCCAAGAAATCGCCGGGATACAGCGTCTCCTCCATAGAAGCAAACTCAATAATCTGAGGCCAGGTCCAGTAAGCCGTGCCGCTGTTATTATCCGACCACACCTCACCGTTGATACGGGCTATCATTCGCAGGTTATTAGGGTTTACTTCCTCAGGAGTCACCAGGCAAGGCCCCATTACACCACAGGTGTCCTTGCCCTTGGCTGGTCCAACGCCGCCTGCCAGCATCTCCTGCAACTGGATATCACGGGCACTGACGTCGTTGAAGATAGTATACCCAGCAATGTATTCATCTGCTCGTGCTCTGGGGATGTTTTTGCCCTCTTTGCCAATATAGATGCCGTACTCCAATTCGTAGTCCAGCAAATCGGTGAAGGCAGGCCATAGAATGATTTCGTCGGGACCGATGACAGTATCAGGATTACCCTTATAGCACACTGGTATCTCATACCAGCCTTTATCAAGTTGCTTCTTCCCGGAAAAGCTTACGTGACCCTCGAATGTGAGATAATCCCGAAGGGAATTCGGCCGCGGCACCGGCGCCTTCAGCCTGACCTCATTCATCTCGTAGACTATCTTTTCACCCCGGGGACCGAGCAAGCTGCCCTTGACTTGGTGTTTCGCTACATAGTCGATGGCTAGCTCAGCTCTGTCATTTCCTTCCTTCCCTCTTTGGAAGAAGGCAATCATATCGGGTGGAAGCATTGCCGCTGCCAGTTCATATGCCTGGACATTGCCATGCTTATCAGCCAGGTAGTGAGTATAGCCAATATTAAGATCTATGATCTTATTCTGGTACATGGCTCCGATACGTAGTATCTGGCCAGCTGGCGTGGAGACCCCGAAAGTCACTAGCTTCATCTTCCTCTTCCCTTCCCCTGTAATCTTTGCATACTGTCGGCCTCTCATATGGTATGTCAACAAATCACTATCTTGTGTGATTCCAGCAAGTGTGCACTCTTACCATCAGGTATACTCTGAACCAATGCCTGTCTGCTTGGGCGCTCAGGTAGTTAGTGTGCCTGAAATCTTTATAAAGCCAACCCGGTCTGGTATCCCTCATAGACAGCTTCCAATATTCTTCGTGGTTCGGAGGAATTGCCTATACAGTATATTTCAGGGATTTTACCTTCCAGGGCTTTGTACAGGTGATCATTTACTTTATAGCCGACTGCTATAACGACTGTGTCGGCTGGAATGGTTTCCTTCTTCCCCTCAGCAGTAGTTACCTGAACGCTCCCTTCTTTTATCTCTTCGCAGGTCGCGCTGGTCAGCAGGGTCACCTTTTTGCTTCTCAGCCCGCCCATGAGCCGGCGTCTGGTCATGGGGAACATATCATTAGCCATTCGCTTCAATATTTCTATGATGGTCACCGTCTTGCCCTGTTCCACTAGATAGTGCCCCGTCTCACAGCCAACCATTCCCCCACCGATTATGACCACATTTTGCCCTGCTTTGGCTTTCCCCGAGAGCACGTCCTGAGCAGTAACTATATTTGATTTATCAATGCCAGGTATTTCAGGCATGAGTGGAATGCCTCCCGTAGCTATCACGACAGCATCTGGATTCCCTTCAATAACCATTTCGGCAGTGGTATCTGTATTAAGGTTGACTTTCACTCCAGCTTTCTCAAGTTGACTGACCAGATAGTCTATCCAGGGTAAGATATCACCCTTAAATGGAGGTAGAGCCGCTATATTCAATTGTCCAGCCAGCTTCGTATCCTTTTCAAATAGAGTAACCTTGTGCCCTCTCTGTGCTGCCACGATGGCAGCTTGCATGCCAGCCGGACCACCACCTACTATGACCACATTCTTGGCCTTGCTCACAGGTTTAATCTGGTATTCACTCTCCCTGCCCAACGTGGGATTGACGACACAACTCACCCCTTCGCCACCTGCATCGAAGAAGAGCCGGTCAATACACTCCATACAACCTATGCACGGGGTGATTTCAGCTAGCCGTCCTTCAGATGACTTATTGGGCAGGTCCGGGTCTGCTATAAGACGCCTGCCTATGGCTATAAGGTCAGCCTTACCTTCTTCGAGAATCCTCTCTCCAAGCTCAAGGTCCAGCCTGCCTACCGCAATCACCGGCACATTGGTCAGCCCTTTGACCTGTTCAGCCAGAGGTACCAGAAAGCCTGGCGTATCTGCAATCGGAGCGCTGGTTATATAAGCACCCACGCCATAACCCGATACGTGAATTGCCTGAGCACCTGCCTCCACCACCAGTGGGACTACTTGCTTGGTTTCCTCGATTGTAATCCCATCCTCCACTCCCCATTCCCGGGCATTGATTCTGACCCAGACTGGAAAATCCTGGCCCGCCTCCTCTCCGATAGCCCGAATTATCTCCACCAGAAATCTTGCCTTGTTCTCGACTGAGCCGCCGTACTTATCTTTGCGCTGGTTGGTGGCTGAGGAGAGAAAGGCGGCGACAAGGTACTGGTGAGCACCGTGAATCTCCACCCCATCAAAGCCCGCCAGTCTGGCGCGTCTAGCAGCGGCAGCAAACCATCCTATTCTTTCAGCGATTTCCTGTTCAGTCAGTTCATGAGGGGGGTTTCCCGGGGTGCCCATAAATCTGGCGGGCACTATCACCGGGGACGGACCCACCTGTACTGCCTTTCCATCCCAGTTCTCCATGGTGGAATGCATTATCTGGATAGCTATTCTGGCATTATATTTATGAGCGGCATCCGTCACCTTTTGCCACCGGGGAATCAAGTTATCGTCCCCCAGAGATGCCTGGTAAAGCACGGTGCGTTGCGGGTCGGGTGCGCTTCCTTC
>Ga0255054_10001326_pt1 | contig 14548 bp, 14 predicted proteins | sample JV7_2_23_MG_FD_188634 | JGI IMG/M metagenome (GOLD analysis project Ga0255054, IMG submission 188634) | Seawater microbial communities from Jervis Inlet, British Columbia, Canada - JV7_2_23 | ecosystem: Environmental > Aquatic > Marine > Inlet | place: Canada: British Columbia | collected...
GGATAACGACAATATCCAGATGAGCACCGCAGCGCCGATCGACGGTGTTTTATTCGGTTATGCCTTTAACGTCACGCGCTGTGAAGGTTACATGGAATGCGTGGCCGCCTGTGTGAAGGAGAACAATCTCGACCGCAAATCCAGCATGCAATATATCCGTATTTTCGAGATGGAACACGGTCAAATGAGCCCGGAGGTCGGCAACGGCAAATTTTATCATAAAGTGCCGGTCGAGGATCATTTCTACATGGGGGTGCAGTGTTTCCACTGTCAAAACGCACCCTGTGTAAAGGCCTGCCCCACAAAAGCTACCTGGCAGGAACCGGATGGAATCGTGGTGGTGGACTATGACTGGTGCATCGGCTGCCGCTACTGTATCGCCGCATGTCCTTACTACGGCCGCCGATATAATTGGAACGACCCGGTTGTCCCGAAAGACGAAATGACCAAAAAGCAGCACTACCTGGGCAACCGCATGCGCGGACGGGGACAGATGGAAAAATGTACTTTCTGCGTGCAAAGGAGCCGCGCCGGCAGGCTGCCCGCCTGCGTTGAAGCCTGCCCCACCGGCGCCCGGGTGTTCGGAAATCTTCTGGACCCCGACAGTGAAATCCGGTTTGTCCTCAAGCACAAGAAGGTTTTCAGGTGGAAGGAGGATCTGGGAACGGATCCCAAGTTCTGGTATTTTGTCGATTAAATCAGCAGAGGCCCTATGGAAACGACCCAAGAAAAAGTTATGGCGCACAAAATTTCTATTGTTAAGGAAATAACCGCCTTTGTCAAAGATGTCATCACCTGGAGCCTGTCAGGAGGACTGACCTATCAGATCTATCTCTGCATTCTGGCCGCTTTTATGATGCTGGGGGTCTATGCCTATTTTGTTCAACTAAAAGTGGGCCTGGCAGTCACAAACATGTCGGATATCGTCAGCTGGGGATTTTATATCGCCAATTTCACGTTTCTGGTGGGTGTTGCCGCTGCCGCCGTGATGATCATTTTACCGTCCTATATTTTCAAAGACAAAGACCTGCACAAGGTGGTGATCATCGGTGAATGCGTGGCCATCGGTGCGCTGGTCATGTGTTTGATGTTTGTTTTTGTGGATCTGGGCGCCCCCTGGAATGCGTGGCACATGATGCCGATCATCGGTTTGTTCAACTGGCCGACATCGCTGCTGACCTGGGACGTGCTGGTATTAAACGGTTATCTGGTCTTGAACCTGATGGTGCCGGCCTATATCCTGTATTGTCATTATTACCACCGTAAGCCCAAGGAAAAATTCTTTTTGCCCCTCGTTTTTATCTCCATATTCTGGGCTTTCGGCATCCACCTGGTGACGGCCTTTTTGTATCAGGGACTGCCGGCCAGGCCTTTCTGGAACAACCCCTTGATGGGCCCCCGGTTTCTGGCATCCGCTTTTGCGGCCGGCCCGGCGTTGATCATTATCGTACTGATCATCATTCAGTCCACGACTTCATTTCGCCTTGAAGACCCGGTCTTTAACAAAATCCGGCGTATCAGCGTGGTCGCCGCCATCATTAACCTGATCATGCTCTTTTCCGAGATTTTCAAGGAATTCTATCTACCCACCCATCACAGTCTGCCGGCCATTTACCTGTATTTCGGTCTCAAGGGCCACACCGCCCTGGTGCCGTGGATCTGGACCGCCATCGGCATGAACCTCATCGGCACCCTGACAATGGCCTTTAACCCGGGCAAGAACAATCCCCGGGTACTGGTTGCCGCCTGTGTTCTGCTGTTTTTAGGCATCTGGGTCGAAAAAGGCATCGGTTTGATTGTGCCCGGTCTGGTTCCTTCGCCCCTGGGGGAGGTGGTAGATTACGCGCCAAGCTGGGTGGAGATCAGCATTAGCCTCGGCATCCTGGCCCTGGGAATATTTGTGGTCTCGGTGCTGCTCAAACCGGCGTTAATGATTGAGCAACGTTATGAAGCGGGGAAATAGATCGAAGTTGGGCTGTTTGAAGTTTACCAGGCATTGTTTAGTTACCCCAGTTCTTTGAGGAATACCTGCCCTTCGTCTGTTTCAGCAACCATGGATCCATAAATATTGTATCCGGCTTTCTCCCCGGTCAGCATCTCGATTTTTTGTTCAATCTCAGACCTTTGTTTGCTTTGTCGCCATCTGTTCCAATCGTCGATCGATTCCCATCTGCTGATTACCATGCACTCCTCCGGGTGCTCCAGATTGCTTAACGTCGTTCCTGAGATATAGCCGGGTTGATAGTTGGCAAGGGCTCTGAGATGCAAGATCAGCGGAACCAGTTCTTTGGCCTGGCGGCCCGGTTTGACCTTTCTTTTAATCATGACATCGATGGCCATATTATCCTCCTCTTTGAGTTTAATTAATTTCAAATTGGTCGTTCAAGGTAAATCAAAAATTACAAAGTTTTAAAAATAAAGGCTATATTCTTTTGCGCCATGATTTGACATCAAACCAAAATATCCGATAAGTTGCAGGTATCAGTTTTATATCTGAAGATGCTGGGAAAGGAATATTGGCACATGCATTCGCAAAACGTAATGGTTGAAATTGTAGCCAAAAAGAAAGGGTGCATGTTGTGCGATTTGGCACTTGCAATACTGGAGGAAATTGCCCCCGAATTTGAGAAGGGAGTTCTCCAGTGGACGGTGGTCGATGTCGGTTCCAGAGAGGGTGTGATGCGACACGCTGAACTCGGAATAATTTGTAAGCGAATGCCTGCCGTTCCATCCATTGTAATCAACGAGCATATCGCCTTTGACAACATTCCGGACATGGAAAAACTCTCGGAAGCCATCAGGAAGGCCATCGATTTTCCCGTGCAAAAATCAAATGTTGTCCATTAAAAGAGGAAACATCATGGATTCAAAAACAACTCAAGAAGTGCGTAAATTTATGATTTATAATAATGACTGAAAATCAACAAAATTGACTCGCGGTCAAATTTTCTCTATGCTCACACCCAGCAAAATATTCTTATTAACCCAGGGAAGGAGAATTCGTCATGGAAATTAACGCTAACACCAAGATCGACGGTCTGCTGAAAGCATACCCTTTTTTGGAAGATTTTTTGGTCGCGTTGTCGCCCAAATTTAAGGGCCTCAAGAGTCCGATTATGCGCAAAACCATCGGCAAGGTGGCCACCCTCAGCAAGGTCGCTCGAATCGGCGGTCTGGATCTGGACGATTTATTGACAGCCCTGACAAATGAAATAAACCGGCAAACGGGCAAAGCCGCAACACCGGGTGAATCGACCCCTGACGGGGCCGGCGGCGCCCTCAGCGATCCGGAGGAAAAGCAGGCGGCACTCAAGGAAATTATCAAGGCCCTGCACGCCGGGGAAGACATGGCGGTTCTCAAACAAAGATTCAGTCAGCTGATCAGCGGCGTCGAGGCAGTCGAAATCGCAAAGATGGAGCAAGCTCTTATGGACGAGGGCCTGCCCGCTGAAGAAATCAAACGCCTGTGCGATGTCCACGTTGAAATATTTAAAGAAGCGCTCGAAGAGCAGGACCGGCCGGAGCCGCCAATGGGACATCCCATCCACACCTTCATGAAGGAGAACCGGGTTTCCGAAAAGATCATGAGTGAAACCAGCATGCTCATGGGGCGCATCGGACACCCCCCCCGGCTTGAGACCTTCCAGGAGAACCGCCAGGCGCTGGGATCCCTTATCGAACGCTTATCCGAGATCGATATTCATTACACCCGCAAGGAGAATCAGCTCTTTCCCATGCTGGAGGCCCACCACTTTACCGGACCTTCCCAGGTGATGTGGTCCATCCACGATGACATTCGAGCCGGCTTCAAGCGAACTCGCGAGGCCTTTGCGGAATCCGATCCGCAGGGCACCATAACGCCTTTGAAAGAAGCCATCCAGGCGATCCGGGATATGATCTACAAAGAAGAGCACATCCTTTATCCGGCCAGTCTGGATATGCTTTCCGATCAGGAATGGATCAAGGTCAAGGAGGGTGAGGCTGACATCGGTTTTGCCTGGGTGGTACCGGATACGGGCTGGCCCGAAAATATCATTAAGGAACCCGAGGATGTGCCCCCCGAACCGGCGGAGGTTCTGCAAGACATCGCCGGGGCCCTGGGCCTGGATACGGGCCGCATGACTCTGGAGCAAATTAACCTGATGCTCACTCACCTACCGGTGGACTTAACCTTCGTCGATGAAAACGACCGGGTGGCTTACTACTCCGAAGGACCCGAGCGGATTTTCCCCCGCAGCCCTGCGATCATCGGCCGGGAAGTTCGAAATTGCCATCCGCCCCAAAGCGTCCATCTGGTCAACCAGATCCTGGACGCCTTCAAGTCCGGTTCACGCGATAAGGCCGAATTCTGGATCGAACTGGGCGACAAATTCATCTACATTCGCTACTTTGCGGTGCGGGATGCCGACGGATACTACCGGGGATGTCTTGAAGTCAGCCAGAACCTGGCCCAAATCCGCAAACTGGAAGGCCAACAGCGCCTGCTGGACTGGGAATAGTCGGGCGGCACTTTCAGGTGTCAACATTCAGGTTCAGCGTTCTAGGTTCAGGGTCGCTGCCATCTGATTGCTGATCATCTGGCGCCAGATTTGAAATGCAAGGCAGCGCATCAATTTTCCAAGTTTTGAATATCGAATATCGAACAAGGAATTTCGAATGACGAATTTTTCTTATACTTCGATATTCAACATTCGATATTCTGCGGTTCTCTGTTTTCTGACTTCTGTCCTCTGACCTCTGGTATCTGCCTTCGCCTCGACTGGGCTCAGCGTAAGCTGTTATTTAACCGCTGAACCTGGTTTGAACGTCGAACCTGGCGACCGACACCTGGCACCCAAGACTACTGTGTAGATCTGTGGCCAATTCAGTTTTTATCTTCTATTATTTTCCTAGCTTTCAGCTTTCAGCTTTCAGCCTTGAGCCTTGAGCTATGGAACTTATACTTCAATAGCGCCGCCGATTTTCTGCAGATGCTCGCGAAAGGTATAAGCCGAATTTTTGCTGCGTTTTTTCAAAAATTCATCAAACTTAAATTGCTGAGAAAGGGTTTTCCCATTTTTGACGTTTTCAGCCTGGCGCTTTTCGGTTTCGCCAATCTTACGGGCTAAGGAAATAATATCCTCGACATTTTCTAGTAAAGTAAAAACAACCCCGTCGTCATCTCCAAAAACCACATCGTCTGCAGTCAGCTTAAAATCGCCAAACCTTGCCAGCGTAAGCGCATCCGATCCGCGGGGGTAGGCACGTTTAGGCCCTGCCGGATATGCGCCATAACTAAAAACAGAAAAACCGATTTGGATAAGCTGAGGCGTATCGCGGTGAAATCCCCAAACCGCAATACCCCCGAGACCCGCGGCTTGCGCTTCAAGGACGATGAGGTCTCCGATACAGCCTTCATGTCTTCTGGCGCCATTATCAACGGTCAGAATATCACCGGCATCTGCATTTGCCATGACTTCCAGAAAAATATCCACACTTCCGGAATGTCGAACCGGCAATACGCGCCCGGCAATTTTCCACCCCGCAACCAGTGGGTTGACCCCGATAGGCGCAACCCGCATAAAAACGCCTAAACGCATACACGCATCGGTAATTAAAGGGGTCGAAAGCTCGGAGAACGCTTCTCTTAGACTCTTGTTATCCATAAAAACCTCCATTTTAGATTATGCCATTTTATCGCTTTTACGAATTGTTTATTTTACCAGAGTTATGATGGCATCAACAAATCGTTTTATTGGTTGAATTTGTTTAATTGGTTCAATTGGTTAGGCGAAAAGCAAATATTCAGTTGTTCGAACCTACAAGTCCATACAACTAGAACTCATCTCAAAAACGTCTTTTGGCCCAATATCTTTGTTAGTGCCTTGCTTCAAATCCTCGACATACAACAGTATGCCTCCGGTTTGAAACTCGGCCCCGCCGCGATCTTGAACCAAAATCCTATTTTTGAGATGGGTTCTAATAAAACGAATGAAACAAATCAAACCAATTCAACTAAAAATCATTTTAATATCGGAAATTTTTTGCACAAATCTTCAACTTCTTTGGCCACTTGGCCCAGGATCTGTGAATTTTCGATATTTAACATGGCCGCATCCATGATTCGGGAAATCTGCCGCACCTCCGGTTCAGCCATGCCTCTGGAACTGATGGCCGGACTGCCGATGCGGATGCCGCTGGTCACGTCCGGTCTTTCCGGATCTCCGGGAATAATGTTGCGGTTTACGATAATTCCCACGGATTCCAGCGTTTTTTCAGCAAGCGCTCCTGTCAAATCTTTGGATCGCAAATCAATAAGCACCAGATGATTGTCTGTCCCGCCGGAAACAATTCGATACCCCAGGCGTTCAAACTCGCCGGCAAAGCAAGCCGCATTTTTTAATGTTTTCTTTTGAAGTTCGACAAAATCATCTGCCATCGCCAGATGGAAGCAGACCGCTTTGGCAGCAATAAAATTAAGCGAGGGGGTTCCCTGCCCGCCGGGAAATATGGCCCTGTTAACCCTGTCGGCACGGTCCTGCTTGCACAAAATCACCCCGCCGCGGCCGCCCCGTAAGGTTTTGTAAGTGGTAAACGTCACAAAGTCAGCGTGGGGAACCGGGCTGGGGATGACCTTAGCGGCAACCAGCCCCGCGATGTGGGCCATGTCGACCAGCAGAAAGGCCGAAACCGAATTGGCAATTTCAGCCAATCTGACATAATCGATCAACCGGGGGTATGAGCTGGCACCGGCTACAATCATGCGGGGTTCGAAACTTTTGGTAAGATTTTCGACTTCGTCATAGTCAATTTGTTCGGTTTTAAGGTTGAGCCCGTAATGCTGAAAGTCAAAGCATTCACTGGTAATCGATGCGGAATCACCGTGGGACAGGTGCCCGCCATGGGATAATTTCATGGACAGGATGCGATCACCGATGTTAAGCACGGAAAAATAGACCGCAAGATTGGCTGAAACACCACTGTGAGGCTGAACATTGGCATGCTCGGCCCCAAAAAGATCTTTGGCTCTGGAAATAGCAAGGTGTTCCAGTTCATCCGCATGCCGGCAGCCAGCGTGAAACCGATTTCCGGGAAAACCTTCAGCGGCTTTAAGGCTAAAAATCGACCCCTGAGCTTCCAGAACAGATGCCGGTGTATGATTTTCTGCGGCAATCAGGTCCAGCGTGTTTTCAACTCTGGATTCTTCATCCTGGATAATCCGGGCAACCTCCGGATCATCTGCCATCAAATATTGCATAATTGCCCCTCATCTATATTATTTTTAACCGCAGATTCACGCAGATATTCGCAGCATTTAGCGGTCAAAGTATATGCTCTTGCCGGTGACCGAAAGCGGAATTCCCATTACAAAATCCCAATCCACGAGATCCATCGCGCGCGCCGCCACGCCCACCCGATACATAATGCGATTATCCACATTGAGTATGCTGGCGGTTTTGACCGCCGAACCCAGCGCGATCCCCATATCCAGCAAACGATAGGCACAGGCCGGGCCGACAAAATCAGCGCTTTCTTTTTTTTGTTTCTGAAAGGTCTTGCAGTCCGGATACCCACAGGCGCCGCAATCCAGGCCAAGTACATTGGCTTTTTTAATTCCGATCAGCAACACGGCATCAGACTGCGCCACATTTTTAGAATCCCGGTCAAAATCCTTTTTTTGGGTTCGCTGACCAAAGGCCAGCATGCCATCGGCCAGTTCCTTTACAACTTTTCCCTTGAGCACCCTGGTCTTTACAAAATTTTCGCCTTTGCTTTTCGGCGCCGTGGTAGCGGAAATCGCCATTAGCTGGGCAACCATTTCAACTGCGTCCATAAATTTCCTCCTGATATTCTCAAATTAATCGACATGCAATTTTTCCGTGGGATATTATGAATAAATCGATAGGGGTGTCAATCAGGAATAGAATTTTGATGAAAGATCGGCGGGATGCAGATGTGAAATCCCGCTTTTAAGCGGGGAACCCGGATCCACTATTTTTAAGTTAGGTTCTAATCCCGGGGCCAAACGGTTTAAAGACAATGATGAGTTGCGGCAGCAGCGTCAGGGCGGCACACAGCGCAATTAACATCGCCAACCCCGTCAGCAGACCGAAATAAATACTGGGAATAAAATTGGACAGGGTCAGAATCAAAAAACCGCTGATAATCGTCAGCGATGTGTAATACATAGCACGGCCAATGCTGCCGTGGCATTGATGAACTGTCTTTATATAGCTATGTTGGTACTGGAACTCGTATCTGAAGCGGTAAATATAGTGAATCGTATTATCGACCGCTATGCCGATGCTGATGGCTGCAATGGTAATGGTCATCATATCAAGGGGAATATTCAGCCACCCCATAACCCCGAGCACCACTGAAATCGCAAGCAGATTCGGTACAATGGCGATCAGCGCTAATTTCAACGACCGAAACAGAATCAGAAACATGCCCAAAAGCGCCAGCACGACCATTCCCAGCGTGAGAATCTGTGACTCAAACAAACTCTGCAGCATATTGTTATACAGCACCAGCAAACCGGCCAAATGGACCTTCTCTTCCTTTAAGCCCAGTTTATGAACCAGATCATGGTGGATCTTTTTCAATAGAATGTCCCGTCTCAATGATTTTTCGGAATCCTTGACACGGATAGAATATCGCAGCTGATGATGTTTGGGAGATACATACGGTCTTAAAATAATACGCTTAAACTTATCAGGCAGTTCGCTGTAAACCAAAGCCAGTTGAAAATTGTCTAACGGTTTGCCGTTGTTTAACTTGGCGGCGATTTTCAACATGGTTGCCAGAGACAGGACCTTACCGATTTCCGGCAGGCTGTCAAGATAATCATGGATTTTAGTCGCCAGCACCATCCGGTCAGCGGTAAACCAATATTTTTCATCATTGGCTTCTTCAAATTCATCAAACTCCTCAAATTCTTCGTCACCGGGTTCTTCGGTTTTAGCCGCAGCCATTGCTGCTGATGTTTCGGGCCCATCAATTTCGACAATGACATCCAACGGGGTAGTGCCGCCCAGTTTTTCGTCAATGACTTTCAGGCCCTGATAAATTTCGGTGGTCTCTTTAAAGTAATTAATAAAGCTGTTTTCAACGACGAGTCTGGAAATTCCGAGCGCACTGATAATAAAGATGAGACAACTCCCGATGAGTATCAACGTGCCATGCGCTTCAGTAAAGCGGCCTAAAAATGATGTAAAAGAGAAGCTTTTTGCCTTTATGACCTGCGGCGCTTCTTTGCCCAGCAACATCAGTCCGGCCGGAAAGAGTAGAAATGTTACGATCAGCGAAACAACGATACCGGCACACATCATCCAGCCGAAGGTTCTGACGGGCAGGATATCGCAAAGCAGCAGCGAACCGAATCCAGCGATCGTCGTCAGTGCGGCATACAAGCAGGGCGTCAGCATTAAGCGGACGGTATCAAGGATAAGTTGACGCTGTTCAGCTTCAGGATTACTCAACAAAAGATCCTTGTAGCGCACGATCAAATGGATCGTAATCGCCATGGTAATGATCAGCTGTAATGATATAAAATTGGAAGATATAACGGTGACCTTCCAGCCAAACATTCCCAGAAGTCCCATCATTGAAATTGCAGAAAAAACGCAGCAAAGCATCGGCAATACGACCCAGCGAATTTTTTTAAAAACAATGCTTAAGGTAACGACCAGAAAAAATGCGACTCCGATGCCGAATATCTTCAAGTCTTGCTTAACAAAGCTGATTAGATCGTCTGATATGACGCTGACTCCGCCCAGGAAGAGCACGGCATCCTGACGGTAGTTGTCCATAATGGCCCGGATTGCGGCGATATCCTCATGTCGGATTTGCCTCCGTTTTTCCCGAAGGCTTTGGAGTTGCTCTTTGAGGTCTTTGAATTCGATAATTTCTGCGTCTGTAAGCGCGTTCCTGGCTGCTTTTTCTCGAAAATGGTCACCACGGGCCAACAAATCCTGATAGACCTCGTCGACCGGGAAATTGACCTGAAGACCGGTGGTCTTCAGATCGGGGCTCACAAGCAGATTTTGGTAAAGGGGGCTGTCTTTGAACTCAATTCTCGCCAGTTTCCGATCTACTGTAAGCGATTCAAGGGTTTGCATGCTGGTGGTTAGTTCCTTGATCGGCACGGGAGGACTTTCCAGCAAAGGAGCATCCAATATTGAAACCACCGAAGTGACCCGTTTCAGCTGCTTTAATTCATCCCGCAATTGGGCAAGTTTTTTCAAGGACTCATTTGAAAACAAATCGGTTTTAGGGGAATAGGTTATCAATAAATAATCATATCCCCCATAGCGCGACTTAATCATTCGCGAATATCGTAAATCCTCATCCGTCTCAATAATCAGTGTTTCTGTCGAGGCATCGAGCTTAAAGTCCTTTGCCTTGAAGCCAAGAAAAGAACCGACTGCCAGCAGACAAAGTATAACGATAGCCGGATGCTCAAGTATAACCCTGTCGTAAAATCGAGTAACCAAAGAGTAAAATTTTGCCATATAATCGCTTAGATCAAAGAAAAGCCGTTTTTAGTTGTTAACCGATTTTTGCATTCTCTGCAAAAGGTCGTCAAAGGTCCCCTTCTGTAAGATCTCTCGAAATTGAGACCGGTAACTTCTGATAATGCTGACACCCTGAATTTCGATATCATAAATCTTCCAGATATTACTTGATGGATAAAGCTTATATAACATGGATATTTTTTTGCCTTTTGAAATCAGATGCGTGGGAATATGAATCTTTTTCTTGACCGCCACCGGCGATTCGTAACTGATCTTTTCATCTGTGTAGGTCGTCAGTTTATCAAGATAGGATTTCCTGAGGCGTTTAACAAAAAGCTCCGTAAATCGATCCTTTTTATCCTGGGTTAGATCCGACCAGTATTTCTTCCCCAATGAGAGTTTGGCCATGAGTGGAAAATTGAACATGGGGGTAACGATTTCAACGACCTCGTTGTTTTTGGCCTGCGGCGCTAAATCTTTTTTCTGCAAAACCGCAAATACGGCATCAAGGTTGCTCTTTAAAAATTCTTCAGCATCAATTTTTTCATCGGCAATGACCGGCCGGCTCAGAAGAAGTAAACCGAATACCGCATAAAGCCATACTTTCATCATCCATTCCTTCATCTGTAGTTTTTAATTTCGCTCATAATTAATTTTCTTAAGAAGGATTACATACCATTCTAAGGAAGGCAAGATTTTTTGCAGGGACCGGTCTGATGAAAGTAAAAGAATATGTTCGCTCCAACGAAGACCTAAAGATGGGTGAGGCCCAGCTGGATTCAATCGTTTATGCCTTTATTTTCCCACTGCCCGAACCGGCGCCGAAAATGGTAAAGTTCTGAGTTGAAAAAAATCGTTAACTGATTAAATATAATAAGGGTAGTTTTTATAATGGGTTTGATCATATTTAGGGTAAGGAATCGTTATGCATATACACACGTTGCAAAAATGGAAACACAGCCACCATTATAATATTGAAGACGGGCACGCTGAACGCAATACTCGCCGGGTTATTGTGCTGACCCTTTCGATGATGATTATCGAGATTACCGCGGGCTATTTGTTTGGCTCCATGGCCCTGCTGGCAGATGGTTGGCACATGGGAACCCATGCGGTGGCCCTGGGCATCACGGCATTTGCCTATTACTTCGCGCGAAGGCACTCGGGTAACCCCAATTACAGCTTCGGAACCGGCAAAGTCGGTGTGCTGGGAGGCTTTAGCAGCGCGGTGGTCCTGGGGGTCATCGCATTGCTCATCGGCGTGGAGTCCATTCAGCGGTTGATTTCTCCCCAGCCCATTCGCTTCAACGAGGCCATTGCGGTGGCATTTGTCGGCCTGGTGGTCAATGTGATCAGTGCCTTTTTGCTGCAGGAAAAACACGACCACCACCATGAACGACAGGCGCATGAACATGGCCATACCAGGAAATTTCGCGACCACAATTTAAGAGCCGCCTATTTTCATGTGCTGGCCGATGCGCTGACCTCGGTGCTGGCAATCATTGCTTTGTTTACCGGTAAGGCCTTTGGCTGGATCTGGATGGACCCTATCATGGGCGTCGTCGGTGCCTTGATCATTAGCCGCTGGTCCTACGGGTTGCTGGTGGATACCGGCAAGGTGTTGTTGGATCGGGATGTCAACCAGGAGGCGATCGAAGAAATTCGCTCAATCATCGAGTCGGACTCGGACAACCGGGTTGCGGATTTGCACGTATGGCGGGTGGGCTCCCATCACCTGTCTGCTATCGTCTCCATCGTCACCCATTTTCCTAAGACACCGGACCATTACAAGAAACTGCTGGCTGATTATAACGAAATCGCCCATGTCACCGTTGAGGTTAATCCATGTGAGACTGATCCCTGCATCGTTTAACCTGAACCGACACATTAGAAGTCATCTCAAAAAAGTCTTTTGTCCCCATCTCTGCGTTGGGCGCTGACTTCAAGTCCTCGAAATACCAACGTATTCCTCCGGCTTGAATTTCGCGGCCGCCTTGATATGGGACCAAAATCCTAATTTTGAGATGACTTCTGGACTTTGAATTTGTCCGGCTAAAAAATCTTACCATTAACCATTAAGGCGCAGCTTAAACGTTTCTGACGATTTCCGGTCCTTTGATTTCATCCCCAATTTAAACACGACACGTAATACCAAAAAGCTTGACAATTGGGTGATGCCATATTAGTTTAATATTAAACTAATTAATGTTGAGGCATTAATGAGACAGCGATATCGGGGAAACCAAAAGGAGACCCGGGCATTAAAGACATATGTAAAGCTGATGAGGGCGGCAGAATCGATGACAGCCCGCATCCATCGGCACCTGTCTTCGACCGGCCTGACCATCAGCCAGTTTGCCGTGCTCGAAGCGCTTTATCAGTTAGGCCCCCTGTCGCAGAGGGAAATCGGGAAAAAAATCCTCAGAAGCAGCGGCAATATTACGATGGTGATCGACAACCTCGAAAAAAACGGACTGGTAAGGCGTGAGCGCCATGAAGCTGACCGCCGATTTTTTATCGTTCATCTGACCGATAAAGGATACCACCTCATCAACAAAATATTTCCCCCGCATGCTGCCGTGATCGCAAAAGATTTGGGAGTACTAACGGCGGCTGAACAGGATGCTTTGGCGCGTTTGTGCAAAAAACTGGGACTCAGCGAGGAATCATAAAATTTATACAGGAGGATTTGATCATGAACGTATTGGTCGTTTTCTATTCGACATATGGGCATGTCTATAAAATGGCGGAAGCCATCGCCGAGGGCGCAAAAGCAGTTAAAGGCGCTGAAGTCGAAATTCGACGCGTACCCGAAACGCTTCCCCAGGAGGTTCTGGAAAAAATGGAAGCGGTTGACGCCCAAAAAGCCTTTTCACAGATAGCGGAGTGTACCGTCGATGACCTCACCAGAGCCGATGCAGTTATTTTCGGCACTCCAACCCGGTTCGGCAATATGTGCGGGCAAATGCGCCAATTTTTAGATGCCACCGGGCAACTGTGGGCCAATGGTTCCCTGGTGGGCAAGGTCGGCAGTGTCTTTGCGAGTACCGCCACCCAGCATGGCGGACAGGAATCGACCATTCTTACGTTTCATGTCACGCTGCTTCATCACGGTTTTGTGGTAGTCGGTCTGCCCTATGCCTTCCAGGGTCAAATGCGAATGGATGAAATTACCGGCGGGTCCCCTTATGGGGCATCGACAATTGCCGGAGGTGACGGTTCCAGAATGCCCAGCAAGAATGAATTAGAGGCTGCACGGTTTCAGGGCAAACACGTGGCCGGCATTGCATCCAAATTAGCATCCGTTTGATTTCGAATTTTCCAATTATTTAAAGAATAAAGGAGGTGATCAAATGAGTGATGAACACCCCATCATGTTAGATCTAGAGCCGGGCACCTATTACTGGTGCAGCTGTGGCAAAACGAAAAATCAACCTTTCTGTGACGGATCGCATGAAGGCACATCCTTTTTACCGATGGAATTTACCATCACAGAAAAAAAGCAGTATGCGTTGTGCAACTGTCAGCGCACCCAGGATGCTCCCTATTGCGATGGGTCGCATGAAAATATCTAGAAGCTCAAAAATACCGATATCGAGGACGAGGAGGAGCACGAGGACGAGTACGAGGACGAGTACGAGGTGAGGCAACATTTTTTCGCTTCGTACTCGTCGTCGTCCTCGTTCTCGTTATCCAAAGCACAATAGTTTCGTTAGGGACCTGCACAAAATGCTCTCATGGTAACGCTTTTGCCCGTTATGCCGTTTGCGTGTTGTCCTATTAAAAAATTAAATCAGACATTTCTCCTTTTTTTAACTGGGTCAATCCGCGGACTCACCTACTAACCAAATAAGGTAATCTCCAATTTTTAGGAGGAGAATAAAATGAATAACCAGACAAGAAAAGTAACACGAATCGTTGAGCCCCAAGCTGTCATGGAGGGCGCCGGGGTGAGACTCATCAGGAGTATTGCCACCAGCACATTGGATCATGTCGATCCGTTTTTACTGTTTGATCATTTCGGGTCCAAAGATCCTGCCGATTATATCAAA
>Ga0255054_10001327_pt1 | contig 14547 bp, 11 predicted proteins | sample JV7_2_23_MG_FD_188634 | JGI IMG/M metagenome (GOLD analysis project Ga0255054, IMG submission 188634) | Seawater microbial communities from Jervis Inlet, British Columbia, Canada - JV7_2_23 | ecosystem: Environmental > Aquatic > Marine > Inlet | place: Canada: British Columbia | collected...
GCAGGGCATTCTGCTACCTGATTGCCCCGCCGCTTAACCTGCAGACACCCGAGGCACGCAGGCGCCTGAAAGCGATCGAGGAATTTTCAGAGATTGGAAGCGGACTGAATATTGCGATGCAGGATCTCGATATCAGGGGGGCCGGGAACCTCCTGGGGGCAGAACAAAGCGGGTTTATTGCAGAGATCGGGTTTGAAACCTACCACCGGATACTGGATGAAGCCATACTGGAACTGAAGGAGAATGAGTACCCGGAACTGTTCGGGGAGGCCTCGGAGGATAAACCGGAGGATCGAAAATATATCACTGACTGCCTGATTGATACTGATATTTCCCTGCTGTTCCCGGATGCTTATATTGAGAACAACTCCGAAAGGTTAAGGTTGTACAGGGTACTTGATAACATTGGAACCGAGGATGGGCTCCAACGCTTTGAACATGAACTGGAAGACCGTTTTGGTCCCGTCCCTGAGGTTACAGCTGAACTCATGAATGTGGTCCGGTTGAGATGGATGGCCATTCACCTCGGCTTTGAAAAAATTATCCTCAAGAAAGGCCTGATGATCATGCATTTTGTCAGCAACCCCGATTCCTCCTATTATGCTACCGCAACCTTCAAAGCTGTCCTGGCATTTGTGCAGGGCCAGGGCAGGCGGTTCAGGCTAAAGGAGACAAACGGAAAACTGACATTGTCAACAGACCCGGTAAATTCCATTTCCGATGCAATCGAGATACTCCGGAAAATTTGATTTAATTTGCAATTCATTTTGAACCTGATAATTGACATAGGGAACAGTGTTTCGAAAGGGGCAGTATTTGAGCGGCAGTCCTGTATATACAAGCTTACCCGCGATATCATAAAGGCAGCAGATTTACTGGACCTTTTAAGGGATTATCCAGACATTGACCGCAGCATTATTTCAACCGTCAGAAAGGAAGAACCATCTTTCGCAGGCCTGTTGCGGGACAAAGGAGTTCGAGTTCTATTGCTGGATCACCTGACACCCCTGCCCATCAAGAACTGCTATACAACAAAAGAAACACTTGGTTATGACCGGATCGCCTCAGCCGTTGAAGCCAATGCAAGATTTCCAGGACAGGACATATTGATCATCGATATGGGCACGGCCATTACCATAGATTTTATCAGCTCGGAAAATGAGTTCCTGGGCGGGAATATCTCTCCCGGACTACTCATGAGGTTTAGATCCCTTCACGAATATACCGGCAGGCTTCCACTGGTGGAACCGGCCGATCAGGATGCCCTGCTCGGTGATGATACAGAGTGTGCCATCCGGGCCGGTGTACAGAACGGAATTATTTTCGAACTGGATGGATACATAAATGAACAAAAAAAACGTTATCCTCGTTTACAGGTCCTTATGACTGGCGGGGACGCAGTATTCTTTGATAAGAAATTAAAAAATTCCATCTTTGTGGACCTGAACCTGAACTTATTTGGATTGCACAGAATCTTAGAGTATAATGTTGAACGATAGAAGGCTACAGGTAATTTTACTTATTTTTATGCTTGTCAGCTCTTTACTGGCACAGACCACTACTGATTCACCGTATTCCCGGTTCGGCATCGGTAACATCTCTCCACCCGGTTTTGAGCGGAATCGTGCCATGGGAGGCGTTGGCCTGGCTTTGAGGGATAGTACCTACATCAATTACCTTAATCCAGCCTCTTACTCTGCACAGGCTTCCAGCTCCTTCCTTTTCGATTTTGGCGTAACAGCACATTATACCTATACTGAATCTTCCGAGATGAACGACACCTATTATGGTGCCAATTTCGATCACCTGGCTTTGTCTTTCCCTATTACCAAGTGGTGGTCGGCCAGCGTAGGGATCAGGCCCTATTCGAAAGTTGGGTACTCCATCATCGTTGAGGATTTTAACGAAGACATCGGTTTCATAGATTACATTTACTCGGGTAATGGCGGCCTCAGCCAATTATTCCTCGGTACTGCCTTTGAAATTTTTGATGGCCTCAGCCTTGGTGCCAATTTTAAATACATCTTCGGATCCATAGACCTGGACCGCTCATTGAATTTTCCCCGGAAAGACTTTTTCTCCTATACAGACGTTGAAAGCCAGACCATCGTCAATGATTTTTTGATTGAATTGGGACTCCAATACACTCAGAGAATCGGGGAGAGATCCAATGTTACACTCGGGGTGATCTTCGATAACAAAGCCCGGATCTCTGCAGAAAACAAAGTTATCAAAAGGAATACTTTTCCCGGATCACCTAACAACATCAATGATTCTACACAGATCTCCCCGATATTCATTCTGGAAGAGTATTCAACAAAGGGAAACATAGTCATCCCGTTCAATATTGGTGTGGGTTTAAGTTACCGTTTCAATGAAAAGATCCTGATCGGGTTTGACTATTATCAGCAGGATTGGACCAACACTACATTTTTTAATAGCAATGAGCCACTTACCAACAGCAACCACTTTCATGGAGGAGCTGAATATGTCCCAGACCATAAGGCCCTGAGGGGATACCATAAACGCATAGCATACAGGGCGGGGGGATATTTTGAGAATTCATACCTGCAATTGCAGGATGAGCAATTAAAGGATTATGGCATAAGTTTTGGAGTAGGTTTACCACTTAGGAACAACAGAAGTACCTTTAATCTTGCATTTAATGCAGGCCGGAGGGGTACACTGGAAAATAATTTGATACGAGAAAACTATATGTTTTTAAGTTTTAGTGTAACTTTGTACGATTTCTGGTTTATGAAGCGGAAATATGACTAATAAAATGATTATGAAAATCGGTTTGAAAATAGCTCTCTATCCTGTTCTTTTGGGTTTCATCACCCTCACCAGCATGGCTCAAAAAGGTGTTGAGGATGGGTCCCGCTACGGACATGGTGAAGACAGTATCAGCTGTATTAAAAACCTTTCACTTTACCGGGAACACTTTAAGCATAACGCTTACTCTTCCGCCCTGGATTCCTGGCGGATCGTATTCGATGAATGTCCCAAGTCCACCAAAAACATTTACATAGACGGGGCAAAAATGTTCAACGATTTCATTGACAATGAGAAGGACCCGGAAAGGAAAGCCATATTAATGGACTCCCTCCGCCTTATTTATGACCAGCGGATCAAGTATTACAAACAACGGGGATCGGTCCTTGGCAGGAAAGCCAATGCTATTCTCAGGCATCCGGAGTACCGATCGGATCCGGATATCCAGGAAGAAACATATGGTTATATGAAAGAATCCATTTCCATACTCAAAAACAAATCCTCGGATGCTGTGGTGTTCACCTTCATGACCAGTTCAGTAATGCTTTACCAGGCTGGCCGGTTGACAGATCAGCAGGTGATTGAAGATTATGCCCAGGTCAGCGATATCCTTGATTACCAGTTGACTCTGAACTCCGATAATGAAACATTCGTGAAATATAAAGAAGCCACGGACAATAATTTCATTACCAGTGGTGCTCCTACCTGCGAATCCCTGATTGAGTATTTTCAGCCCCTCTGGGAGGAAAGGAAAGATGATGTCAACTACCTGGGACGGGCTGTCAGGTTTCTGAGCGCACTGGAATGCGAATCAGAACCTTTCTATGCACTTGCTGCTGTAGCCCTTTATGAAAAGGAACCATCCGCCCAAGCGGCTTTTGGATTGGCAAAACTGTTCCTTAGCAAGGAAGAATATGACAAGGCCATTGCCTATTACAAGGAGGCCATCAGTGCTGAAACAGATCCTGTCAAAAAAGGTAATTATTACTATCAGCTGGCCTATATTACCAATACCGAGTTGAACCAGCCTGAGAAGGCCAGGACCCTGGCACTTGAAGCCATCAAGCTGAAACCGGACTGGGGCGAACCCTATATACTTATTGGTGATGCTTATGCAGGGAGCAAGGATTGTTTTACTGACGAGTTTGAAAAGACGACCATTTACTGGGTTGCCGTTGACCAGTTCAGCAAAGCTAAGTCTGTTGATGCTGAAGTGGCCGAAAAGGCAAATGAAAGGATCAGTACATACAAGAAATATTTCCCAGATATTGAGACCATTTTCTTTTACAGCCTGAAAGAAGGAGATAATTATAAGGTAGGTTGCTGGATCAATGAAACAACGAAAGTCAGAGCTAGATAGTGACGAACCCCTTCCGGCTGTCCCAGCCAGGGTTTTATCCGGGAGACTTCTATTTATTCTTTTACTCCTGACAGGGGGATACCTGGTTATTTCCTGTGAAAATGACCTGGAAAGAATACAGAAAATTACCAGCCTGGACCATTTGCCGGATGCTGCGGGACAAAAATATGAGATCCTTTACAGCGACTCATTCCAGGTCAGAGTACGGATCCTGGCTCCTGAGATTGAAAGATACGCCCGCGGGGAGGAACCTTATATTGAATTTCCCCAGGGTCTCACCGCCTATTTTTATGATGACAGCCTGACCATTGAAGCCTATATCAAGGCAAAGCATGTTATATTCCGGGAAAATGAACGCCTTTGGGAAGCCAAGAACAATGTTGAAGGTCGAAACCTGAAGAACAAGAATCAATTGAATACAGAGCATATGTTCTGGGACCAAGAGAATAAGAAGATCTATTCCCACACACGATCCCGTATCGTGAATGAAGATGGTACTTTTTATGGAGAGAAAGGGTTTGAAGCAAAGCAGGACCTCTCCTGGTACCGGCTGAAAAAATCCAAGGGAGTGATAGAGATCAAAGATGAATAACGTTATTTTCATACTTCTGTCCCTGTTATTTTCTGCATTTTTCTCCGGGATGGAGATCGCCTTTTTTTCATCGAATAAACTCCGGCTGGAGTTGGATATTAAACAGGGGCACCTGACTTCCAGGGTGATATCCATTTTTACCTCAAGACCGGGGGATTATATTGCCACCATGCTGGTTGGTAACAATATAGCACTGGTCATTTATGGGATCCTGATGGCCATTCTTCTGGAACCATTTATCAGCCAGTTTACACATTCAGAAAGCACCATCCTCATCATCCAGACCATCATATCAACCCTGATCATCCTGTTTACGGCTGAGTTCCTTCCCAAAACCCTTTTCAGGCTTAGCCCGAATACCGCCCTGAGGGTATTTGCCATACCGGTCCTTGTATTTTATATCCTGCTCTATCCAGTTACCAAACTGACCATCGCCATTTCAGGTTTCATCCTCCACAATTTCTTAAGTGTGCCCAGGAATAAAAAAGCCTATCCGGATGCCTTTGGAAAAATTGATCTTGATAATCTGGTCAATGAAGGCAATTCCGAGCACGATGAACAGGATGAGCCTGAACAGGAGATAAAACTTTTTCAGAACGCTCTTGACTTTTCGAATGTAAAATTAAGGGATTGCATGGTCCCGCGTACTGAAATCGTTGCCTTCGATGAATCTGTATCAATAGAGGAACTGCGGTCAAAATTTATTGAGACGGGACTGTCTAAAATATTGATTTACAAAGAATCAACTGATAATATCATCGGTTATATCAACTCCAAGGAGTTATTTAAAAATCCTTCAGATCTGCCATCCATGATCATGAGCCTTCCCATCGTTCCCGAAACCATGCCGGCCAACAAATTGCTTCAGTCATTTATTAAGGACCATAAGAGTATTTCTGTGGTCGTGGATGAATTCGGAGGAACCAGTGGTATCGTAACAATGGAGGATATCCTGGAAGAAATCATCGGGGAAATCGAGGATGAACACGATACATCGGAACTGACCGAAGAAAAACTGAACGAGCAGGAATATATTTTCTCTGCCAGACATGAAATAGACTACCTGAATGAGAAATACCGGCTAAATATTCCTGAATCAGATGATTATGAGACACTTGCCGGACTTATTCTTTTCCATTATGAGAATATCCCCAAGATCAATGACCGTATCCGCATCAAAGGATTTGTTATCCGGATCCTGGATGTCAGTGAAACAAGGATAGAGCTGATACATCTCCATCGCGGACAGGAAACGTAATATTCAAATAGTTCACGATGGTATATTGTTTTAATTATTATCTTCGTAGCCTAATTTTTTAATCAGTATTTAATCAGAGGTTTATGGCAACTTTACAGAGAATCAGGAATCGTGCGGGACTGCTGGTGGCGGTGATCATTGGAATGGCCATTTTTGCATTTGTATTGCAGGATTTGCTGAGCGGCGGGAAGACAGCATTTGCCCGGTCAAAATTTACTTTTGCTGAAATTAACGGTAATTCTGTGCAATACGATGAATATGCAGCGCGTGTCGAGAAACTGGCAGAATATTACAGGCTGAGAATGTCACAAACTTCACTTGATGAACAAACCATGGAAAGTATCCGTGAACAAACCTGGCAGGATATGGTCAGGGAATATGTTACACAGGATGAGTATAAGGAACTTGGTATTTCAGTCAGTCCTGATGAAATGATGGATATGGTACAGGGCCAAAATCCCCATCCCGTTATCAGGAGTCTCTTTACCGACCCCCAGACCGGTATCCTGAACCGGACATTCCTGGTAAAGTTCATCCGGACCATGAGTGAAGATCCTTCTGGTGCCCAGAGAGCCATCTGGCTCTATCTCGAGAACGAGATTATGAAAGATCGCGCTTTCTCTAAGTATAACAATCTGATTCGTAAGGGATTATATATTACCGGCCTGGAGGCTGAAAACAATTCCCTGGAAACCGGCAGGAGGATGGATTTCAGGTACGTGGTAAAACGTTTCACTGCCATTTCGGACTCTTCCATAACAGTGACAGAAAATGACCTCCAGAAATATTACCGGGATCATGAAAAAGAATACAAGCAGGAAGCCACACGTGATCTTGAATACGTGGTATTTGACATACTTCCATCTGAAGATGATGACAGGCTAGCCGCTGAATGGATCACTAAAATGAAGGGGGAGTTCGAAACCATCGAAGATCCGGTCTCCCTCGTCGGGATGGAATCTGATCTTCCCTATGATGACATGAATTATACCGACGGTTCCCTGCCTGAGATTATCAATGATATCATGTTTGCATCTTCTGTAGGAGAGGTATACGGTCCCTATTTTGAAGAATCCTCCTATCGGATGGCACGCCTGGTTGAGATCGGATACTTGCCTGATTCTGTGCATGCCAGGCATATTCTGCTCCAACCTGACAATAATACGGATGCAGCAGGGTTGGTTGCGCTCGCTGACAGCCTTCAGGATGTCCTGGCAAGCGGAGGGGATTTTGCCAGCCTTGCCATGCTGTATTCAACCGATGGAAGTGCACAGGAAGGTGGAGACCTTGGATGGTTCCCTGAAGGGCAGATGGTTAAACCCTTCAGTGATTCCTGTTTCTACGGTGAGACCGGCAAGATCTATCAGGTGCCTACGCAGTTTGGCATACACCTGATTGAAGTCCTGGCAAAAAGCAGGCCCGTAAAAAAGGTTAAGATAGCCTATCTCAGCCGCAATGTTGAACCCAGTTCAGAAACTTACCAGAACGTGTATTCACAGGCTGTGAAATTTGCCGGCGTTAATAATACATATGAGAAATTTAATACTGCCGTATCAGAACAGAACCTGACCAAGCGGTACGCCAATGATATCACTGCATCCCAGAAGACCATAACAGGTCTTGAGAATCCCCGGGCGTTGATTCGCTGGGCATTTGAAGCAGAACTTCATGACATATCGGAAGAGATCTTCGAGATCGGTAACAAATACGTTGTCGGGACCATGGCCGGAATTCGTGAAAAAGGAATTGCCCCGCTTGACCAGGTAAGGACAGAGATCGAACTTGAGGTCAGGAAGAATAAAAAGGCTGATTTGATAAGCGAAGAGTTCAATGCCTCTTTAGCTTCCGTTCAAAACATTGATGAACTGGCGAGCGAGATGGGACTTACTGCAGTGGATGCCAATAATGTCAATTTTGCTTCGGTCTCTGTTCCATCAGCCGGTATTGAACCAAATGTGATAGCTACCGCTTCGGTACTGGCCCCGGATCAGTTATCACAACCAGTAAACGGGAATAATGGCGTTTATGTGATCGTAGTAAGCAATATTGTTGATCCTGCTGAAACAGAGTTAGCATCACAGAAATCCAGAATGGCCACGCTAAGGGAATCCCAGGCCAATTACGAGGCTTTCGAGGCACTTCGGGAGGCAGCCAATATTCAGGATAACCGTGCGAAATTCTTCTAGTCTACCTTAGGTTGAAGATATGCATTGTCATCACGTAGCTTGGATTTTTTCTCATCGTCTTCCGATAGGGTATACTTTGAGATCTTGGATTCCTCAGAGGGTTTTATCTTATCCAGTTTTACCTTCTTCCTGACATAGGCAGGTTCATTTTCCAGTTGATCAATGGTATTGTTTTCTGATGCTTTGCTGTATTGTTGTTCTTTCACCTGTTCCTGGGATTCTTTCAGTTTCTTAAGTCTTTCGGATAAGTCTTTCGGTTTCGGGGTATTCTCCCGGGGTGATTCTTCCTTGTCATAGAGGATGAACTGTTCTTTCTCTTCCCCTGAGATATCAAACTCAAAGGTTTTCTGAATATTCGATTTATCAGATGTATCTATGGTCTTCTTGTCTGTAACTGTGAAAAGATCCTCATCGACAGGCTCGGATTTATCAGGCAATCTTATTTTATCCGATTTCTTCTTCCTGATATATAATTCAGGAATACTGTTGGTTTTGAATCCGGTAGCGATGATGGTGACCGATATCTGTTCTTCCAGGCTTTTCTCCACACCTGTTCCCCAGATAATCGTGGCATTTTTGGAAGCAGAATGATTTATATAATCGGTTATCTCACCTACCTCATCCATGCTGATCTCATCTTCCCCGGAGGTTATATTGAGCAATATATTATCTGCGCCCGTGATATCATTATTGTTCAGCAATGGAGAATTCAGGGCGGACTCTATAGCCTTGACGGCACGGCCTTCACCGGTGGCATTTCCCGAACCGAGGATAGCCACACCACTGTCTTTCATGACAGTCTCAACATCTGCAAAATCAACGTTGATGTAACCGGGTACAGTAATGATCTCCGCTATCCCCCTGGCTGCCATTGACAGAATATCGTCTGCCTTGGCGAAAGCTTCTGACAATTTCAGATCACCATAGATTTCCCTGAGTTTTTCATTATTGATGACCAGGAGCGAGTCAACATGCTCTTCCAACTGATTAATGCCTTCAATGGCCTGGTTGATCCGTTGTTGCCCTTCAAAGCGGAAGGGTATGGTTATAATGGCTACGGTAAGGATACCCAGCTCCTTTGTGGCTTTGGCTATGACCGGGGCCGCGCCCGTTCCCGTTCCTCCGCCCATTCCTGCAGTAAGGAATACCATCTTGGTATTGCCTTCCAGGGCCTCGATAACATCCTGCAGGTTCTCGATGGCAGCCTGTCTGCCAATCTCCGGCTTATTACCAGCACCCCTGCCTTCTGTGAGTGATTCCCCCAGTTGTATCCTGACTGGAACGGGACTGCTTACCAGTGCCTGTGCATCAGTATTGCAAACGATAAAATCAACATCCTTGATGCCCTGTTTGTACATATGATTCACGGCATTACTGCCGCCTCCTCCGATACCGATTACTTTGATCTCCCTGGATTTATTTACGGGCAATTCAAAATTGATAAGTTCTTCTGACATATTCTTTTGTTTTTTCATACTTCTGGAAATGTTGGATCATTCTCTTTAAAAATATCTTCTAGTTTTTTTCTATATTTTTCTATGATGCCAGGCTTGTTGTCGCCATCCGGAACTTCCGATTCCCCTTCTGCTTTAACCCCTTCCGCCGGAGGATCCTTGATGGGGTCCTTATGATTTTGTTTGTTGTCATATCCCTTAAGGAGAAGACCCACACTAGTAGAGTACATGGGTTGATTGACTTCCTCAATGCTTTCGGCAGCCAGTTGTTCAACCGGGTATCCTATCCTGACATCAAGTCCGGTCCGGAATTTGACCAGTTGCGGTAGGTGACGCAGCAAGGCTCCACCACCTGTAAAAACAACTCCTGCACTGAGTTTATCAAGAACCCCTGAATTATCAACCTCAAACATGACAGCATCAATGATCTCTTCCATCCTGGACTGGATGATATATGCCAGGCTTTTAAAAGATATCTCTTTGGGATCCCGTCCACTGATCCCCGGAATGGTTACGATCTTGTCATCCTGTGCCAGGTCCCCAAGGGCTGATCCGAAGGTGATTTTCAGGGATTCGGCCTGCCTTTTAAGAATGGAGCATCCTTCCTTGATATCATTTGTCACCACATTCCCGCCGAACGGGATAACCGCTGTATGCCGGATGATCTCATCATAAAATACGGCAATGTCTGTTGTCCCGCCTCCGATATCCACAAGTACCACCCCTGCTTCTTTCTCATCTTCAGTCAATACCGCTTCAGAAGATGCGAGTGGTTCAAGGATCAGTTCCTCGACATTTAGTCCCACCCTGTCTATGCATTTGGCAATATTCTTGGCCGAGGCAATCTGCCCGATCACAATATGAAAATTTCCCTCCAGTCTTTTCCCGGCAATACCAATAGGATTTTTAATACCGGTTTCACTGTCTACAACAAAATTCTGGGGTAATACATGTATGATCTCATCCCCTGCATCAATGGAAATCTTGTACATATCATCCAGCAAGCGCTGGACATCGGCCTCGGTTATCTCTTCATCGTAGGAGTCGCGGTTAAAATAGCTCCGGTTCCTGACACTCTTGATATGTTGTCCGGCTATACCCACAAAGACATCCTTGAATTGAATACCAGTCTGCTTTTTGACCTCGGTTACGGTTAAATTGATCGCATTTACGGTCTCTTCAATATTCAGAACAACACCTCGTTTTACACCTTTTGAGGCTGTTTTGCTCATCCCAAGGACCTCTAGCTTTTTGTTCTCAGTTAGTTTCCCGACGATGGATACGATCTTGGTAGTACCAATGTCCACCGCTGCCAGTAAGTGTTCTTTTTGTGCCATAATTCTATCTTTTTGTACAGATTACCTGATGGTTATATTTTAGGTTTATGAATTCGTAATGGTTCCATCCCTTCTGCCTGAATCCTTCGCGGTAGAGGGTTCCGAGTTTGAAAAATTTCTGTTCCAACTGGTTTCCATCCCCGAACAGGATAATCTGAGCCCCCACCCTGGGTACCAGCTCAAACTCCATTTTCCGGTTGACATAGACCTGCACGATCTGGGCATTCCAGAAAGGATCGCCGGTAATATAGTTGGCCAGCGCAATGATATCATTCATGATACTGTCACGGGATGAACCCGCGCCGCCCTCCAGCACATTCTGCTTTTTCCGGAACGCCCCGTCGATCTCCCCATTGACCAGTAAAATATGAGGGGCATAACCGGCAGTTGTCGGGATTACATTCCCGTCCCTGTCAAGAAAGTATTGCCGGTGATCCCTGTCTTCAATCCGGATGATGGGTGTACGCTGGACAACTTCAATGACCAGCTTGCCTTCAACTGTCTTGTATACCTGGGCGCTTTTGATGACCGGAACAAGCGAGAGAGTTTCTTCCATCTTAGCAGCATCAAGGCCTGATATTGGAATACCAGCTATCTTGGGGTGTTCGAGCCGGATCAGGTCCCTGATGTCTGATTCATTAATAAAACTGTGTTCCAGGCTGTCTGTAATAACCACATTAATCCCATTGCAAAGTACTCCGTCATGGGCATCCCTTACAAACCCGAGTACCACCAGCAGGTAAGTGATAATGAAAATGCCAGGCAATATGTTTGCCATCTTTTTCATCTGGCTGGCCCTCCTCCATAAAGTTTCACAATGGGTTCCACAAACTGGTCAATATCTCCAGCTCCCAGGGTTAGGAGCACCTCTGGCTGCCTTTCTTCCAGCACAGGCATCAACTGTTCCTTATTGATAAGTACCTTATCCTCCATATCGGTCTGATCAAAGATCAGGGCCGAATCAACCCCTTCCACAGGCGCTTCACGGGCGGGATAAATATCCAGCAGTATCAACGCATCCAGGTAGGATAGACTCCTGGCAAATTCGCCCGCAAAATCCCTGGTCCTGCTATAGAGATGGGGCTGGAAGACACCGGTAATTTTCCTGTCCGGATAGATCTTCCTGATTGATTGAATGCAGGCATCCAGTTCCCTGGGATGATGTGCATAATCATCAATATATACCATGCCTCTCCGGTTGATCATTATGTCAAATCGCCGCTTCACACCCAAAAATGTGCTTAAAGCCTCCTTTAGCAGATCATCACCGATACTCAGTAACCTGGCCAGGCCAACAACGGAAAGAGCATTTTCAATATTGATCAACCCCGGCACACCCAGTCCCACATCAGCTATCAACCCCTCGCGTGTCTCCACATCAAACCGGTACAGGCCATCCTGCAAACTAAGGTTTACTGCCGTAATATCAGCACCATCCTCCAGGGCATATGACCGGGACTTCGGGGGAAGTTCCCGGATGCAATCAAGCGGTACATCCTGCTGGTAGATGATATATCCACCTGGATCGGTCTGGCTGATAAACTGGCAGAATGAATCTTTTATCTTACCGACCGATCCATATACATCCAGGTGGTCCGGGTCACAGGAAGTGACAATACATATGTTGGGGTGCAGGTGCAGGAATGAGCGGTCAAACTCATCCGCCTCAAGTACCATCCAGCCTTCCTCACCAGAGAGGACGGCATTGGTCTGGTAATTCTTGGATATGCCGCCGAGAAAAGCGTTGCATGGTATTCCGGCCACTTTTAGCAGATGAGTTATCATGGTCGTAACTGTTGTTTTACCATGAGTCCCGGCTACGGCGATACAGTTTTCATTATCCGAGATAATACCCAGCAACTCGGCCCTTTTCACTATCTGATAGCCGCCCTTCCTGAAAAAGTTCAGCTCCAGGTGATCAGCAGGAATGGCCGGGGTATAAATCACCAGCAGGTTTTCTACATCTGGGAATTTCTCCCTGACATAGGCAAGATCTGATGTAAAATGTATCTCAGAGCCTTCCCTGATCAGGTCATCGGTCAATCGGGTTGATACACGGTCATAGCCGGTGACTGTTTTCCCCAGGCTTAAGAAATACCTGGCCAGAGCACTCATACCGATGCCTCCAATCCCTATCATATAGATATTCTCGACGCTATGTAAATCTTCTTTCTTCATCACTTCAGCATAGACACAATTTCCCTGGCAATAACGCCAGCTGAATCCGGATAGGCCAGATTGGCTATATTTCTTGATAATTCACGTTTCTGATACTCATTACCCAGCAGCTGAACAGCCTGTTTCATCATGTTTTCACTTGCCTCATTGTCAGGTATATAAAGAGCTGCCGAGCGTTTCACCAGATGTTGTGCATTTTTGGTCTGGTGATCCTCTGCCACATTCGGTGAGGGGACCAGTATTACCGGTTTGGCTACATGACATAATTCTGAAATGGTGATCGCACCGGCCCGGGCAATAATTGCATCTGCGACCATGTAGGCATGATCCATGCGGCTGATGAAATCCCGGAGAATTATCCGCTCACCGGATTCCCTGGCAATAAATTCCCTGGCCTCATCATAGTAGATTTTTCCGCACTGCCAGATCAGGCTGATATCAGGCTGTTCATGGATCAGATCCAGTCCATGCTTAACCGCTTCATTGATGGTTCTTGCACCGAGGCTGCCACCAAGTACCAGCAAAACTTTCGACCGGCTGTCCAGTTGAAAAGCCTTCCTGGCCTCTGATTTGTCAGCTGTCTGGTCCAGATCCCTGATTTCACGTCGGACAGGGTTGCCTGTCAGGATTATCTTCCTTACGGGGAAATATTTCTCCATTCCTTCATATGCCACACATATCTTCCGGGCCTTCTTTGCCAGCAAGCGGTTGGTTATCCCGGCATGAGAATTCTGCTCCTGTAACAGGGTTGGAATGCCCATGCCTGCTGCTTTTCTCAGTACGGGTCCACTGGCGTATCCACCCACGCCAACTACTGCATCCGGCTTAAATTCCCGGATCAATTTCCCGGACCTCCGGAGGCTGATAAGCAGTTTGGCCACAACCCTGATATTGTGCGGGCTTAGTTTCCTTCTGAAACCTTCCACCGGTAAACCTATGATCTCATATCCTGCCTGGGGGACTTTCTCCATTTCGATCTTGCCACAGGCCCCAACAAAAAGGATCCGGGGATCCTCCAGCTCACAGCGCAGGGCATCCGCAATGGCGATGGCCGGGAAGACATGTCCCCCGGTCCCTCCACCACTGATGATGATCCGTTTATTTTGTTGCTGTTTCACTTTCAAGACGTTGCTGTTCTATAATACCTTTGCTCACACTTAAAATTATCCCCAGGGAAATACAGGTTATAATCCGGGATGTCCCTCCCATGCTCACCAGTGGCAAGGGTTGACCGGTTACCGGTAACAGGTTCACCGCCACCGCCATATGCACCATTGCCTGGAGTATGAGTCCCAGGGTAAGACCCACTGCCAGAAAAGCCTGGAATGTCCGGGTGCTCTTCCTGACCAGGACACCTGCCCTGTACAATAAGATCAGGTACAACAGGAGGATGGGTATGCCTCCGAG
>Ga0255054_10001329_pt1 | contig 14541 bp, 10 predicted proteins | sample JV7_2_23_MG_FD_188634 | JGI IMG/M metagenome (GOLD analysis project Ga0255054, IMG submission 188634) | Seawater microbial communities from Jervis Inlet, British Columbia, Canada - JV7_2_23 | ecosystem: Environmental > Aquatic > Marine > Inlet | place: Canada: British Columbia | collected...
AAGAAGAAGCCCGACGCCTCTCCCAGGAAGGCAAGGCGGTCGTATGGCTCGACGGGGGCCTCCACGCATCCGAAGTCGTTGGAGCTCAGCAGCTTCTCGAGTTGGTGTACCGCCTGACCAGCGCCACCGACCCCGAGACCCTTCGATTCCTGGACGACCTCATCATCCTCGCCGTCCAGTGTAATCCGGACGGAATGGAACTGGTATCGAACTGGTACCACCGGAACGATGCCAAAGGGATCGCCCCCGAAGAGCGCAACTCCGGCGGACTCCCGGTTCTTTACCACTACTATGCTGGGCACGACAACAACCGGGATTTCTACATGTCCAACCTGGAGGAGACCACCAACATGCTCCGGGTCCAGTACCGGGAGTGGTTTCCCCAGATCATATACAACCACCATCAGACAGGGCCCCGGGGCACCATCATGTTCGTACCGCCCTTCCGGAACCCGCCGAACCATTTCCTCGATCCCCTCATCATGACCTCCCTGGATCAGGTGGGCAGCGCCATGCATCATCGGTTCGTCCAGGAAGGAAAGGGGGGAACCACCATGCGGTCCGGCGCCAACTACTCCATCTGGTGGAACGGTGGCCTTAGGACCACCCCCTATTATCACAACGCCATCGGACTCCTGACCGAGATCCAAGGAAGCCCAAATCCCCTGGAGATCCCGTTCGTCCCGCATCGCCAACTGGCCACCACGGACATCCCCCTTCCGGTCGAGCCGGGAGAACTCCTGTTCCGAACCAGCATCGAATACTCCCAGACTGCCAATTGGGCGGTCATGGACTACGCATCCCGAAACAAGGACATCCTCCTCTTCAACATTTGGCGAATGGGGATGAACTCAGTCGAGAAGGGGAGCAAGGACTCCTGGACGGTCCGACCCTCAGACATTTATGCGGCAGCCGACGAACTTGGCGGCGTGAACTCCAGTGGCACCGTCGAGGACTTTGAGCGTTTCCTCAGAGACCCCGGGAAGGCCGATCCAAGAGGTTTCATCATCTCTTCGGGCCAGGCGGACTTCCCCACGGCTGTCCACTTCGCCAACACATTGATCAAGAACGGTGTAAGCGTGCTCCGGGCTACATCCGAGTTCAGGGTGGCCGGTGAGGTCTATCCGGAAGGGTCTCTCATCGTCAAGGCCGCCCAGGCCTACCGTCCTCACGTCCTGGACATGTTCGAACCCCAGGACCACCCGAATGATTTCGCCTATCCCGGCGGACCTCCCATTCCCCCTTATGACGCGACGGGGTGGACTCTGGCGTACCAGATGGGGGTAGAGTTCGACCGGGTAATGGAGGGTTTCGAAGGGCCTTTCCAGGCGGTGACCGATGTGATGGGCGTCCCAGCGGGGGTGGTACGAACCAGCCAGGGCACACCATCCGGCTTCCTCCTGAGCCACGAGATCAACAACGCGTTTTCGGCGGTTTACAGCCTTCTCAGTCAGGGCTCGGACGTCTATTGGCTCACGGACCCCTTCACCACCGGAGAGACCACTTATCCTGAGGGCACGTTCTGGATTCCAGGTGGAGGTATTACAGCCCGGCAGGTGACTCCCCTTGCTCAGGAACTTGGCGTCACCTTCGTGGGGACCTCCGATTCTCCGACGGGTGATGCGATGGAGTTGGCACAGCCTCGCATCGGGCTTTGGGACCGGTACGGAGGATCCATGCCATCCGGTTGGGTTCGGTTCATCCTTGACGAGTTCGGCATGGACTTCGAACTCGTCTATCCCCAGGAGATGGATGCCGGCAATCTGGCCGAAAAATTCGACGTCCTGATTCTACCAGATGGAGCAGTCTCGGCACCGAGGGGCGGGGCGACTGGCGGATATGGGGGGCGGGGCGGAGCTCCTGATCCTGAGACTGTGCCGGCGGAATACCGGGATCGCCTAGGAAGCATTTCGGCCCAGACAACGGTACCCCAGCTCCGAGAGTTCCTGGAGGATGGCGGCACCATCATCACCCTGGAGGGCTCCACGAGCCTTGGGTATCACCTCGGCCTGCCGATTCGGGACTTCCTCACGGACGAAGAAGGCACCCCCTTGGCTTCCGAGGAGTTCTTTGTGCCAGGGTCTCTTCTGGAGGTGAGGTTACAAGGTGAGAGTCTGGTGACCCAGGGTCTGGACGAGACCCTGATCGTCAATTTCGCTCGTAGCCCCGTGTTCGGGCTCGAGTCTGGAGCTGGCGGGGTCCGACCCCTGGCCGTGTACGATGAGGAAACCCCCCTTCGCAGCGGTTGGGCCTGGGGGCAGGAACAACTCCGGGGAGGAGTTGCGATGCTCGAGGCCGATGTTGGAGAGGGGACGGTCTATCTGTTCGGCCCGCAAATCACGTATCGGGGGCAAACGCACGAAACATTCCCCCTCGTATTCAATGGAATCCTCCTGAGTTCTGCTCAGGAAACCACCCTGCGGTGAATCGGGTGAACCGACGCCCTCAAGTCCTTGGAGGTTACCAATGAGAAGAAGAGCCTTCCTCAGGAACGGACTCCTGGCCCTTGGGGCCCCGGCTGTCCTTCCCCATGCAGCAAGGGCCGATGCCTTCCTGACTCCCCGCCAACGGAGACAGAGTGGGGATTCCATTCGGCTGAGTTCCAATGAGAATCCTTTGGGCGTTCCCCCTGGCTCAAAGGAAGCGATCATGGGGGGGATGGGCGAGGCGAACCGCTATCCTGGCGGTTCCAGACGGGCCCTCACGGAGGCCGTGGCTGAGCGACATGGGATCCCCACGAACGGGATCGTGTTGGGGAACGGGTCCACGGAGATCCTCCAGATGGGAGTCCAGGCCAGACTGGACCCCCAACTTCGACTGGTGGCCCCGGCCCCGACTTTCGAAGATGTATTCGAGTACTCCGAACCACACCCGTGGGTGGATCTCCACCCTGTCCCACTTCTCCAGGATTACGCGCACGACCTGACGGCCATGGAAGAGGCCACCAAACGGGCTCCGGGCCCGGTCCTGGTATATATATGTAATCCTAACAATCCCACCGGCTCACTGACCTCGGTGGACGATGTCGAGGACTGGATCCGCCGGGCTCCCGAGAATGTCCACTTCCTGGTGGACGAGGCCTACTTCGAGTTTGTGGATTCCGGGAGCTACCGGTCGTTGGATCAGCTGGCCCTGGAAAATCCGAACGTGGTTGTAGCTCGGACCTTCTCGAAGGTGTACGGCATGGCCGGACTCCGGCTGGGATACGGGATCGCCCACCCAGAAACCGCCCGGGCTCTGCAGGCCTTTGCTGCCGGCACAAACTGCAATCATTTGGCTCTGGTAGCGGGCCGGGCAGCCCTGGCCGACGGAGAGTGGATCGGGAAGAGTGTCGCTGCGAACCTAAAGAGCCGACAAATCGCCTACCAGGTCCTGGATGAGCTGGGTCTGGAGTATCTTCCGTCCCACACCAACTTCGTCATGCACCGCATCTCCGGCGATCTTGGGCAATACATCCGCCGGATGGCCGAAGCGGGGATTCGTGTGGGGCGACAATTCCCCCCCATGCTCGAGTTCAACCGCTGCTCCTTCGGACTTGCCGAGGAGATGCAGCGGCATGCCGAAACACTGCGGGACTTTAGACGAAAGGGTTGGGTTTAGGGGTCCCTTGGTGTTCAGAACAGGGCTGCCGGCATATCCCTTCGCGCGCTGGCCACACGCTTCGCTTCTGGAGGCGCGCGCCGGGAACACCGGCAGCCCATTTCTCAATCAGCCTGAGAACCCTGCCTCGGCCACAAGGATGAGCAGCGCCCGCTGGATTCCCTTATACCCTTCCTGATTCAACCACCACTCCCCTGGGGAATGGTTTTCCCCCCCCACTCCGCCCCTGCCGATAGTGATGGCGGGAATACCCAGCGAAATGGGGATGTTCGAGTTGGTGGAGGACCGGGAAAGGTGGGGCTTCTCCCCAAAATACCGAGTCACGGCCATGGCCCTTTGGACGAGAGGGGCGGCAGGGTCCGTCTCCCCGGAAGGCCGAGAACCGATGCGATCCGCCTGAACCTGAATCGGCAGACCTTCCCGGCGGAATCGGTTCTCCTCCTCAACCGCCTGGGCCACGGCGTCCAGAAAGGCCTGGGAGATGGTCTCCAGGCTCTCAGGGCTCTCCGAACGCATATCAACTTCCATCCAGGCCTCGAAAGGGATGGAGTTGATGGAGGTACCCCCACCGATGCGTCCCACGTTAAAACTGGTTCGGGGTCCTGACTGGGTCAGAGAATCGGCCACGACAGCAAAGAGCTCGATGGCTCTTCCGAGGGCGTGGGCCGGATTCACCAAACCGAAAGCCCCCCAGGAATGTCCGCCGGGGCCCTGGAACGTGACGCGGTAACGAGTGGAGCCCAGACCCATGCTAACGATGGAGGCCAGGCCATTACCGTCTATTTCGATGAAGGCATCTACCTGCGAACCACTTTCTCCAAAGAAATGCTTGATTCCCCTGAGGTCTCCGAGACCCTCCTCCCCAACACTTCCCAGGAAGATGAGATTCGCATCGGTGGTTACTTCCGCTTCCTCAAGGGCGCGGAGGACCGTAAGAACCACCATGAGTCCCCGGGTATCGTCCCCAACTCCCGGAGCGAATAGAGTGTCTCCCCTGATCTTGACGGTCACGTCGGTCCCTTCGGGGAAGACCGTGTCCAGGTGTGCCCCCAAAACAACTGTCCGATCTCCCACACGACCCTTCCGAAACGCTAGGACGTTCCCGACCCCGTCGATGCGAACAGAGTCGGCTCCCGCCGATTCGAGAAGCTTGGCGAAGGCACTGGCACGAGCTGCTTCCTGGAAGGGCGGAGCAGGAATCTCCGTCAAGAGTATGAGATCATCCTGGGTTCGGGTCTCCAGGTTTCTGATGACCCTGAAAGCCTCCTGGATGCTGGGACGAGTGGTCAGCTCCGCGACCTCCGTGTCGGAAGGACGTTCCTGGGCTGTGATGGGAGAGGGCCAAGCCAGGGCAAGAGGCACAAATAAGAAGACTGGCAGCAGGTTAAAAGCATGGCTCCGGATGGGTGTGTGAAAGAGAGGCGGAACGCGGTGCATCGATTCAAACTCCAGACCATTGGGAAACGGACGGGGAAAGAGGGTAGTGCCCAGGAAGAAGAAAGGCAATTAGAGGAGTCCCCAACGTCTTGCGCGCCGTGGGAGGAGGGGCGATGGTTGAACGCTGTTTTGTCTTTTTGGGATGGATGGGGACCCCAATGGACCCCCGGTCCAATGTCGAGACTCGAACTTCGGAGGTTGGTTTGGAGGCTGGTCGGGAATCACTGGAAGGAAACGCCTTCCTTCGCATTCCCCTACGGGTCGTCGAGAAGATTGGCCGCACCAGCAGGACTGTGACGGAACATGCCGGCCAGCTTGGGCTTCTTTTCTGGAGAGTCCTTGTCAATCTGGTTCAGCTGAAGGTCTCCTACAAAGAAATCCTGAACCAGATCTATGTCATGGGGGTCCAGAGCATTCCCATTGTCATCGTTACCGCTGTCCTCGCTGGGATTGTTACGAGCCAGCAGGGAGGCTATCAGTTCACGGCCACCATCCCGCTCTATGTCATGGGAAGCATCGTGGTGACCAGTGTAGTGCTCGAGTTGGCGCCGGTCCTCACGGCCATCGTGCTTGTAGGCCGTGTTGGGGCCCGCATCACAGCCGAGTTGGGAACCATGGAGGTGTCTGAGCAGATCGACGCGTTCCACTCGGTGGGTCGGGACCCCATTGCCGCCATAGCCGCCCCGCGGATCGTGGCCGGGTTTATCGTTGTCCCTATTCTGACCGGTATCGCCATCATCGTGGGGATCTATGCGGGATTGGCCTCTGCGAAGTACACCCTGGGCATTGGAACCGAAGCGTTCTTTTACGGTGCCCGTCTCTTTTGGCACAACTGGGACCTGGTTTATTCGTTCTCCAAGGCCACGACCTTCGGATTGGCGATCCCCCTCATCTCCACACACATGGGATTTCGGACCACGGGCGGTGCGGCCGGGGTAGGGAAAACCACTACCGCCTCGGTCATGTTCATGACTCTCACGGTGCTTATTCTCGATGCCCTTTTCCCGCCGATGTTCCTTGATTAGGCGGCCGAGGCCCGACACTCCATGATTCGGTATCGTCAGATCCACAAGGCCTTTGACGAACCGGTTCTCTCCGGGGTGGACCTGACCGTCAACGAAGGGGAGATGTTCGGTCTTTTCGGGCCTTCAGGCACGGGAAAGAGCGTCCTTTTGAAGACCACCATCGGCCTCATCGCCCCAGATAGGGGAGATGTATTCCTGAAAGGGGAATCGGTCTTCTTCGGGGAATCCGACGCTTTGGAACGGGTCCGACGACAGGTGGGTTACGTTTTCCAGCATTCGGCCCTCTTCGACTCCATGACGGTCTTCGACAACGTCTGCATGGGAATTCCGGAAAAGGAACTCCAAGATATGCCCATCCGGGAGGCGGGGAAACGAGCCTGGGAGGCGCTGGAGATCGTGAACCTGGACCCCCGAATGGTCCTTTCAAAGCTCCCCGCGGAACTCTCCGGCGGAATGAAAAAGAGGGTAGGAATCGCCCGGGCGATTGTGGGAAAGCCGGAGATGCTACTTTGGGACGAGCCCACCACCGGTCTCGACCCGGTGAATACGGCTGCGGTGGAACGTCTAATCGCCCGCCTCTCCAAAGAGCTGGAGGTCACTTCCATCATCGTGACCCACGACATTGAAGGAGGGCTACTCATTTGTGATCGGGTGGCCATGCTGACCGGGGGGCGCTTGAGGTTCTGTGGATCCCCTCAGGATTTTCGTACTAGTCAGGACCCAGTGGTCCAGGCCTTCGTAAACCGAGCGGGGGCGGAAGCCGCTCTCGACAACCAGTTGAACGTGGTATGAGCCAATCCGATAATACGCCCGGTCGGAGGGCCTCCGAGCCCACCGATGAGGAGCTTCGAAATGCCATTCCCCAGAACAAGAGGCGGCTGGAGTTCCGAGTGGGGATTTTTGTCCTCCTCGGTATCGTCTCCGCCCTGTTTGCTCTCTTTCTCCTTACCGATCCGAGTACGTTCAGAGGACGGTACCGGATCTCCACCGTCGTTGAAGACGCCGGAGGTATCAGACGTGGCGATCCGGTCCAAATGCGTGGGGTGAACGTTGGCCGGGTCATGTCGTTCTCCATGGATCAGGAGGGCGTTCGGATCACACTCGAGATCGAAGGGGAGTGGAACATCCCTTCCGATTCCCGGAGCAGATTGGTCTCGGGCGGGATCCTTGGCGGGCGCACGGTGGAGATCGTCGAAGGGAGGAGCGCTGAATCGATTCCCGGTGGCGCGGAACTCCCCGGTGAAACCGTGCAAGGCCTGATGGATATCCCCGCCGAATTGGGCCAGGATGTTCAGGCTGTTCTGGGCCAGATCCAGGGCCTTCTGGCCCAGCCTACGCTTGATGCCATCCAGGGAAGTGCCGTTGAGTTGCAATCACTACTAACCCAGCTTTCCTTGCTGGCCGAGAATCAGGGGAGGGAACTCACCCAGCTGACCGCTTCTCTGAATCGTTCAGCCCTTGGCCTGGAGGGCGCGGCCGGATCCGGCGAGGATTTGGCCAGGGCCGTGGCGCGGGCCGATTCGGCGCTCCTGACCGTGAACCGTACGAGTGAGGTTGTGCTTCGGGCTTCTGAGGCTCTGCAGACCATACTCCAGCGCATGGAGGCAGGCGAGGGGACACTGGGCCAACTCTCCACCAACCCGGCTCTTTACGAGACTCTCGTCGAGGCTATCGAAAGCGTACGACTGCTCTCGGACGACATTCGGGAGAATCCCGGGCGTTACATTAAGCTCAAGATCTTCTGAGCCCAGGGAGGTTCCTCCGACGGGCATTGCGAAAAGAGCGGGGCCGCCTCATGGCGGCCCCGCTCTTCTACCGTTGTCAGGGGTCCTGCGGACCCCTATCCCCGGTCCCCAGCGTTTACCAGCCTGGAGCCAAGTTGAATCCCCAGTGCCAACCCTTGGCCGGCCGTTGGAAGGGATAGGCGTAGTAGGCTTCCAGAATCATGAGCCCCAGAAGGTTGAACCGGGCACCAAAGCCGGACGCAAAGAGCGGAACCCGTTCTGTGGAGGACCTCCTGAAAGTCCATTTTTCCACCCCGTTCTCATCGTCCCAGGCTACACCCACGTCCGTGAATGCCACCAGTTCCATGGGGACGTAGGGAAGATTGATGAGCCCAAACTGCTCGGAACCAATAAACGGGATCCTGATTTCGAAATTCGCAACCGCGAGCCGCTGCCCGAACATGCGGTCGAAGACAGGGCAATCTCCGCTCTCCGAGTTACCACATTCCCCACTGGAGAAACTCTCGTAGGCGTAGCCCCTGATGAGACCCTCATACCCCAGGAAGAAGGGGTTGAAATATTGGTTCTCGATGAGATCAGATCCGTAGTTGTACCTACCGATGTGCATTCCTCTCACAGCCACGGTGAGGTTCAGATTCGGACTGTAATAACGCCGGTAGTCGGCAGTGACCGTCTGATAACTAACCGTACCAACGCTGGCTTCGACGCCAAACCGGAACCGGCCACCTCGCACGGGGGAGGTGAAGGCCTGGTAGGAGTTGTCTCCCACGTACGCTATGGATGCTTGGAACAGGTTCAGCGGATCCGGTTCTTGGTCATCCAGCTGAACCCGACGCTGGTCAATCTGATTTCCGAATCCGTCTAAGAGGATCTGGTCCTGCTCAATATCATAGGAGTAACGAGCAAAGCCGAGGTTGGCCTCAATGCGCCGAGTCATTGTTAGGGGGTACGAAAACAGTCCAGTGGCATTATCCGCATAAATCCGATAGCGGGTCAGTTCCAAAACATCGTAAACGGCTCCGGTATTCGGGTCTTGGGTCGGCTGCCCCCACCCATAGTACTGGTACTGATATGGGATTCGGGACAAGGAGTACCCCCAGTTCCACCGTTTCTTCGAGTTCAGATAGAAAACCTGAGCGCCGATATCCTTCACCGTTCCCGAGGCCGAAACACCGAGGCCAAGTTGCCGGTCACCCAACATGTCGGAGAAAAAGGCAGAAGCACTGCCGCCAATGTAGGTACCGAACTGATCGGCACCCGCGCCCAGCATGGGCTGCCCGATAAAGTCCAGCTCCAACTTTGAGTCGAACGCCGAGGCGTCCTCTATCCGATACGTGCCGGCTTCCGCGAGCCCGGTAGTCCCATCAGCCAGGTACGAGGCGACCCGGCTCGGCACCCGGGGGTCCATGGGAGGCAAGTTGCGACCCAGGCCCGGCTCGGCACGGGCAAAAACCTCGGCCCGCTCCTCCACTTCCTCAGCGGACAGTTTATAAACGTGGAACTCGAAGTCATCGAAGACCGAGAAAGCGATCTCACCACTTTTCTGAGCTACCGTCATCGCCGGGGCAGACCAAGCGATGCCACTCACGGCCGTCGCCACGTTGGTGATCCGGTCCAGAACCCCAGTGGCCAGCTCCACACGATAGATATTGCTGAACCCGTCCACATCCGAGATGAAATAGAGATGCAGCCCGTCAGGCGAAAACTGCGGATTGATATGTTTTACCGAAGGTCCGAAAACTGAAATGGTCTCGACTTGGCCGGTCTCCAGATCAAAGAGCGCCAACTGAAACTTGGCGTAGGAAAGGTCTTCAAAACTTGTCCCCGAGGACCGGTCGGTCGCGAAGGCTATGGTGCGGCCGTCCGGGGAATACGTGGGATGGAAATCGGCATTGCGATCATGTGTGAGCTGGGTTGAGACCTCCGTCTCCAAATCGTAGAGGTAAAGGTCGCTCAGCCCTCCCCTGGAACCAGAGAACACGATGGTCCGCCCATCGGGGGACCATGAGGGCCCCTGAATGGCTCCCATACCCTCGATCTCAATCCGGTCTTGGATCTTCCCGTTTTTGGAGTCCACCAGGACCAGCTCGTTATCCCCGTCAGCGAAGACCACATAGGCGAGACGCGTACCGTCCCAGGACCAGGATCCCGACGAGTCTACGAACCGGAGGGCGTCGAAATGGGGACTCGTTGCAGAATTGGAGAGCTTCCTCAGGTCCGCCTTCTTACTAATCCTGCCGGAGCCGACCTCGGCCAGGAAAAGGTCGAAGGAGAAAAGGTCCTTTTCCGACATGAACACCAACCGTTGACCGTCGGGGCTGAGGGAAGGTGCCAGATTTTGTGACCCGGAGCCCGTTTCAGGAGAGAGAACTACCGTCCCGACCTCTGAAGGGGCATCCCGTCCCTCCATCAGGGGAAGGTACTCGGCTTTGATGGCCTCGGCCCAAGCCTCGGAGAGTTCATCGGAATCCTTCCCGAGAATCGTGACCACGGAGTTCTCCCAGCCTGATCTAAGAGAACTGCGGAAGAGGTTGGCGACGACATCATCACCGTAAACCCCGGCGACATAAGCCCATAGGGCCTGCCCAAACCGATACGGGAAGTAGCGAAAGTCCCGGGACATCTGGTCGAGAGTGGGGAGGTCGTCCCTCCGGGCCGCGTCCCTAATCCACATGGCCGTCAAAGGGTCTTCTCGACCTACCGAGAGGTATTCGGCCATTCCTTCTATGAGCCAGAGCGGAAGTCTGGTCAGACCGACGATTCCGGATCCCTGGCGAGACTCGGCGATGTTGTATTGAAATGCATGGACCAACTCATGGCCAAGGACATGGTCCGTGTCCTGGTAGGAACCCGTCATGGGCATGATGACCCGGTTCTTCAACGATTCCGTTACGCCACCGGTCGACTCGCCCAGGAACGATTGAAGGGTATTGGTTTGTTGAAAGTCAGGGTGGTCCGCATACATGACGAGAGGTTTGGATCCTTCGAACTCATGTTGGAAGAACCGTGCATATCGTTCGTACCACCTCTCCGCCATCCTTGCGACGTCCTCGATGGCCACACCCTCCTCGGGGTAGTAATGGATATCAAAGTGAGGGGTCTCCAAAACCTCGAAGTCGAAGCCATCGTATTGGACCTTGTTGCGGCCAAAATACTGAGCATCGAGAGGGGAGCTCGTTGCCGCCAGAAAGCAGAGCACCCCAAGGGCCACAAAGAGCCAACTCTTGAAGTTGTCGAGAACGCGAACCCGCTTCTTAAACGCCGCCTGCATGGAAATACCTCTCGTCACGTAGGAGTCCAAAATATTCGATCGCCGTGGGACTCTCGAACCCGAGATCCTCGACTACTTTACCCCATACCCGGGGAATGTCTCAATTGGTCCCGCTTACCAAACCTCCGCCAAGTTCATCCGGTTCCCACCGCCAGCCCTCACCGATCCTGAAAGCCAAGGGGTCCTTCTTCATCAGATGCGTATGCATCCATATACGTTAACGATCAAATTGCTTTCAACCTCGAAAGCCGCACACGGAGTGCCGCCGCCCGAGCCCGACCCTCGGGCCTGGCCCAGTCGGCCCCGGGCCAGGCATATTGTGCCTAGGAGGTTGTCCTGCCAAGTAGGGCAAGCCGCGTCAGCGAGACAGGCTCCTATGTGGCGGGAGGCTGGCCCGTCGCCGCACGATGACAGGAGACGCACCATGAGTAAGACGATCCTGGTGGCCACCGATGGTACCCCCGCCGCCCTGGGAGCGCTGCGTTTCGGCAAAGCCTTGGCGAACCAAAAAGATTGCCAGGTCCATGTCCTGGGCATGGTAGAGCCAGTGCCGGTCTTCGATGCCGGGTTCATGGTAGCCCTTCCGGAAGTCGAACTCTATGAGTCCAGGCGGGATGCGCTCCGGGAAGAGATCACAAGTCAGGTGGAAGCCGTCACAGGGACCCCCGTCGATTGGCCCGTCTCCGTCCAGGCTGGAGTGCCCGCCCCCCGCATCGTAAACCATGCAGAGGAGCTGGGAGCCGAAATGATCCTCATGGGCCTTGGGCGACACGGCCCCATGGACAGGGTATTCGGCACCGAAACTGCGCTCCTGGTGATGCGGGTATCCCACATCCCTGTGTTGGCGGTACCTGAATCGTTTCAGGAACTTCCACGGTCCGGGGTTCTGGGGGTGGACTTTTCCTTGTTCAGCCAGAAGGCTGCCCGGGTCGCCATTGGTCTCTTGAGCCCACCCTGGGATGTGCATTTGGTCCACGTCCTTTCTGGGATGGAGTTCCTCCCCACCTTTACGGAAGAGTGGCGGGGAGACTATGAGGAAGAACTCGTGGACCGTCTGAGTGACTTCGCAAACAGTCTCGAAAGACCCACCGGATGCGAAACCCATGTGCACGTGCTGGAGGGAGAACCGTCCCACGAACTCCTGGCCTTTGCTAAAGGGAAGGGGGTCGAGCTGCTGGTGGCGGGCAGCCACGGGCATTCCTTCATCGGCCGACTTCTCATGGGAAGCGTTTCCACTCGTCTGATCCGCTCGGCGCCGGTTCCGGTCCTTGTGGTCCCCCCCTCTGAACGATCCGAGGAAATCCTGGCTGAGGAAGAAACCCAAACGGACCTGAAGTCCTGGGTCAAAGAATTGAACGACTTCACCAAGGCAAATGCCGGCCGGCACACTACTCTGGAAGTCGATGACCCCGACCTGGGTCCCCAGGAGTCCGGACGGGGCTTCCCTCTTTGGGGCGTAGATTACGATCCAAAAAAAGACAGGATCGAAATCATGCTCGGACGCTCGGGTACGGTGGAAGGACACCTTACCCATTCCATCCCCGCTCCCCAGGAAATAAGGATCATCCGGAGAGAGGATGGACGAGCCGAGGCCCTCCACATTCAGTGTCGTGGTGGGAAGGTGGTCCTGAGGATTCATCGGGACTGAGGAACCAAGGGGCATCCCGGGTGAGGGGCGGGGCGCTTTACACCCGGAGATCCCTTCTCTAGCTTCTCGGCCTCGGGTTTCGAGGCCCAAATCGGTCCGGAGCCGTAGGTTTCGTTTCTTCTCATCCATCCACAGGTCTGTGAAACGTATCACTCACTCTCGCGCGGAAGAGCTCCTATCCAGGGCCCCTGACGTTCGGATCCTTGTGGTTGGAGACCTGATGTTGGACCGCTACCTGACCGGATCCGTAGACCGAATCTCCCCAGAAGCCCCGGTTCCCGTGGTACGAGTGGAGACCGAAAGCTGGGCCCTCGGGGGAGCGGGAAACGTGGCCGCGAACGTCGTGGCCCTCGGAGCCCAGTGCGATGTTGTCGGTGGGGTCGGACGGGACCCCGAGGGGCAAGTGTTGCGATCCCGGTTGGAGGAGCTCGGGGTCGGCGTCGCTGGCTTGGTGGAGCTAGAGGATCGCCCGACTACCACTAAGACCCGTATAATGGCGAGGCACCAGCATATTACACGAATCGATCATGAGGACTCGTCCGACATCTCTGCTGAGGAAGCAGAAACCCTTGCCGACGTAGTCCGGGTTCTGAGCCCTTCAGCAGCTGCCATCGCTGTGGAGGACTATAACAAAGGAGTTCTGGTTCCCTCGCTCATCCAAACCACGCTTACAATCGGGAAAGAAACCTCCACCCCGACGGTTGTGGACCCCAAGCGCCTCCGTTTTTTCGACTTCACCGGTGCTACCGTCTTCAAACCCAACTCCAGAGAGTTGGAAGACGCACTGGGGGAGAGGCTGCGGCCGGATGATCCGGATTGGATGAACGAGGTGAGAGAACGGCTGGGGTGTGAGACCCTTCTTCTCACCCTGGGGGAGTCAGGGATGGCAGTTCAGGGCAGGGGCCAGGAGTACATGAGGGTCCCGACGGCCGCCCGGGAGGTCTATGACGTCTCGGGAGCTGGTGACACCGTTACGGCCGTCATGGCCGTGGCCCTAGCCGTGGACGCCACCCCTCTCGAGGCAGCAGTTCTGGCAAACCATGCGGCTGCGGTTGAAGTAGGGAAGGCGGGGGTGGCAACGGTCTCCCCCGAAGAGATTCTGAGGCAACAAGAAGCTTTCGTCGAAAAGGGAACATCATGAGTGAACTGAATCCTGTGAAGACGGATGGAGCGCCTGGGGCCATCGGGCCCTATTCACAGGCCATGTCCGTGGATGGCTGGGTTTTCTGTTCGGGCCAGATCCCCATCGATCCCACCACAGGCGAGTTGGTGGAGGGGTCTATTGGTGCTCAGACCGATCAGGTCTTGAAGAACCTGGCCGCTGTTCTCGAGGCGGCCGGAGCCTCCCTCGCCCGTGTCGTGAAGACCACGGTCTTCCTTTCCGACATGAGCTATTTCACCGATATGAATGAGGTCTACGCCGAGCATTTTGGGGACCACCGCCCCGCCAGGGCGGCCGTAGCGGTCAGGACCCTTCCAAAGAACGTAGACGTGGAGATCGAAGCGGTCGCGAGGATTTCCTGAATAAGTGAGCCTGCCCGTGTCAGTCCCACATTTCGCGGACAGGCTCCCTACACCAACAGCGTTGTTGACGTGACGTGGGACTCGAGCGGGGTCCTCCGTGACCAAATTTTCCTGTCCTGACAAAGGGGAATGGAAATGTCTTTCCGATTCATGCCTCGGTTTTTCTGGCCGCGGATGGTTCCGTTGGTTGCCGCCGCGCTCCTGCTTCTTTCTGCCAGTCCTCTTGGGTCCCAGGAAGTGGTCCCCGAAGAGTTCTTCGAGGGTCTTCGATGGCAGAACGTGGGCCCCGAC
>Ga0255054_10001330_pt1 | contig 14539 bp, 11 predicted proteins | sample JV7_2_23_MG_FD_188634 | JGI IMG/M metagenome (GOLD analysis project Ga0255054, IMG submission 188634) | Seawater microbial communities from Jervis Inlet, British Columbia, Canada - JV7_2_23 | ecosystem: Environmental > Aquatic > Marine > Inlet | place: Canada: British Columbia | collected...
ATCCTGCTCATCGACGAGATAGAGGCCATCGCCCCTGCCCGGACGGCCGAGGACGCCGGTGAGGTTTCCCAGCGCATCGTGAGCCAGCTCTTCCGCGAGCTGGATGAACTCCACGGTTCACTGGGTGTCCTGGTCGTGGCCGCGACGAACCGTATAGATCTGATGGAGCCTGCACTGCTGAGGGCGGGACGCTTCGACTACATCATCGAGTTCCCCATGCCCACCAGGGACGAGAGGGTGCAGATCCTGGATATATACCTTAAAGAGATGCCGCTGGACCCCAAGGTCGACATCGGTAACCTGGCCGAAATGAGCGAAGGGTGGTCCGGCGCGGACATTGAGGCAATGTGCAAGAAGGCGGTCATGCTGGCACTGGATGAATGCCTGACCAGCGGGAAGGATGCTGATCTGAGCAAGTGCGTCATCGCACCCGATCACTTCGAGCAGGCGACTGCACAAAACTTTGTTTTTAATGATAAATCCCCCACAGTCCGGCACTGACCTCAAGTTCCGGTTCCTGGGGGGGGGAAAAAAGGAAAAAAATTGTTCAAACCGGTTAAAAAAACAAGGGTCTACGAAGAGATCGTGGTCAAGGTCAAAAATATGATCGAGAAAGGCCGGCTTCATTCGGGAGATCAGCTTCCCTCGGAGCGGGAACTGGCGGAACTGTTCAACGTCAGCAGGTCCTCTGTCCGGGAGGCCCTCCGGTCACTGGAGACCCAGGGATATCTGGAAAGCCGGCAGGGTGACGGGACTTACATAGCCCGGCAGCCGGTCGAATCCCTGGTCAACCCTCTGGCCACGGTTATCTTCAGCGAGAAGGACGGCCAGATGGAACTGTTCGAGATGCGCCGGCTCATCGAGCCTCAGCTGGCCTACCTGGCAGCCGAGCGAGCCACACCCGAGGAGATCGTCATGCTCGGCAAGGCTCTGGAGCTCCAGGAGGCCGCCTTCGCCAGGGGTGAAAGCGGGACGGAAGTTGACAAGACCTTCCACTACATCCTCGCGAAAGCCGCCAAGAACAAGGTCATCCTGCGCATTATCGATAATATCATGGATCTTCTGGCCGAGAGCCGGGACAAGTACCTTCAGGTCGATGGGAGGTCCGAGATGTCCCTGGTCCGCCACAGGGAGGTCCTTAACGCTATCAGATCCGGGGACAAGGAACTCGCCGCCAGGGTCATGCAGGATCACCTGGAGGATATAGAGGTCAGCCTGTTCTCGGAAAAAAAGAGTGAAAATATACAGAATAAGACAGGAAAGGGGGGTAGAAAGAGCACGGTCCTTTAAAGAAGGTTTACCAGGTTTCTTCACATGAACAAAGGAGGAATTACGTTATGTCACAAGAGGTGTATGAAGTTACAATTTGGGCACGTGGAGTGTTCCAGGACATGGAAGGGCGACACGCGACCCTGCTGATGGCAAACGCCGCCGACCTGGGTGGCAAATTTGTCCAGGCATGGGATGACTACGCTGACCTTCCGGACCGCGTGGGCGTACCGCTTCGCAAGTACGTTCGCCTGAGCGACGAAGAGATCGAGATGCGCTTTGTCTACGTAAACAACAACCCCGTCCTCGTGATGATCATGGACGACACCATCGTCAAGGGTTTGAACATCCTCAGGGGTATGCCGCAGGGCGGATCCCTCGTGGTTAACACCAAGAGAACCCCCGACGAGATCCTGGCTTTCATCCCCAACAAGGAGCTCCTTAAAAACATCGTGTGTGTGGATGCCAGCGGGATCGCCAGCGACGCCGCTATCGACTTCATGGGTTCTGAGGGTGGCGTGGAAGTGGCCAGCGTCGGCGCGGGTATCTCGGCACCACTGGTTGGCGCGGCCTCCAAGGTTTGCGACCAGTTCACCGTTGAGAACGTTGTCAAAGTCGCTGCCAACAAGGACGGTGTGCAGAAGGGTTTTGATACTGCACAGGTAAAAGCCCTGTAGTTGAAAGGAGAATAAAATGTCAAGATTTATTATCCCGAAACACCTTGAGGTTCCCCTGGGCGCCTGTCTGCCGGCACCCGTGAAGGAGCAGCCCGGCATGATCACCGGCAACTGGCGGACCGAGCGGCCCGTTATCGATCACGAGGCCTGCACGACCTGCCTGAACTGCTTCATCTACTGCCCGGACGCATGCTGGCACCTGGATGAGAAGACTGAGCAGATGGTGTGGAACGCGGACTACTGCAAGGGTTGCATGATCTGTGTCAACGAGTGCGCTCCCAACTGTCTCTCGATGGTCAACGAGCTGGAGTTCCCCGACGGCGTAGTTCGTCTGGAGAAGCCCTTCTAAGAGGAGGTTTATAAGATGGCAAAAGAAGTATTTTACAGCGGCTGCGCCGCTGCGGCATACGGTGCCAAAGATGCGAGAGTCGAGGTGATCAGCTCGTACCCCATCCGCCCCTACACGGGCATCATGATGGAGCTGTCGAAGCTGGTTGCCAACGGTGAACTCGAAGCTGAGTTCGTTCACGGAGAGGGCGAACACGCCCAGGTCTCCATTGCCTACGGGGCCGCCGCGGCTGGCGCGAGAGCCTACACCGGCAGCTCCGGTGTCGGAGTTACCTACGCCATGGAGTGTTACTCCCCCGCAGCCGGCGGACGCCTGCCCTGCCAGATGGCCATCGCCGACCGTGCCCTCGATCCCCCCGGTGATTTCGGTTCCGAGCACACGGACGTCATGAGTGCCAGGGACCAGGGCTGGATCATGGGTTGGGCCGAGTCCCCCCAGGAGGTCTACGACAACACGATCATGTACTACAGGATCGGTGAGGACCACAGGGTTCTGCTGCCCCAGTTCTGCTGTCAGGACGGTTACTTTGTTTCCCACATCCCCGGCAGGATGCAGATGGAAGACCAGAAGGCTGTCGATGACTTCCTTCCGCCTTACAACCATCCCCACACCCTGGATCCCAACAAGCCCATTAACCACGGTCCCCAGATCTTCCCTGACCAGGGTTCGGCTATCAACGTTCAGCGGGCAGTTGCTTTCGACGATGTCGAGGCAGTCATCGCTGAGGTGGTAGGAGACTACAACAAGGCATTCGGCCGGGACTACAGCCCCTTCGTGGACGAGTACATGATGGACGACGCCGAGATCTGCTTCTTCCTGCAGGGCGCCCACGCCAGGACCGCCCGCTATGCTGTGAACCACCTGCGCAAACAGGGCATTAAGGCCGGCGTTTCCAGGCTGCGCTTCATGAGGCCCTTCCCCACACAGGCCGTGATGGAGTCCCTTTCCAAGGTCAAGGCTGTCGGGGTCGTCGAGACGAACACCTCCTACGGCGGAGCTGCCCGTGGCGGCGCCATCATCCACGAGGCAAGGCATGCGTGCTACAACCTGGATAACAGGCCCATCATCACCTCCTTCATGGCCGGTCTTGGTGGCGAGATTGTTACGCTCAACGAGTTCTACGCCATGGCCAAGGTTCTTTCCGATGCGGTCAAGAGCGGGAAAGCCAACGATTCCTACTGGATGAACTTCGAGAAGGAAGTTCTGGATACTCATTCCTAAGGGAGAGGCTATCTTGACTTTGCGAAGGATTAGGATCCTGGCATTTTTGAAAGGAGAATAAAGTAATGGCGAAAGAAGTTAAAACCCAGAATCTGGAAATGTCCAAGTCGCTCCGACAGGTGACCCAGGATGAATGGTACGTTCCTGGACACCGGACCTGTCAGGGTTGCGGACCGGCTCTAGTCTATAAACTGGTCTCCAAGGCCGCTGGCGCCAATTCAATCTTCCTCGGCCCCACAGGCTGCATGTACGTGGCCAACACGAGTTACCTTTGTGCCCCCTTTGCCTATCCGTGGATGCACACCCAGATCACCAACGCCGGCGCCGTGGCTTCGGGTGTCGAGGCTGCCTATCAGATATTGATCCGAAAGGGCAAGTACAAGGGTGAGCTGCCCAACGTCGTCGTCATGGCTGGTGACGGTGGCTCCATCGACATCGGCCTTCAGGCCATGTCGGCCATGATGTACAGGGGCCACGATGCCCTCTTCATCATGTACGACAACGAGTCCTACGCCAACACGGGTATCCAGACCTCCCCGATGACCCCCTACGGCGCCAACACGACCTTCACGCCCCCCGGCAAAGAGGTTCCCGAGGGCAAAGTACTCTTCCCCAAGGACGCGCCCCAGCTGGTCATCGGCGGCCACCCGGCAGTGCACTACGTCGCTACGGCTTCGTGTGCCTACCCGGTGGACCTCATCAACAAGGTGCGGAAAGGCCTTAATTACAAAGGCCCCTCCTTTATTCACATACACTCACCCTGCCCCAAGGGGTGGCTGTTTGACGCCTCTAAGACCATCGAGGTCGCCAAGCTGGCTATCCAGACCGGCATGTGGGTTAACTACGAGTGGGAGAACGGTGAGTACACCTACCAGCACACTCCCAAAGAGTACAAGCCCGTCAAGGAGTACATGAAGGGCCAGTACCGGTTCAACCACCTTACAGATGCGCACTACGCCAAGATGCAGGCCTTCATCGATGCCAAGCTCAAGGCTCCCGGCAAGCCCGTCGCCGTTCCGGTGCAGGGTCCGAGAGAGCAGGCGTAGCAGGATTGTTGTATTGAGTAAATGTGGATCATTCTATAATATGATCTGATCAGGTGTTCTCAAGGTTCAGGCAGCTTTCCCGGGATCGTCCCGGGGGGCTGCCGGGACCCTGAGACGTATTTTTTAACCCGTACATTCAGCGAAAAGGAGGTGTGTCGGAAAAAGCGTCTAGATAAGTGATGACCAAGGGGGGTCATAAATGGTCTAGGTTTACCCTTAAAGGAGGTGTTAAGACCATGAAAGTACTAAGAACTCGATTATTCATCCTTTTGTTGGTTCCAATCGCCTGTATCTTCCTATTTGGACAGGTAGCTGAAGCTGCCTGGCCGACCAGGCCCGTTGAGTGGACGATCTCGGCCGGCGCTGGCGGCGGTGCGGACAAATACGCCCGATTCCTCATCGGTCTCAACGTTAAAGGGAAGTACATTTCAGAGGCTATCATTCCCGTTAACAAGCCCGGCGGAGCCGGCGCTGTTGCCATGCAGGCCGTTCTAGGCCAGAAGGGCAACGGGTACCAGATGCTCATCACCCTGAACAGCTTCATCACCACCCCGCTGTTCCAGAGCCTGCCCTTTACCTTCCGAGACTTCACGCCCATCGCCTTGCTTGCTCTCGACAACTTCCCACTCTGGGTCCCGAAAGACAGCCCCTTCAAGTCGTTTGCCGACTTCGTAGCAGAAGGCAAGAAGAGGAGCCTCCAGGTTGGTGGCACGGGCTCGAAGCAGGAAGACGAGATCGTCTTCAGGGCCATCGAGAAGCAGATGGGCCTCAAGCCCCTCAAATACGTGCCCTTCAAGGGCGGCGGTTCAGTGGCCAAGGCCCTCGTGGGTAAGCACATCGAGGCTTCCGTGAACCAGGTCAGCGAAGCTGGCGGGTTCTTCCCCGAATTCGTACGGCCCCTGTGCGTTTTCCAGGACAATCGCCTCGATATCCCCGGATACGAGAACGTCCCCACGGGCAAAGAGGCCGGTATGGATTTCAGCTACAACATGATGCGCGCCATCTTCGCGCCTCCCGGCATCTCCAAGGAGGCCCAGGACGGGCTGGTCGGGCTGTTCGAGAAAATCTCCAAGGATAAAGAGTGGCTGGCCTTTGCCGCCAAGACCGGTCTTGTGGCTACTTTCGTCACCGGCGACGATCTCATGAAGTTCGCAGAGGAATACGAGAAGAAGCACATTGCGATCATGAAAGATCAGGGCTGGCTCAAATAGTACGTAATCAAGGGGAAATTAGCTGATAGAACAAAAAGGGGTGCAGGGTACTTGCACGATGCCTTGCACCCCTTTTCCTGACCCCTTAGGAGGATCAATTGAGAAAAGGTGAAATGATCACAGCAGGTGTGTTTATGCTCCTGTCAGTGCTTGTTATGATCGAATGTTTCCGGCTGGGGTTCGGATGGGATGAGATGAGCGGGCCTCAGGCCGGTTTCGTCCCCTTCTACCTGGCGATGTTAATGATATTATCATCTCTTTTCATCTTCTACCTCGGATGGAAGGGTGAGAAGAAAGAGGACGACAACTTTTTCATCAACAGGGAGGGTATGATGGAGGCCATCAAGATAGCGGCCACAGCCCTTCTTTTCACCATTATCCTCGTCTTTGCCGGTGTTTACTTTGCCATGCTCATTTTTGCGCCCCTCTTCGTCAGATGGCTTGGCAGACACAACTGGCCGACTGTCATCATGTTTACGATCGGCATCACTCTTGCGATCTACTTCGGCATGGAAGTGGGTCTGAAGATCCCTCTGCCCAGAAGCCCTCTGTACATGCAGGGAAAATTCTTCATTTAAGGTCAAGAGGGGGGTTTCCCGAAGGCACCGTCCCCGATCCAAAGCGGTATAGATACCGTATCAGGCGGGACAGATATCAATTCCGGCCGAACAAGGAGCTAAGCGGACAGTCATCGGGAGATACAAAGGAAAATTACGGCTTGCATATATTGCATGCGAGCGTGAAATCAACAGGGTTATATATAATGACATCACAGATCGGGAGGTCTAGATGGAAACATTAGGTCACCTAATGATGGGGTTCGGGGTCGCCTTTCAGCCCCTGTCCCTATTAATGATGGTCCTTGGTCTGCTGCTGGGTCTTGCGGTGGGTGTTCTGCCCGGATTGGGCGGTACCGCCGGAGTGGCCCTCCTGCTACCACTGACCGTACTCGTTCCGCCCGAGGTTGCGATCATTTTCCTCGCGGCGATCTACTGGGGCGCCCTTTATGGGGGTGTTATCACCTCCATCCTGTTCGCCATACCGGGGGAGCCGTGGTCGGTGGCGCTCATCTTCGACGGTTACCCCATGGCGAAGCAGGGCAAGTCGGGACTGGCCCTTTCCGCCGCGTTCCTTTCATCCTTTGTCGGGATAATCGTCGCGGCCGTTTTCTTCGTCGCGGCGGCCATGCCCCTGGCCCTTTTCGCCCTGAAGTTCGGTCCCCCTGAGATGTTCGCCATCATGCTGCTTGCCTTCAGTACCTTCGTGGGGCTTGGCACAGGCCACCCCGCCAAGACCCTGGTGACCACCGCCTTCGGGCTCCTTCTCACCATGGTGGGACTGGATATCGTGACGGGTCAGCCCCGTTTCACATTAGGCACGATCACCTGGATGAGCGGCTATCACTTCGTTCCCGTTACCATCGGTCTTTTCGGTATAGGGGAGATCATGATCGACGGGGAAGACCGCTTCAACACTGAGATAAAAGAGGTCATCCACGCCAAGGTGGGCATCAAGGACATGAAAGAAGGTCTGGCGGCCATATGGGCCTTCTTCCCCCAGACGATCGCCGCCTCTGTCATGGGCTTCTTCGTCGGCGTTCTTCCTGGTACAGGGGCGACACCCGCCTCCTTCCTGGGCTACGGTCTCGCCAAGCAGTACTCCAAGAACCCTGAAAGATACGGTCACGGGGCCATCGAAGGGATCATCGCGCCTCAGGCGGCGGCGAACGCCGCCGGTACCGGGTCACTGCTCCCCATGGTCTCACTGGGCATCCCCGGATCGCCCACGGCAGCGGTCCTTCTGGCGGGTCTGTACATGTGGGGCCTTTGGCCCGGTCCGCGGCTGTTCATGGAGGAGCCGGTCTTCGTGTGGGGCCTCATCGCCAGCCTGTTCCTGTCCGGCACCGTCTGCCTGATCATCTGCATGATCGGGGTGCCGTGGCTTGCGGCCATCATGCGGGTGCCGTGGGGTCTGCTGACGCCCGTGATCATTATCGCCTGCTTCATCGGCAGCTTCGTCATGCGAAACCTCATGTTCGACGTCTGGTGCACCTTCGCTTTCGGCGTCATCGGGTACGTCCTGAAGAAGCTGAAGTATCCACTCGCTCCCTTGGCCGTGGCCCTGGTGCTTGGCGCCATGACCGAGCGGTTCCTGCGCCAGTCCCTCATCATGGGCGACGGGTCCTTCGGCATCTTCTTCACACGCACCATCTCGGCCTCGTTCATGGCTGTCGCTTTCTTCCTGTTCCTGTTCCCTGCTCTACAGGCCGTCAGGGCCAAGATCAAAGCAGGTAAAGCGGCTGCTGCATAGTGTAGGTCTTTTCGGGGCTGGCCCCTGGTTTGGGGTCAGCCCCGGGTTTTCGGTTGCGATAACATTATGAAACTCAGGGCGCAGCTAATGGATAGCGCTCGATAGAAACCAGTTTCAAGCTTGGGAAAACAGCTGTGACACTTCATCCAGGGAACACTATCGAGGAGAAGCGGGCCGGGTGGGTGAATAACCTCAACCGTCCTACCGCCTCTCCTTTTTTAAGGGGGGCCTGGTCATGAGTGCTGGAAAGAGGATCCTGATAACGGGAGGTGCCGGTTCGTGCGGCATGTTCCTGACCGACTCGCTTTTAAAGCGAGGATACGAAGTCACCGTTTTCGACAGGGATATCGCGCCTGTGAAATCCATAGAGGATGATCATCTGACCCTTATAGATGGTCACCTCGAGGACCGTGGTTTGGTGAAAGAGGCGGTCGAGGGCATGGATGCCGTTATTCACCTTGCCTGGTCCTTCTCCTCTGATCCGATGGAGGTGCTCCAGCAGGATCTGAAGGGCCATATCAACCTGCTCGAGGAGATGGCCGAACAGAAAACGGAGCACCTGATCTACACCAGCACAGCTGTTGTATACGGGAAGCCCAGGTACTCGCCCATCGATGAGGACCATCCTCTCATCGTGGAAGAGGCGAGGAAACCTCTTTACGGCATCACAAAGGCAGCGGCAGAAAAACTCTGCCTGTTGTACTGGAAAGAACGGGGTCTGCCGGCCACGGTAATACGGTTCTGGTGGGCCTTCGGGGACGACATCGGCGGCAGGCATTTAAGGCAGATGCTCCAGACTGCCGCAGATGGGGAGCCGCTTGAGTTTCCCGGTGATTCGGGAGGGAGTTTTCTATACCTGAAGGATCTTTACCAGGGCGTAGAAAAGTGTCTTTTCAGACCGGCCGCCTACGGGCAAACTTTCAATATGGCCACAGTCTATGTTACGTGGGACGAGGTGGCCGGTATCGTCAGAGAGGTGACCGGTTCCACCTCGGAGATCAGGTCCATCTCCGCCAGCGAGTGGAGGGGCAGCGCTTTTCTGGCTGATCCGTGGGAACTGGACGATACCCTGGCCAGGCAGCTTGTAGATTATTCGCCGACTGACGCTAAAGAAGCGAAAATGTTACTGAAAAGCGCTATAACCAGACGCTGGGAGAGCATGAAGAACAGCTGAAGGTCGAGCTGAAAGCGATCCGGAAAAAAAAGTGATAACCGGTTTATGACCGGCACCCATTCATAACGTTTTATTCTCATTGAGGGGAGTTTTATGGAACCCATCCAGATCACTACAATCGTGATTTTCACGATCACGATCATTTTCGTCATCATACGCAAGATCGACACCGTGGTCGCGGCCCTGCTCGGTGTTATCGCCATGGTGGTGGTAGGGAGCATGACCGAGGTCCAGGCCTTCCAGTTCGTGGACTGGAACGTCCTCATGATCCTGATAAGCGTCTGGCTCATCGCCGGGTACTTCAGTAAAACAGGTATTCCCGAATATCTTGGAGACCGCACCCTTCACTGGTCCAAAGGGAACATCCCTCTGTTTGTAACCCTCATAGGTGGTCTTGCCGGTTTTGTCTCCATGTTCATAGACAACGTGGTTGTTGTTCTTATGCTGGCCCCCATCATCTTTCACATCCGCAAACTCTACGGTTTCAAGGCTACCGGTCCAATCCTGTTCATAGGTTTGTGCTCCAACTTTATGGGGACGGCGCTTCTCCTCGGCGATCTCCCACCCCAGATGCTCCACAGTGTTTCAGGAGTCGAATTCTTCGGCTTCATCTGGCATTCAGGGAGGCCCTCGTCGTTCTTCATTCTTACAGCGGTTTATCTCATAGTCTGCTTTCTCTTCTACCGTTTCAAGTTCCTCAAGTCGGACCTTGCTTTTTGTGTCCTCGATGAGGAAGCGGCACATGCGGCCGCTGGTGAGACTGTCGAGCACATCAAGGACAAGAAGTTCGCCCTCCTTGTGGTTGGCGGTTTCATCTTGACCATCATAGCCATGGCCTTGAGACAGCACCTGGGGGTCAAGCTCGGATTCATCGCCTTCACAGGAGCCGTTTTTATAGTTCTTGCCATTGAGATCCTTAAAAAACCTCTCAATTTCGATGTCCCTGATCTCGAGCATATGCTGGCCGAGATCGAATGGAGCGCTATCGCATTTTACGCAGCCCTGTTCGCCCTTGTGGGCGGCCTGGAGCACACCCACCTCCTCGAGATCGTGTCCAACTGGTTTGTTCCCTTTATACAGGAAGGCCTTCTTGTCGGTACGTCGGTCATGTACTGGGTCACGGCTCCCATCGTTGGAATTGTCGAACACGACGCCTTTATTCTGACACTCCTTTACGTCATCAGGGATCTGGGTGAAACAATGGATATAAATGTTTGGCCCTATTACTGGGGTCTTGTCTGGGCGGGGACGCTTGGAAGTAACCTCACCATCGCTGGCGCACCTGCTCTTTATGTGGCCCTTACCATGGGTGAAAAGGAGGACGGGGAGAAGTTCTCCCTCAAGGAGTTCTTCTCGTATACGGTTCCTTATGTGGTGGCCTCGCTTGTACTATGCTACATCTTAATGGTGCTCATCTGGGTTTTACCCTACATGAGATGATCGGCTATCAGTACGGGGAATGGATCCTATGGAGCGTAACAGGGAAGCTCCTGTCAACCCATGTGTCCTTCGCCAGTCGGTTGTTAATTTTACCGTTTGGCTTAAGTAAAACGTTTTGTAAAGTAGTATCCCGTGCATGTTAAAGAAAAGGCCGTTGCGGATCGAAAGAAAATCGCCCAAGGACAAAGAAATGGACATAGCGCTATACTTTAACATAGAGGGAAGGTAGCCTTCATTACGATCGCAGTGTGTGGAGATTCAAGGGGGCACAGTGCAGGATTAGCGGATTTTACATCGAACCCCTCAATTGGAGTACAAACATGAGCACTCAGAGAATAGCAGCGCTTGAAGGACGGATCACAGAGGAGATGCGGCACGTTGCCGCCGAGGAAAACCTCAGCGTCGAGGAGGTGTGCGCCTCCCTGGCCAGCGGGGAATCGGCCATTCCGGCGAACCCCGCTCATACATCCTTAAAGCCCAAAGGCATAGGCAAGCCTTTTTCCGTAAAGATCAACGCCAATATCGGTACCAGTCTCGCCTGCAACGATCCTGAACTGGAACTTGCCAAACTCGAGGCTGCTATCGACGCTGGTGCAGATGCGGTGATGGACCTTTCTACCGGGGAAGGGGCAGGTGAACTGAGGAAAGAGATCGTAAAGCGGTCCACCATACCCGTAGGCACAGTACCCATGTATGACGCGGCGCTGCACGCTTACGAGAAAAAAGGTGACCCGTCTCTGTTTGACCCGGACGATCTTTTTGAGGCCATTACCCGGCACGCTGAGGACGGGATCGATTTCGTCACCGTGCACTGCGGGGTAACACGGTCATGTGTGGAAAAGGTACGCAGTTCCAAGCGGGTGACACGCATCGTCAGCCGCGGAGGATCGCTCCTCGCGGCCTGGATGGAAAGGGAAGGGGAGGAGAACCCCCTTTACACCCGTTACGATGAGATGCTCGAGATCCTCAAGAAGCACGACGTGACTATCAGCCTGGGTGACGGGCTCCGGCCCGGGTGTGGAGCAGACGCCACCGACCCTGCCCAGCTCCAGGAGCTTATTACACTTGGTGAACTGACTCTGCGTGCGTGGGAAGCTGGAGTGCAAGTTATGGTTGAAGGTCCCGGACATATCCCCCTTAACCAGATACAGGCGAACGTTATACTCCAGAAGCGGCTTTGCCACGGAGCTCCCTTCTATGTGTTGGGGCCGTTGGTAACCGATATCGGGGCCGGTTACGACCATATAACAGGCGCCATAGGCGGAGCCCTTGCTGGTATGGCGGGAGCCGACTTCCTGTGCTATGTTACGCCGGCAGAACATCTCTCCCTTCCGGACATGGACGATGTTCGAAGGGGTGTCATGGCCAGCAGGATCGCGGGCCATGCGGTTGATATCGCCAGAGGCAACCAGGCTGCCATTGACAGGGATCTGGCGATGTCCCGTTGCCGGGCAGCTCTGGACTGGAACGGCCAGATCGCTCACGCTCTGGATCCGGTAGAGGTTAAAAAGAGGCTGGGCGAAAAACAGAACATGGACGATGTTTGCTCCATGTGCGGGAAACTTTGCGCCATGAAGGTCTTCAGTTAAGGTCTTGACGGCTTGCCCCAATATTAAGATGCGCTGACCAGAACCGGGGTGCCTGTGGGCTCTCACGGGACTTATATACATAAAAAGTACTAAAATATTAAAGGGTTAGGGAGGTCGCGTATGGCTAAAAAGAAATATGTTTATTATTTTGGAGATGGAAAGGCTGACGGCACCGGGAAGATGAAGGACCTGCTCGGTGGAAAAGGAGCTGGTTTAGCTAATATGGTGAACCTGAAGTTTCCGGTTCCTTCCGGGTTCACGATCACCACGGAAGCCTGCAACACTTATTTCGCCAGTAAAAAGAAGTACCCGGGCGGGATGTGGGACCAGGTACTGGCCAACCTGAAGAAGGTTGAGAGGTCCATGGGGACCAAACTGGGGGACGCAAAGAACCCCCTTCTGCTCTCCGTCCGGTCCGGGTCTAAGTTCTCAATGCCGGGAATGATGGACACGGTCTTGAACCTCGGCCTTAACGACACGACGCTCAAGGCTCTTACCGCAAAGACTGGCAACGAGCGTTTCGCCCTTGATACCTACAGAAGGCTCATCACCATGTTCGGCAGCACCGTAATGGGTGTGGACAGAATGGTCTTCGAAAAAGTCCTTGAGGCAATGAAGAAAAAAAAGGGCGTCGAAGAGGATACTGATCTTAACGCCGACGACCTGCGCGTTCTCGTGGAAAAGTTCAAGGTCATTTACAGGAAAGAAACCGGTAAACCCTTTCCAAAGGACCCCCTGCAGCAGCTTAAACTGGCTATCAACGCCGTTTTTGACTCCTGGTTCGGTGACAGGGCCGTAACCTACAGGAACCTGAATAGTATTGCCCACGATCTCGGGACAGGGGTCAACGTACAGGCTATGGTTTTCGGTAATATGGGAGAGAACTCCGGTACAGGCGTAGGGTTTACACGCGATCCCTCTACAGGGAGGAAGAAGTTCTTCGCCGAGTACCTCATCGACGCCCAGGGCGAGGATGTTGTCGCCGGCATAAGGACTCCTCTTCACATCAACGAGATGAAGAAAAAGGTGCCGGCTGCATTCAAAGAGCTGGACCGTATCTACAACAAGCTGGAAAAGCATTACAAGGATATGCAGGACATCGAGTTCACCGTTCAGGAAGGTAAACTGTACATGCTCCAGACCAGGGTTGGTAAGCGTACCGGAGCGGCTTCGCTGAAGATAGCAATTGACATGGTAAAGGAAGGACTCATCGATAAAAAAGAAGCTGTAATGAGGATCGATCCTGCCCAGCTCGAGCAGCTAATGCACCCCCGAATTGATCCCAAGTTCAATTACAGCGCCATTGCTCAGGGCCTGCCCGCCTCGCCGGGCGCCGCTGTCGGGTATGCTGTTTTCTCTGCAGAAGACGCAGAAAAGGCTGCCGCCAAGGGAGAGGACGTGATCCTGGTGAGGCCCGAGACATCCCCCGAGGATATCGGCGGCATGGACGCGGCCCAGGGGATCCTCACGGCAAGAGGCGGTATGACCTCCCACGCCGCGGTTGTGGCAAGAGGGATGGGTAAATGCTGTGTGGCCGGCTGCACCGCGGTCAACATCGAAGAGAAGAAAAAATCGTTCTGGGTTGGTTCGACTACCGTAAAAGAAGGCGATATCATAACCCTTAACGGCACGACCGGCGAGGTTATCGTTGGCTCTGTTCCACTGGTTCAGCCTGAAATGACCGGAGATTTCAACACCATCTTGAAGTGGGCAGACGAGTTCAGGGAAATGGGTATCAGGGCCAACGCTGATACACCCACCGACGCACGGGCTGCCCTCAAGTTCGGCGCCGAGGGCATTGGGCTGGTACGAACCGAGCACATGTTCTTCGAGGGGGACAGGATCAAGGCGGTCCGTGAGATGATCCTTTCCGACGACGAGGCGGGCCGAAGGAAAGCTCTAAAAAAGATCCTCCCAATGCAGAGGTCTGATTTCGCCGCCATCTACAAGGTCATGAACGGTAAGCCGGTAACCATCAGGCTCCTGGATCCGCCCCTGCACGAGTTTCTGCCAAAGACCGATGCTGAACTCAGGGAGATCGCCAGAGACCTGGGAGTTCCTTTCAAGAAGATCCAGGCCAGGAACAAGGCGCTGCATGAGTTCAACCCCATGCTGGGACACAGGGGCTGCCGGCTGGCCATCACATACCCTGAGATCTACGAGACACAGGTGCAGGCCATCATCGAGGCTGCCTGCCAGGTGGCCAAAAAAGGTATCAAGGCGATTCCTGAGATCATGATCCCTCTCATAGCC
>Ga0255054_10001331_pt1 | contig 14536 bp, 12 predicted proteins | sample JV7_2_23_MG_FD_188634 | JGI IMG/M metagenome (GOLD analysis project Ga0255054, IMG submission 188634) | Seawater microbial communities from Jervis Inlet, British Columbia, Canada - JV7_2_23 | ecosystem: Environmental > Aquatic > Marine > Inlet | place: Canada: British Columbia | collected...
CCAGCTCGAGGGCACGCCCGAGTTGGAGAAGGAGCTCTCGTTGTTCAACAAGGTGGGCGATCTCTATCTCAGGACCGGCAAGGTGCAGGCGGGCGTCGAGACCTACGAGCGTGCCGTCACCATCTACGAAGAGGGCGGTCTCCACAACAACGCCATCGCCCTCTGCAACAAGATCCTCCGCAACGCCCCGGGCCGTACCCCGATCTATCTCAAGCTCGCCAAGCTGATGGTCCAGCGCGGCTTCGTCGCAGAGGCGAAGCAGAACCTGCTGGAGTACGCTGAGCGGATGCAGAAGGCGGGGCAGGTGGACGACGCCTTCAATGCGTTGAAGGAGTTCGCCGATCTCTCGCCCGATAACGAGGAGATCCGCCTGCTGCTCGCCGAGCAGCTCAAGGCCGCCGCCCGCACCGAGGAGGCCCAAGAGCAGCTGGCCGCCCTGTACCACGAGCTCGAGGCCAAGGGCGACAAGCAGCGCAGCAGGTCCACGCTCGACAAGATCAAGGCGATAGATCCGGATTTCGACGCCGGGGCGGCACCCAAACCGGAGGTGAAGGAGGCGGCGAAGAGAGGTGAGCTCGTCTTCCTCGATCTGGACGAAGCTGTGTCGGCGGAGCCGGAGCCTGCCGTCGAGGAGCCGGTCGAGGCGTTGGACATCGAGCCGACAGCGGTGGTCGAAGAGACGGAGCCCGCGGAGCCGGTGGAGGCGATCGATCTCGAGCGAGCCTCGGCCGACTACCTGGTCCCGGATGAGTCGGTGGAGGCAATGTCGGGACTCGAGGTGGGAGGTCAGTTCGAGGGGCCGGCAGCGGGAGAGGTGGCCGAACTCGAGATCGAGCCCACGGACGTGGGCGAGGCGATCGACGAGGTCGCCGCGGAGATTATGCAGCGCAGCTCGGAGGGGTTCGTTCCTCCCGACGCGATGATCGAGCCTCCGAGTGAGGACGTAGCGCCCGCTGCTGTCGAGGAGCCGCCGGAGGCGGTCGAGGAAGATGTCGAGCGCACCTCCGAGGGTTTCGTGCCGCCGGAAGCGATGATCGAGCCTCCCCCCGAGGTGGCTCCTGCGCCCGAGCCCGAGGTGGCTCCTGCGACCGAGCCCGAGGCGGCCCCTGCGCCCGAGCCCAAGGCGGCCCCTGCGCCCGAGCCCAAGGCGGCCCCTGCGCCCGAGCCCAAGGTGGCCCCTGCGCCGGAGCCGGAGCTTGTTGCGAGCGATGAGGGCGATGGCGAGCTCGAAGTGCCGGACCTGGACCTGAGCGGTGACATCACCGCGGAGGAAGCGGCGGCCGCCGGCACCATCGAGCAGCCGCGCTCCACGGGCGACCCCGGGTTCCACAGCCCGCAGGTGCGGACGCTCGACATGAGCGCCTGGGATACGCCGCTTCCGGGCGCGGAGTCCCTCGACCCGCAGGAAGCGGTTGCGATGCCGGTTGCGGAGCCGCCCGCCACGATGGTTCCAGCCGGTGTCGACGAGCTCCTGGACCAGGTGGCGGACGATCCCGACAACCCCGATCTGCACCGCAGTCTCGGCGAGGCGCTGCTCGAGCAGGGCGAGCGCGAACGCGGCGTGGAGGAGCTGGATATCGCGCTCGAGATCTACCAGCTGAAGGAGGACTGGCGCGCGGCGGAGGGCCTCGCGGAGGAGATCCTCCGCATCGAGCCGAACAGCGTGCGCCACAATCAGAACCTGGTGGAGTTCGCGTTCCGGCGCGGCGACAAGGAGCGGCTGGCGGAAGCCTATCTCGGCCTGGCGGACGCGCTGTTCCGGACCGGCGCCGCCGAGCGCGCGCACGCCGTCTACCAGCGGGTGCTCGAGCACGATCCCGGCAACGAGCGCGCCCAGCTCGGTCTGCAGACGCTCGAGCCGGCCGTGGCGGAGGAGCCGGAGCAGGCGGCGGTCGCAGAGACCGAGGCGCCGACAGCGGCCGCGCCAGGGTCCGAGTTCGTTGACCTTGCCGCGCTGGTGCTGGACGAAGATGTCGCCGCCCCGGTCAGGGACACCCGGATGCGCATCGAGGAGGAGGAGCCGACCGGGGACGAGCAAAGGGACTTCGAGGAGATGCTGGGCCAGTTCAAGAAGGGCATCGAACAGAACGTGGACGAGAAGGACTGGCGGGCGCACTACGATCTCGGGATCGCGTTCAAGGAAATGGGGCTGCTTGACGAGGCGATCTCGTCGTTCCAGAAGGCGCTGCGCTCTCCAGATGGGCGGCTGCGCGCGGCCGAGGCGCTCGGTCTGTGCTTCTTCGAGAAGGGACAGTTCGCGGTGGCGGCCACGGTGCTGCGTCGGGGGGTCGAGACGGATCGTGGCGGCGACGATGGCATGATCGGGCTGCTCTACTGGCTGGGGCGGTGCGAGGAGGAGCAGACCCGCGTCTCCGAGGCGCTGGTTCACTACCAGCGCGTGTTCGCCGTCGACATCAACTTCCTCGATGTGAGCGATCGGGTAAAACAGCTTGCCAAGGCGGGGGGCTGACGGTGGGGCCGCAACTGGCGCCGGTGTCGCTCGCGTCCATCCAGGAGCCGGTCCGCGAGGAGTTGGACGAGGTCTTCACCGAGCTGGGCCGGATCATCGCAGCTGAGTTCCCCCTCATCGACACGGTGAACCGGCATCTCCTCCATCTGCGGGGGAAGATGTTCCGCCCGACGCTGCTGCTGCTCACGGCGCAGGCGACCGAGAACACGCGGTCGCGCCGCTCGACGCTGGCCGCCGTCGTGGAGCTGATTCACCTGGCCACGCTCATCCACGACGACTCGGTGGACCACTCGGTGCTGCGGCGGGGACAGCCGACGGTGAACGCGCTGTTCAGTCACCAGATAGCGGTGATCATGGGTGACTACCTCTACTCGCGCGCGATCATCGAGCTGGTCGGGTTGGACGGCCTGGAGCCGCTCAAGGTGATGAGCCGGGTGACCAACGAGATGACGGTGGGCGAGATGCGGGAGATCACCGCCCACGACGTGCTGGACTTCTCGCAGGATGACTACGACCAGCTGATAGATGCAAAGACCGCCTCGCTGATGTCGGGCGCCTGCGAGGTGGGCACCCTCCGCGCTGACCCCGTCTACCGCGAACCGATGCGGCGCTTCGGCCGCAGCCTGGGGATGGCGTTCCAGATCGTGGACGATCTGCTGGACTATACGAGCAGCGAGGACGTGACGGGGAAACCGGCTGGACTCGACCTGCGCGAGCACAAGATCACGCTCCCCCTGATTGCGGCGCTCCCCGCGATGGACGACCGTGAGCGAGCAGCCGTGAGCGCGCTGATGGATGATCCCACGCCATCCGACGACAGCATTGCCGAGGTCATCGCGATTACCGCGGAGCGTGGGGGCATCGAGGCGGCGCAGGCGCGGGCCGAGGAGTTTTCCGCTCTTGCCGAGGCCGAGCTCGAGGCGATTCCCGCCTGTCGCGCCCGCGACGCGCTGCGCGACTGCATCTCCTATGTCGTCGAGCGACAGAGCTGAGCGATGGCAATCGGACCGCGCCGACCCGTGTTCTACGTCTCCGTGCTCGCCCTGGGATTCGTGCTGGGCGGGTTCCTCTCGGCGCTGCTGCGGCGGTTCCTGCCGGAAGGACCGGCGAAGGAGTTCTTCACCTGGACGGTGACTCCTTCGGTCGGCCCGTTGCACTTGGACCTGATTATCTTCAGTTTGACGGTAGGGCCGCTCGCCCTGCAGGTGTCGCTGTTGGGGTTGGTGGGGATCGTGTTGGCGTATCTGCTGGCGAGATCGCTGTTCTAGAATTGCGAGGGCGTTATGCCATTCAATTTGGGCGTCACAGAGCTCCTGGTCATCATGCTCATCCTGCTGCTCGTGTTCGGCGCCAAGCGGCTGCCGGAGATCGGGTCCTCGATGGGGAAGGGGATCCGCGAGTTCAAGAAAAGCATTAGCGAGGTGAAGGACAGCATCGCCGAGACTGGCGACGGTGCATCGTCGTCGCGCAAGATCGACGCACCTAGCGACGCCGTACGCGGGGGCGAGCCCAGGAAGCTCGCCGACAAGAAGCTGTCCGAGTAGCGACGGCTCTCGAGATCCGGAACGCAAAACGCCGCGGGAGGCTCCCGCGGCGTTTCTTTTTCCCGGTCGTGATGGTCGCGGCGGCTAGAACCCGAGGCCCCCCGTGGGGAACGGCAGCTGGGGACCCTGCTGCTGTTGCCGCCTCATCTCCGCGCGGCTGTCCACCACGTCGGCGTCTTGACGCAGTGACGTGAAGACGATCTGAGCCCGGGTCTGCCGGGCCGCCTGCACCGCCTCTGCCCGCAGCTGATCCATCTGCACCGCGAATGCAACGGTGTCGGCGCCCTGCCGGCTCACGGCCTGCACGAGCAGGATCGCGTAGTCCGTCTCGAACGGCCCGCCCAACCCCCCGAGGGGGAGTCCGAAGGCAGCCCCCACCCCTTCCGGCGACTCGCGCAGGACGGGGCTGGGGGTCACCCGGGTGAACGGCCCCACCGTCTGCGGCGTGAACCGAAAGCCCTGCACGGCGGCCTCGAGAGACGCCCCGCGGGCCACGGCCGCAAGCACCGAGTCGGCGATTGAGCGGGCCGTGTCCCACATGGCCTCGCGCTGGGCGGCCGCCGCCGCCTCCTGCCGGATTTCTTCCAGGGGAGGCACGCCCGCCGGGATGACGCTGTCGAGCCTGAACACGTAGTAGGCCCACTCCGTCTCGATCACTTCGGAGGTCTGCCCCGGGGCCGCCTCGAATGCCCAGATTGCCGGGTCTCCGAGCAAGTACTGGCCCTGCGCGAGCTCCAGGCGGTTGCCCTTGTACACGGGGGTTGCCTGGGTGAGCACGAGGTGCATGCGCGCCGCCACGCTGTCCAAAACGGTTGGGTCGTCCTGGTCGGCGGCCAGCACGTCCAGCGAGTCCGCGCGGCGATCCACCTCCTCCAGGTGCTCGCCGTAGAGCTCGATCGGGATCAGAATGTGCTTGGCGTGGAAGCCGCTGTCGGACTTGGACTCGAGTTGGATCAGGTGATAGCCGAACCGCGTCAGCACGGGCTCGGAGAGCTCGCCGGGTCGCAGGTTGCGGACGGCCGCCTCGAACGGGGGCACGAAGGCGCCCCACTGGACCTCGCCCAGGTCACCGCCCACCGAGCGGTTGGACGAGTCGGCCGACTCGCGCGCGGCCACGGCTTCGAATCCGGTGCCGTCGATTATCTCCTGCCTGATCGAGTGGGCGCGCTCGAGGACGGCTGCCGAGTCGGATGGCAGCGCCCGCCGCGAGATGGCCACCAGGCTGAGGTACGCCTGTTCGGGCCGCTCGAACTCATCCCTGTGCTCGCGGTAGTAGCGCTCCACGGCCTCCTCGGAGACCTGGGCGCCGGCGCCCACCACCATCTGCGGCAGGATCGCGACGACGGTGGCGGTGGCCGAATCGTGCTGGTCGCGGAACAGCTGCCACAGCTTGGCGTCGGAGACGTACACGTCTTCCGTCAACTGCTCCATCAGCTTGATGCGCGGCAGCTCCTCGCGGTAGCGCGCCTCCAGCGCCAGCGCGAAGTTGGGATCCGCACCCGAGCCGAGGTAGCGCTGGTACTTGGCGAGGTCGAACTCACCTTCCGTCTGGAACTCCGGGATGTTGCGGATCTCGGGGAACGGTGCGTTGAGCATCAGCTGCCGGATCTCATTGTCCGTGACAGTGATGCCGCGCCGCTCGTACTCTTCGGCGAGCAGGATCTGCTGGATCAACTGCTCCAGCACTTCGTCTTCCTGGATCCGCTGCTCTTCGAGGGTGGTCGGCGTGGGAGCCCCCGCCAGCCGCTGCTGCTCCGAGACGTTGCGCACCGCTGCCGAGAGCGTCTGGAAGTCGATCTTCCGGCCGTTCACGCGCGCAACCTCATCGCTGACCCCACCGCTCCTTTGGCCGGTGGCATCCATGCCCCACTCGAAGACCATCCAGCCGACGAAGCTCACGGCTACGATGACCATGATCCAGGGCGCGATTCCGCGCATTGTACGCATCATGTGTCCAACTCCTACCCGGGCGGTCCTGAGAGCCGCTAAGTCTAAGTGTGACAAGGCGGAATCTCAAGGCGTATCAGGTTGACAGGCGGTCAAAGTACAGTAGTTTCGGGGCGAGGCTACACTCTCTCCTTCTGCGCCACGCCCATGGCATATCAGAGCGAAATAGAGAAGCTCGAGCAACGCTTTGGCGAGAAGCCCGAACAGTGGTTCGCGGCGCTCGCAGACGCGTACCGCAAGGCCGGCGAGCTCGACATGGCGCTGGACCTCCTCAACGCGTGGATCGAGAAGCGGCCGAACTACACGAGCGGACACATCGTGCTGGGGCGCTGCCTGCTCGACAAGGCGTCCCTGGACGAGGCGTTGAAGGCGTTCGAGAGAGTGCTCGGCCTGGATCCGGAGAACATCATCGCCATCAAGGCGCTGGCCGAGATCGCGGAGACGAGGGGCGATCGTGCGGGTGCCGAGCACTGGCTTCAGCAGTTGCTCGACGTGGACCCGATGAACGAGGAGGCGCACGAGGCGCTCGCCGCTCTGCGCGGCGAGGGTGCGGCGCCGGAAGCGGCGCCGGAAGCGGCGCCGGAAGCTGCTCCCGGCGCGGTGCCGGCCGCGGGGGAGACTGCCCCGCTGCAGCCGGGCGGTCCGTTCGACCCAATGGCCATAGCGGGCGAGATCAAGAGCGAGTCGGACGAAGTGGTGCCCGAGGCGGTCCTCGAGGAGGTCACGCTCGAGATGGAGCCGGCCGGGTCCTCGATTCCCATCGAGCCGATCGTAGAGCCGGCTCCGCAGGCTCCCGCCGAGGAGCCCTCGGAGTTCGACATCGACGTGGCGTTCGGGCAGCCCGCGCTGAGCGATGAGGCCCAGGAAGTGGCGGACGAGGTCCCGGAGGACGCAGTGGAAGGCCTGGTCAGCTCCGAGACCGACCTGACGGCCGCGGGGGCGGAGGAGGAGGACCGCCAGGAGACACCGGCAGGGGACACGCACGCGGCGCTGGATGGGCTCGAGATAGACTCCTTCGACGATGAGCTGGCCTGGGACGCCGGTGAGCGCACCTCCCACCAGATTTCGTCCGAGGACATCGCGGAGGCGCTGGAGGCCCACGAAAACAGCCTGGACGAACCTGCCCACTTGCTGCCCGGCATCGAGGACGCGGAGATCCCCCACGTTGGCACCGAGGAGCGCGAGACCCCGCCGGTGGAGGGCTTCGAGGAGCCGCCCGTAGAGGGCGAAGAGGGGACCGAGCCCGTGGAGGGGCTGGAGCCCACCGTGGCGGCAGGCGCGGACGAAGTGCCCCCGGCCGAGCCTGAGCTCGTCGAGGAGACTCCGCCGGCTCCCGCTGCGGCCGAAGCCCCTGCTGCGGCCGAACCCCCTGCTGCGGCCGAACCCCCTGTCGTCGAAGAGGCGCTTCCGCTCATCATCCCCGAGCCCGAGCCGGCCGCCGAGCCGGCGCCGGTCGTCACTGAGACGATGGCCGAGCTATACGCACAGCAGGGGCTGTTCGTGGAGGCGCACGGCATTTACGAGCAACTGCTGGCCGCGCGGCCGGGAGACGCCGCGCTCCAGTCCAAGCTGGCCGAGATGAGGGAGAAGGCGAGGGCGGCGAAGGTGCCCGCCGCGCCGCCACGGGATGCTCGATTCGCCGCGGCGCAAACCGGCGGCGTCTCGGTCCGCGCGATGTTCGCCGAGATCCTCGGCACGGAGCCAGCCGCCCCCATCGCGGCGCCGGTTGCCACCGAGGCGCCGGTTGCCACCGAGACGCCGGTTGCCACCGAGGCGCCGACCGTGGAGGAGTCCGCCGCGGAGACGCCCGCCGAACCGGGTTTCGACGAGTTTTTCGGCGGCGAGAAAGCGGCCCCCGCGGAGGGCGCCGAGCCCACGACCCGCCGCCGCGAAGACGAGGACACGGAGGACGAGTTCCGCGACTGGCTCAAGAGCCTGAATACGTAAGTGCGCGTCGCTGTCCTCAACGGTCCCAACCTCAATCTCCTAGGATCGCGCGAACCCGAGCTGTACGGCACGGAGCGGCTCGAGGATCTGGAGCGCGCAGTGCGCGAGCGGGCAGCGCAGCTGGGTGTCGAGATCGAGTGGCGCCAGACGAACCACGAAGGTGAGTTCGTGGACCTGGTGCAGTCGCTGCCCGCCACGGCGGACGGAGCGGTCGTGAACGCTGCCGCATTCACGCACACGTCGCTCGCGATCCGGGACGCATTCCTGGCCGTGCGCGTGCCCTTCGTGGAGGTCCACCTCAGCAACATCTTCGCGCGCGAGGAGGAGCGGCGGCATTCGCTGCTCGCCGACCTCGCGGTGGGGATCGTGGCCGGGTTCGGCTCCCGGGGTTACGTGTGGGCGCTGGAGGCACTCGTGCAGCACGTGGAGCGCAGTGAGTCCTGACCGGCGCGGTGAGCGCCGCGCAGGGCTGCTCGCCCTCCTGACGGAACACGAGCTCGATGGGCTGATAGTCTCGGCCCTGCCCAACGTCCGCTACCTGACGGGCTTCAGCGGCTCGGCGGGAGTCGCGCTGGTGCTGCGCGAGGAGACGGTCTTCTTCTCCGATTTCCGCTACCAGGCACAGGCGGCGAGCGACGTGGGCGAGGCGGCCCGCGTCGAGATCGCGCAGTCGGACGTCTGGGAGCGGGTCGAGAGCGTGCTGGGCGAGTACGCCGGCGTGGCAACTCTCGGGTTCGAGGCGCACGCCGTGAGCGTGGCCGAGTCGGAGCGGCTGGAGAAGGTCTCCGGAAGGGCCACGCTGCGGCCGGTGAAGGAGCTCGTGGAGCGCCTCAGGGTGAGCAAGTCACCCGAGGAGGTTGACGCCATTCGCGAGGCCGCACGGCTCGCCCACGAGGCTCTGGACGCGACTCTGGTGACCGTGCGTGTGGGGCAGCGGGAGGTCGAGGTGGCGGCTCGGCTCGAGCACGAGTTGCGTCAAAGGGGAAGCGAATGGCACCCGTTTCACACGACCGTGGCCTCCGGGCCCCAGGGCGCGCTCCCCCACGCGGGGGCGACACAGAAGGAGATCTCGGGCGGGGACCTCGTCGTGCTTGACTTCGGGGCCCAGGTGGACGGATACTGCGCGGACATCACCCGTACGGTGATCGTGGGCGGGCGCGCGGACGAGCGGCAGCGCACGATCTACGACCTGGTGCGGGAGGCGCAGCTCGCGGCGCGCGAGGGAATGCGCGCCGGGATGACCGGACGGCAGGCCGATGTGCTGGCGCGCTCCGTGATCGAGGCACGCGGGTTCGGTGACGCGTTCGGGCACTCCCTGGGACACGGGCTCGGTCTCGAGGTTCACGAGGCCCCGCGCGTGAGCCGGCTCAACGAGGAGCCGCTGCCCGATGGCGCGGTGGTCACAGTGGAGCCGGGTGTGTACGTTCCCGGGTGGGGAGGAGTGCGCATCGAGGATGACGTGCACCTTACGGACGCCGGCATTGAGCTTCTGACCGACGGCGAGACACAACTCAGAGAGATAGCGTAGCTTATATCAATGGCTAGCACGGCTGATTTCCGGAACGGGATGGTCCTCAAGATTGACGGCCAACTGTTCCAGATCGTCTATTTCCAGCATGTGAAACCGGGCAAGGGTGGCGCCTTCGTCCGGAGCAAGATCAAGAACGTCTTGACCGGTGCGGTCATAGAGCGCACGTGGAACGCGGGTGAGCGTGTCGTAGAAGTGCGGCTCGAGCGGCGTCCCGTTCAGTACTCGTATCACGACGGGCGCTTCTACCACTTCATGGACATGCAGACGTACGAGGACATCCCGATCAACGGCGACGTGATTGGCGAGGAACAGCTCAGGTACCTCAAGGAAACGATGGAGTGCAGCGGGCTGCTGCACGACGGCAAGGTGCTCTCGATCGAGCTGCCGTTCTTCATCGAGCTCGAGGTGGCCGAGACCGATCCCGGCGTCCGCGGTGACACCGCGCAGGGAGGCACCAAGCCCGCGAAGCTCGAGACCGGTGCCGTTGTACAGGTTCCCCTGTTCGTCGAGCAGGGACAATTGATTCGCGTCGATCGGCGCGAAGACAAGTACCTCGAGCGCGTATGAAAGACCTAAAACTACTCGAGAGGATGCTCGATCTCCTGAACGAGTCCGGTGCGGGAGCAATCGAGGTGCGCAAGAGTCTCTTCGGCACCAAGATCCGGGTATCCAAGAACGCGTTTCCTAACTCCGGTCCGGTGACGTATCAGGTATCGGCGGGCGAGAATCCCGCGCTGGCGGGAGAGACGCTTCCCGCTTCCCGCTTCCCGCTTCCCGAGGAGGTCGGGGAAGGGGGAAAGGGGAAAGGGGAAGGGTCTGCGGAGCCCCCCCTCACCGACATAACATCACCGATGGTCGGCACGTTCTACGCCCAACCGGAGCCGGGAGCCGAGCCGTACGTGAGGGTCGGCGGCCGCGTGAAGGTTGGACAGACGGTCTGCATCATCGAGGCGATGAAGATCATGAACCCGATCGACGCCGAGGTGGCGGGAGTCATCAAGGAGATCGTGGTCCAGGACGCGCAGCCGGTCGAATTCGGACAAGTGCTGTACAGGGTGGATCCAAATGGCTGAATCCCAGAACGTCCCTCCGTTCAACTTCAAGGCGGCCATCACCGAGATGGTCCAGCGCAACGGCTCGGACCTGCATCTCAAGGTGGGGCGGCCGCCGACGATCCGCGTGGCGGGCGAGCTCGCGCAGCTCAATCAGGCGCTGCTCAAACCCGATGAGCTGAAGTCGCTCGCCGAGCAGATCATGACCCCGCGCCAGGTGAAGGAGTTCGCCGAGCACAAGGAGGCGGACTTCGCGATCGGCGTGCCGGGCGTGGGCCGCTTCCGTACCAACGTGTTCCAACAGCGCGGCACGCTGGCGTTCGTGTTCCGGGCTATTCCCTACGAGGTGAAGACGGTCCGAGAGCTGAACCTGCCGTCTGTGCTGGAGAAGGTGGCGATGAAGCCGCGTGGTCTGGTGCTCGTGACCGGGGTGACCGGGTCGGGGAAGTCCACCTGCCTGGCGGCGATGATCGACCACGTGAACCAGTACCGCAAGTGCAACATCATCACGATCGAGGACCCGATCGAGTTCCTGCACCGCGACGGCGAGGCCAACATCTCGCAGCGCGAGGTGGGCAGCGACACCCTCTCGTTCGAGGCGGCGCTGCGGCACGTGCTGCGGCAGGACCCCGACGTGATCCTGATCGGCGAGATCCGTGACCGCGTCACGCTCGACACGGCCATGAAGGCGGCCGACACGGGACACCTGGTCTTCTCGACGCTGCACACCACGGACGCCACACAGACCATCAACCGGATCATCTCGTTCTTCCCGCCGCACGAGCACAACGCGGTGCGGAGCCTGCTGGCCACTGCGCTCGAGGCCGTCATCTCGCTGCGGCTCGTGCCGACCAAGGACGGGAAGAGCCGCGTGCCCGCCACCGAAGTGCTGATCAACACGGCGGCCGTACGCGACAACATCCGGGACCAGGAGAAGGCCCTCGCCATCCCCGACCGCATCAAGGAAGGGACGGTGCAGTACGGCATGCAGTCGTTCGACCAGTCCCTGATGCAGTGGTACCAGAAGGGGACGGTCTCCTACGAAGCTGCGCTGTTCCACTCGTCCAACCCGAACGAGTTCGCGCTACGCGTGAGCGGGATCGAGGGGACCTCCGACCGGACGTTTGCCGAGGAGTCAATGGGCGGATCGGACGACTCGGACATCGAACGCTTCGGCGCGTAGAGCCTCGTGTTCAAGAAAGTTCTGATCGCGAACCGCGGGGAGATCGCCCTGCGGGTCATTCGAGCGTGCCATGAACTGGACATAGAGGCGGTGGCGGTCTACAGCGAGGCCGACCGCGAATGCCTTCACGTGCGGTTCGCCAATGACGATGTCTGCATTGGCCCGCCCCCCAGCCGTCTCTCCTACCTCCGCATCCCCAACATCATCGCAGCAGCCGAGCTCACCGGCGCCGACGCGATCCACCCGGGATACGGATTCCTCGCCGAGAGCGCCGCGTTCGCCGAGACCTGCGAGGCGTCCAACATCACGTTCATCGGGCCCACGGCCGAGCAGATCCGGCTGATGGGCGACAAGGCCACCGCCAGAAAGATGGTGGCGGCCCTGGACATCCCGGTGGTGCCCGGCTCCGAGGGGGCCATCGAGGATCCCGAGGAGGCGGTCGCCGTGGCCCACGAGATCGGCTTCCCGGTGATCATCAAGGCCACCGCGGGCGGGGGCGGAAAGGGGATGCGGGTCGCGCATGACGCCGGGGAGTTCGCGCAGGCGTTCCAGCTCGCGCGCAACGAGGCGCTGGCCGCGTTCGGATCGGCCGAGGTTTACGTCGAGAAATTCCTGGAGCGGCCGCGCCACGTTGAGATCCAGGTAATGGGCGACCGTCACGGCAACGTGCGCCACCTGTGCGAGCGCGACTGTTCGGTGCAGCGACGGCACCAGAAGCTGATCGAGCAGGCGCCGAGCCCGGTGGTGAACCAGGAGCTGCGCGAGAAAATGGGCGCGTGCGCGGTCAAGATGGTGGAGAACATCGGGTACGTGGGGGCCGGTACTGTGGAGTTCCTGCTCGACGAGGCTGGCCACTTCTACTTCATGGAGATGAACACGCGGATCCAGGTCGAGCACCCGGTCACGGAGATGGTGACCAACTTCGACCTCGTGAAGGAGCAGATCCGCGTGGCGGCAGGCGACAAGCTCAAGCTGGAGATGAAGGGCAACCGGCTGCGGGGACACTCGATCGAGTGCCGCGTGAACGCCGAGGACCCATACCGCAACTTCCAGCCGTCACCGGGCACGATCACGGCGTACCATCCGCCGGGCGGCCCGGGAGTGCGTGTGGACACGCACATATACGCCGGTTACACGGTGCCGCCGTACTACGATTCGCTGATCGCCAAGCTGATCGTGCACGACAACACGCGCGAGGAGGCCCTGGCGCGCATGCGGCACGCGCTCGACTCGTTCATCATCGAGGGTGTGACCACTACGATCCCGTTCCTGCGGCGCGTGATCGAGCATCCGGATTTCGTGGCCGGGAAGGTCGACACCAAGTTCCTGGAGCGCGAGACGGAGCTGTTCGAGCCGCCGGTATGAAGCTCACGGTCTACTTCACGCCCCTGGGCGTCACTCCCAACGCAATAACCGGCAAACCGGTGCTCGTCGTGGACGTGCTGCGGACCACGACTACGATCGTGTCCGCGCTCGCGAACGGGGCGAAGGCCGTTCTGCCCGCCGCCACGGCCGACGAGGCCCTCCGCCTCGCCGCCAACCTCGAGCGCGACACGGTGCTGCTGGCGGGCGAGCGCGGTATGGACTGCATCGAGGGATTCGCGCTGGGCAACTCGCCGGGCGAGATGGTGGAGGAGGCCGTGCGCGGCAAGACGATCGTGATGGCCACCACCAACGGCACCGGCGCCCTGGTGACGGCGGAGCCGGGCCGCCCGGTGCTGGTCGGGGCCGTCACGAACTTCACCGCCGCGGCGGAGCGGGCGAAGGAAGCGTTTGCGGAGCACGGCGAGATCGTCATCTTGTGCAGTGGGCGCGAGCGCGCGTTCGCACTGGAGGACGCGTACGTGGCGGGCCGCTTCACGCAGGCGCTGGTTCCGAGCAAGGTGCGGCGCAAGGCCGAGTTCAACGACGCCGCGCTGGCCGCCCTCGAGCTCACGCGGCGCTTCGGCGACAAGTGGAAGACCGCCCTCACCGCCAGCGCGGCGGCCAAGGCCCTCAAGGGGGCCGGGTACAAGGCGGACGTCGCCGCCGCCACCGAAGTGGACACGCAGACCATCGTGCCCGAGTACTCCGGCCGACTGGTGACCCTCCCGCACGGAGGCTGAGATGGCCCTGACGCCACGGCACCGACAGGAGCTCCTCGCGATAGTCTCCTTGCTGGTGGGCGTCTTCGTCGGCCTCACTCTGCTCCCCATCGACATCACCGGTGCGGCCGGCCGGGTCAGCGGCCGGTTCCTGTGGATCTCGCTCGGCGCGGGGGCCGCCTTCCTGCCCGTGTTCGCCCTGGGGCTGAGCCTGGCGGCGTTCGGGCGCCTCTCGATCGACATCTCGCGCGTGGCCGTGCTGCTGGGTGGGATGGTCGTGCTCGTGCCGTACGCCATCGCCGTGGTGACCGGCGCAACGGGTGTGGGGGATTTCCCGGCGTCCTACGTGGACTGGAGCACGGCGCAGCGCCTCACCGGAATCGGACCGGCCGCGATAGCCGTCGGCATCACGAGCCTGACCGGCACGGCCGGGGCCGTGATCGTCTGTCTGCTCTGCGTGTCGGGACTCACCATGTACGCGCTGGACTGGCACCCCTTCCGCAGGCTGCAGGCCGGCGCGGGAGGGCGCCGCAAGGCTGTCGAGGCGCAGGGGGAGAGCTGGTCCGCCCCGGAGCCGCAGCGGGAGGAGGAGTCGGAGGGAGGCGAGAAGCTCGCCTCAGCCGGAGCGATCCTGCGCAAGTTCACGCGCCGCCGCCGCCGCCCCGAGGAGTCGCCCGACGAGCTCCCGCCACTCGACCTGCTCAGCGCCGCCGGCTCGGAGCAGGCCAACGGCTGGGAGTCGGAGATCGAGCGCCAGGGAGAGGTGCTGATCGAGACG
>Ga0255054_10001336_pt1 | contig 14505 bp, 10 predicted proteins | sample JV7_2_23_MG_FD_188634 | JGI IMG/M metagenome (GOLD analysis project Ga0255054, IMG submission 188634) | Seawater microbial communities from Jervis Inlet, British Columbia, Canada - JV7_2_23 | ecosystem: Environmental > Aquatic > Marine > Inlet | place: Canada: British Columbia | collected...
TATCGGGATGCTGCATGCGCCGGATTTTTTGGGATATGAAGATGCCATCCAAATGGCCAAGGATCATTCAGAGGTGGTTAAGAATGTTCTGCGCCTTAAAAAAATCGGCAATGATATTATGGTGGTCCTAGGCGGCCGTGAAATTCATCCGATTAATTTACGTATCGGAGGTTTTTATAAAGTTCCTAAAAAACGTGAGTTAGGGGTTTTGTTAGACGAGTTGAAATGGGCAAGGGATGCATCCATTGAGCTGGCCAAGTTGGTAGCGACGTTTCCTTTTCCTGATTTTGATCAGGAATACGAGTTTATTGCGATGCATCATCCGGATGAGTACGCCATTATTGAAGGACAGTTAGTGTCTAATAAAGGAATGGACATCCCGATTCGGGAATATGACGACCATTTGATCGAGGAGCATGTTGAGCATTCCACAGCCTTGCATACGCATGTCAAAGAAAGGGGGACGGCCTTTGTCGGGCCGATGGCTCGCTATTCTTTGAATTACGACAAGCTGTCGCCCTTTGCCCAGGGAGTCGCCAAGGATATTGGTTTGGGAAAAGAATGCCACAATCCTTTTAAAAGTATTATGGTTCGCGCGGTTGAAGTCGTTTATGCGGTAGATGAGGCCATTCGTAATATCGAAGGGTACCAGGAACCGGATAAACCGGCGGTGGATGTCCAGCCGCGTGCCGCGACGGGTTATGGTTGTACGGAAGCGCCTCGGGGGATCTGTTATCACCGTTATACGATTGACGAGCAGGGAATCGTTCAGGATGCGAAGATTGTTTCTCCGACGGCTGTTAACCTGCCGACGATTGAAAAAGATTTGTGGAATTTTGTTGAATCTAATGTTGAACTTTCCGATGACAAACTTCAATGGCAATGCGAACAGGCTATACGTAATTATGATCCCTGTATTTCTTGCTCTTGTCATTTCTTAAAATTAAACATTGATCGGCAATGAAAGAATTTAACCATTTAAGTTTCTAGTGGTGGATTTCCCTACAGAGGTTCATTCGTAAGCCCCTCCGCCTGGTGTAGATCCTCCCGCTCATTGAACCGAAAGGCCTTTACCTAACCCAATAATTTCTTTTATGACCCCAATTCTTTTTATCGGTATCGGCAATGAGTTCCGTCAGGACGACGGCACCGGTGTTTATATCGCACGGGAACTGAAGAAAAAAAAGCTTGAAGGAGTTGTTATTAAAGAACATCGAGGAGAAGGCTTTGATTTAATGGATTTGTGGAAAGCTTTTAAAAAGGTTGTCTTATTTGATGCAGCTTCATCCGGTGCAGCACCGGGGACGATCCATCGCTTTGAAATTCCTCCAGATGAAGTCTCTAAAACTGTATTTTGTTGTTCAACGCATGCCTTTAGTATTGCTGATGTGATTAATCTTGCAGAGACATTGGATCAGTTACCGGAAAGTTTAGTCGTTTATGGAGTGGAAGGAAAAAGCTTTGAGCAGGGAGAAGGCCTTTCTTGTGAAGTTAGAGAAGCTGGTCAAAAAATAATAAAACAAGTAATTAATAATGCAAGATACTGACGCACATTGTAACCATGGTAATCATGAGAATAAACGGGTACGTGTCAGTATTTACGGCGCTGTTCAGGGGGTTGGTTTTCGGCCCTTTATTTACAGGTTAGCTAAGGCACTACATTTAAAAGGATGGGTGTATAATTCCGGCGCCGGCGTGACCATCGAGGTCGAGGCACCACTTTCTTCCTTAGAAATTTTTCTCGAACGTATTCATCTGGAAAAACCTCAACATAGTTTTATCCAGAATTTTCAGTATGCTTTTTTAGACCCCGAAGGTTTTTCTGATTTTGAAATCCGTAAAAGTGATGAATCAGAAGAAAAGACAGTGCTTGTTCTGCCGGATATTGCCACTTGTTCAGAATGCCTCAAAGATATTTTTAATCCCAAAGATCCACGTTACCTTTATCCCTTTACAAACTGCACCCATTGCGGTCCAAGATATTCTATTATAGAGTCTCTTCCTTATGACCGCGCTAATACCTCGATGAAAGGTTTTCCGATATGCCGAAATTGCCAGCGGGAATATGAAGATCCTTCTAACCGTCGATTTCATGCCCAGCCCAATGCCTGCCCTGAGTGCGGTCCCCATCTTGAATTATGGGATTCCAAAGGGAATGTTTTGGGAATTCGGCATGACGCCTTGATTTTGGCTATTGAAGCACTTAAAGAGGGAAAGATCGTTGCCGCCAAGGGGCTGGGCGGCTTTCATTTATTTGTTGATGCCCAGAATGAAGAAAGCGTCCAGATGCTTAGAAAACGAAAACACCGGGAAGAAAAACCATTTGCCTTGATGTTTCCGACATTGGATAGCATTAAAGCTCAATGTGAGGTGTCGGATAAAGAGAAGGCCATTTTGCTTTCGGGAGAATCACCCATTGTCCTTTTAGCGAAGAAACTTAAAGTGGAGGGAGACATTGCTGTCACACCTGCCGTTGCTCCACGAAATCCCAATCTAGGTGTGATGTTGCCATATACACCTTTGCACCATACTTTTATGAGAGAACTTCAATTTCCTGTTGTGGCGACAAGCGGAAACCTATCTGATGAGCCGATCTGTATTAATGAGCGCGATGCCTTAGAGCGGTTGGAGGGGATTGCGGATGTGTTTCTCATCCATGACCGGCCGATTGTACGAAGCGTTGATGATTCTGTTGTCAGGATTATGATGGACCGTCCCTTAGTGTTGAGACGTTCACGGGGATACGCACCTTTGCCTGTTTCAATTAAAGAGCAGGGATCGAGTGTATTAGCAGTTGGTGGGCATTTAAAAAATACAATCGCTTTAAGTATTAAAGAAAATGTTTTTATAAGCCAGCATATTGGCGATTTAGAGACGGCCCAGTCTCTGACGGCTTTTGAAAAGACCATTGAGAGTATCAAAGAACTTTATGAACCCTCGGAGGAATACATTGTCTGTGACATGCATCCCGAATATATCTCGACAAAGGCTGCCCATGAAATTGATTTACCGGTGATAGCGGTTCAACATCATCATGCGCATATTGTTTCCTGTATGGCAGAAAATCAGATCGAAGGAGATGTTTTGGGAATCGCCTGGGACGGGACTGGATATGGAACAGACAAGACCATTTGGGGAGGGGAATTCCTCCATGCCACGTTAACGGGTTTTAAGAGGGTTGGTTATTTTAAGCCGTTTCGCATTCCCGGTGGGGACAAAGCCATTAAAGAACCGAGAAGAACAGCGCTGGGGTTACTAATAGAGATGTTTAAAGGTCGTATAGCGGATTACCATGATTTAGCGACGATGAAGGCCTTTGATGTGGGAGAATTAAAGACAATACAGCAGATGCTCGATAAGGAGTTAAACTCACCGGAAACATCTAGTGTGGGAAGATTATTCGATGCTGTAGCCTCTTTGATAGGATTGCATCAGTATGTTCATTTTGAAGGACAGGCCGCTATGGAGCTTGAATATGTCCTGGAGGGTTTGGAGTTGAAAGACAGCTACGATTTTGAGGTTGTTCGCAGAATAGCAGAAGAAATAGGCTCAGTGGGTGACAGATCTGTTTCTGAAGTTTTTATTGTGGATTGGAGAGGAATTATATCAGGGGCTATGACTGATATCCGCAATGATGTCTCCCAGGGGGAGATTTCTATTAAGTTCCACAATACACTCATTGAGATAGCTGTTGAGATGGCAAAGAAAGTGAAGCTTCAAAAAGTTGTCTTAAGCGGAGGGTGTTTTCAAAATAAATATTTAACAGAACATCTTATTAGGCGGCTTCGTGAAGAAGGGTTTTCATCCTATTGGCATCAACTGGTACCGCCCAACGACGGGGGCATTTCCCTCGGACAGGCGGTGGTGGGTATGTGCCGGGCCAGGAAATTGAACAATAAACTTGAATGATAAGTAGTTCTTGAAAGTAGAAAAATTAATAATCATGTGTTTATCTATTCCAGGAAAAATTGAGAGTATCACAGGTGGCGATGACCCTTTAAGTAAAAAAGGTAAGGTCAACTTTGGCGGGGTTATTAAAGAGGTATCGTTGGCCTTTGTGCCTGAGGCCCGAGTGGGACAATATGTGATTGTTCACGTCGGGTTTGCGATTAGTATCGTCCAAGAGGAGGCGGCGATGAAGGTCTTTGAATATTTGGAGGAAATGGGAGAGTTGGAGGAACCGGAAACATCTTAACGTCACAAGGTCACACGTGACTTGTGACGTTTATTTAAGGAAACTTAGATGAAATATATGGATGAATACCGAGATCCAAAGTTAGTGCAGAAGTTATCCAGAGAACTTCATAAGGTAACTACCAAACCACATGTCATTATGGAGGTTTGCGGCGGACAGACGCATGTGATTGTGAAATTCGGGATTGATAAGCTCTTGCCTAAAGACGTGGAACTAGTTCACGGGCCTGGCTGTCCTGTATGCGTCACACCATTGGAATTGATTGATAAAGCTATTGAGATTGCATCTCTTAAAGAAGTGATCTTTTGCTCATTTGGAGATATGCTGCGTGTTCCCGGTTCAAAGAAAGATCTTTTTTCCGTTAAGGCGGAAGGCGGGGATATCCGGATTATCTATTCCCCGATGAATGCTCTAAAGATTGCTCAAGCAAATCCAGAAAGACAGGTTGTCTTCTTTGCTGTGGGATTTGAGACAACCGCACCGGCCAATGCCATGACGGTTTATCAGGCCAAGCAGCAGGGCATTGAGAATTTTTCCGTTCTTGTATCACATGTCCTTGTTCCGCCAGCGATTGAAGCTATTCTTTCTTCCCCCAATAACCGTATTGGAAGTTTTTTGGCTGCCGGACATGTCTGCACGGTAATGGGGTATACCGAATACGAACCGATCGCGAAAAAATATAATGTTCCGATTGTTGTGACGGGCTTTGAACCTTTGGACATCTTGCAAGGAGTTTATATGTGCGTAAAACAGCTCGAGGAGGGTCGAGCAGAAGTGGAGAATCAATATGTCCGTTCGGTCGTTCGTGAAGGCAATAAACATGCTCAAGAGATTGTATCCCAGGTTTTCCTCGTGATTTCAAGGAAATGGCGGGGGATCGGAGAGATTTCTCAAAGCGGTTTGGGTATGAAAGCAGAATATGAGAAGTTTGACGCTGAGAAAAAATTTGGCCTTAGAAATTACGAAGTTGCTGAAAGCGAGGAATGTATCAGCGGTTTGATTTTACAGGGAATAAAAAAACCGTCAGAGTGTCCGGCCTTTGGAACAAAATGTACACCGGAACATCCACTTGGGGCTACGATGGTTTCTACCGAAGGGGCCTGTTCTGCGTATTACAGATATCGATGATCAGAACTACGTTCTCCTCGCTGTGCGCTCATGCCTGTTGCGGGCTGAGACTCGATGCCAAATCGCATAAAAGGCTTCTGGCTTTCACTCTCGTGCGCATGACAGTGGAAAGCGGGCAAGTACCGGTGCGCAGCAAAAGGTGAAAGTGGTTTGCTTTTATGGGCATCCCTCTTTTCCAAACGCAACGATGTGTTTACTTTTTATTTGTCCTTGGTCGGTGTCTTTAAGCTTATTCTATGTTCGCGCCGACAACGGCGGCCAGCTGCATCATATTGATCGTCTGGCCTTCTTTCAACTTTGTAAGGTCAGTGACCTTGCCTGATTTGCTTTTGGATTTTGTGTTTTTGAAGATCGGAAGCAGTTTAGCATCAGCCACAATGAACTTGCCTGCGTTCTCAGGCTTCCCGTTTTCAGTCTTTGTCTGAAGCTTATTCGCTTTAATATAGTCCCATAGTTTCTTGGTGATCTCTGTCCTGGGAAGTTCTGTTGCTCCCAGAAGCTCTGCCAGCTCATTTTTCAGTTTTACCGGTTTACTCAGTCCTTTTCCTTCTGCCATTTTTAACTCCTCCCTATTTAGATTTAAATGAAATTATCTCCGGGCCAGATCTTCTGCCCGTTTTAATTTTTCCAAGAATATTTTTTAAGGCTCGCATATGCATTAACATTCCACAAATCGGTATTTTTCAGGTCAATAGCGCTGTTTTTGGGATTATTCGGGCAAAATTAGCTCTTCTATTTCCATCATATCGTATAATATCTATTAGGTTAAGCTCTCGAAAGCTTTGAGTTCATTTTTTACTACCTGGTATCGGATCTCCCGAGTCACGTTCTGCAACAGTCTGTTTAAAGCCTACTTCCTCCGCACGTTGCTTAAACCAAATTCCTTCAGGGCTATGCCTGGCCATGCCATCGAAAAGGGTTGCGATTGTTTGGGTGTTTGCCAGCCCCATATTTTCGTAAGCCTGGTTGACCATCAGTTTCATCATCATGAGCTGATTCTTTGGCACGCCTTTAATTCGATTCGTCAGCTGATTAACTGTCTCATCCAATTCTTCTAATGGCACCGACTGGAAAATAAGTCCAATTTCCTCCGCTTTTGTACCAGATATTAGATCTCCTGTAAATAGCATTTGTTTAGCCTTTTCCGCGCCTAACCGATACACCCACATGGCTGTGGTCGGACAGCCCCAAACACGCGAAGGAGGATAACCAATACGCGCTTTTTCATTCATAATAATAATGTCACAGCATAAAGCAATATCACTACCTCCAGCAACCGCATCGCCATGGACGCGAGCTATCACTGGCTTATGGCATCTCCAGATAGACATAAAATTCTGCGTACAGCGACTCATAAAATTATAGTCAATCATAGGATCCCATGGCATATCCTGGATAGCTGGATTGGGGCCCGATTTCTCCGCGTAAGCCTTTAAATCATATCCACCACAAAAACCACGTCCGGCGCCTGTCAGCACAACCACATGAACAGAATCATCATTATTGGCATAACCAAAAGCCGTGGCTATATCTTCCGGCATGGTTTCATTGATTGCGTTAAACCGCTCGGGGCGATTTAATGTGATCGTGGCAACTCGTTCCTTCGATTCGTACAAAACCGTACCAAAATTCATAATCAGGTTTCTCCTTTGAGGTGCTGTAGAGTCTAACAGGAGTAATTAAGTGGAAATCTTCGTTTCACTGGCTTGGCTTATCTAAACCTCTACTTGATATGACTGGATCGAGCAGCGAAATATCGCGCTACGGTAGATTCTTGGATGTTGATATCACAATTTTTGAGCCAGCTTCAACACGAAATATTTATAGCGCAATCACCACATTCATCTGACCCGATCGGATGGGGGATATCACAGGTTTTAGGAGGCTGGAAATTTTGAAGGTATGTATGGGTTGTACAGAATAAGGGTTCGATAAAGATTTTTTTAGGCCATATTTTTCATTAAAGATCCTACTCCTTATCTAGAATTTCCTTCAGTTTTTGTGATATCTCTTTCACACTGAAAGGTTTCTGGATAAAGTCCTGCGCACCGGCATCCAGAATGCCCCTGGCGGTATCAATAGAATATCCGCTGCAAACAATCACCTTCAGATTTGGACGGGCTTTCATGATTAGGGGGTACACTTTATCACCTTGAATGTCCGGTAGCTTTATGTCTAAGAGAGCAAGATCAATATCCCCGTCAAAGGTTTCGGCAATCTCAACAGCTTCACGTCCGGTTTTAGCCTCCAGCATCCGGTATCCCAGCCTTTCGAGGACGGCACGGATGACGTTCATCACCATCTCTTCATCCTCGATCACCAGTATGGTTCCGGTGCCGGTGATCACCCCGGCCTCTTCATCGGATTTCTCCGAAAGTTCCTCTTCTATATCTTCAAAAGCGGGGAAATAGATTCGCACAACGGTTCCTTTGCCCAGATCAGAGTCTACCGATATCGAGCCGCCGTGGTTTCTGACAATTCCGTAAACCGCAGCCATCCCCAAACCACGACCTATAAATTTGGTGGAATAGAAAGGATCGAATATCTTGCTTAAGGTCTCCTCATCCATCCCTTTTCCATCATCCTCCACCGTTAAGCATACATAGTGCCCGGGTGTGAGTTCAGGCTGACTTTTTGCAAACCCCGCGTCAATCTTTTCGTTGCTGGTGATAACCCTGATACAGCCATCTCCTTCTATGGCCTCTGATGAATTGCTCACCACGGCGGAAAGCACCATCTGCATTTGAACGGAATCAACATTCACTTTAAAGATATCTCTCGGTAAATCAGTATCTATCCGGATGGAAGGTCCAATATTGGGCTTAATAACAGGGAAGGTTTTTTCCACAAAATCGCTCAAGGATATTGTTTTGGCCTGATAGCTCCCTCCCCGGGCATAGGCCAGTAGTTGACTGGTGAGGTTGGCCATCCGATGGGAAGAGGATTTCATTGCTTCAGTATGTTCTGTTACGATCTTGTTGTCAGGTAACCTCATCTCAAGCAATTCAATGTTTCCAACAACACCGGTCAAGGCATTGTTGAACTCATGGGCAATTCCGCCGGCCAAGGTGCCTATGGCCTCCATTTTCTTGCTCTCCTCAAGTTGGGTTCGGAGTTTTTCTTTTTCTTCCTCAATCTTTTTTTGTTCTGAAAGATCTCTTATCACGCTGACTATACCAATCGGTTTTCCTTCATTATCCACCATGAGAGAGGCAGTGTGTTCGCTTGGAAAAATCTCACCATTTTTTCTTCGCATCTTAAACTGAAAATTGGTTACCCCTACCGTGTTAAGAACCTCCTCCATCTTTTTGCCAAATTCCAGATAATGTTCATGGTCTAAATGGGCTATGTCTGAAGGTAGGTTCACCAGTTCTTCCTTTGTGTATCCGAACATCTCCAGGGCGGCTTCATTCATATCTAAAAAGATCCGATCAGGCGTGATAACGAAAACTGCCTCTTTTATTGATTTAAATATATTGCGTATCCACTGCTCGGATTCTTGCAGCGCCTCCTCTGCCTGCTTGCGGTCGGTGATGTCATGTGCAATACCCCGGAATCCGATTGGCTTGCCATTTCCGTCCCGCATCAGAGAAGCAAACAACTCATGAAATCCTTGAGTCCCACCCTTCCTAATGACTTCATAGCCGTATTTTCTTATTGGCTTTCCTGTCCTGTAAATTTCTTGAAAGAGGTTATAGATTTCCTTGGCGGTTTCTGGGGGCATATAATCACGGTTATTCATTTCTTTTAATTCTTCTTTGGAATATCCAAGGATTACTGATAATGAATCGTTAAAGAATGTAAAGTTACCTGCAAGATCAACCTCAAGGTATGCCTCTTCTATGCTTTCGAGGATGGTTCGGTATTTTTCTTCACTTTCTCGTAATGCCATTTCAGCATTTTTGCGCTCCGTGATGTCACGAACAATAGATAAAACAAATCCCTCTTTGGGCAGTGGGACGGTTTTGATCTCCACAGGGATGGGTGTGCCGTTTTTATGGATATTCAACCCTTCAAAAGGCAAGTCTCGATATTTTTCAGATTCACTTCTGATCACGCTCCCCAACGTGCCTCGGATATCTGGTGCCTGTAGATCCTGCACGGTCATCTTCAGAAGCTCATCTCGGGTGTAACCAAGTAATCTGCAAGCGCTGGGGTTTGCATCAATGATTCTGTCCCCCATGTTTTCTAAAAAAATGGCGTCTGGATCATGTTCAAACAATACCCGGGATCTCTCATTGCTTGTTCCTCTTTCCAATTCCTCGATCCTTTGTTCCAATTCATCATATGTTGGTTTCTTGGCCATTAGAAAATCCTCATAATACCATAAAATAAAAACCCATTCATTTTAATAGCTAAAGAACACCATGCATAGGCCACAAAGCCCCATGAGATTTCATCCTTGAAGATTATATTTAACCGGAATTCATTAATGCCGTTCGTAATTGTTTTGGACTCTAAGAACCGGAGATGAATTGCCCCGTGCCATGGTGAACCAGACCAGTTTTCAGCGCAGATTTAGAATAATATTCCGTTTAAAAATTTAATAACACAGAAGGATCAAGAATACAATTTTTCGTGGCTTCGTGGCTTCGTATTAGATGAAGCCAAAGTTGCACAAATAAAATTTTACTGAGCTATGCACCTAATCAGGGAGCTAATTGATGCTTTACATTGCATAGGATTACCAGAAAACCAAATATCAGTCAATTGCATGTATGAGAATATGTAAGGTATCGAATTTTATGCAATTATTGCATATATCAAATGGATACATGAAACGTATCGCATATTGAAAAGATTTCTGAGTGATTTTAGATCGAAACTCTTATGCTGCAGCTGCTACTTTGTATCTGTAAAATCAATTTTGCCGTCCGGCAACATATACAGGACCAGGGCTTCCCCATTGCTTACCGTTGGGTTGTGTGCGGATCCCGGTTCAAATACGCACCAGCCGCGAGACGTACCATCAAATTGGGCTTCCGGAGTGATTGGCATAACCATACAGACCTCGCCGCCAGGATGGCCATGACGCGGTCCCGCTAAATCGATCAAATCCACTACGTCGACGCTTAGTCCTCCAGTCTCTTCGCAGGGTTTAATAACACGGCCCCAACGCTGCCCTACATCGCCGCGAGCACACATCCATCCATCTTCAATCGCTTCGTGGCATGCTTTCTCAATCGTATCAAACGCTTCATCTCCAGGCGGAAAGCGGCGGTTTAGTTCCTCGGCAAGTTTAGCGTCTATCGCCATACTTGACACAAGATCGGTCACGGGTTTAAGCAAAGCTTTAAATTCACTGATTTCCATTATATAGCCTCCAAGTAAAGTTGTTGTCGGTAATTTCGATTATTCTGATGACTTACCATCATTATCAAGGGGGCGTCAACCTGAGATTAAAATCAAGTATCTCAGGAATTTTCAGAACTGATATATACCGAATTGTTGTGTGTAATATCTGGATTTATGATGCTTAGGTTGAACAGCAGTGAGATTGGTTCCGAAAAACAATAAAAATCCACTGCCTGTCTTAGACGCTCATACTACAGATCGCTACTGTTTCACGCCGCCTGGTCGAACCGTTTGTTAGTTGTTTGTCTGAACTATTTCTTGATTCACTCAATCATAATCGATTGCGAACGTGTAGTGTGGGTCTTCGTGTAGTCTCCAATACCCATCCTGCAATTTCTGTGTAACCGAGCCGGGTGTGCCTGAACCGATCTCTCGCCCATCGATTTTCGTAATCGGCATAATGCCTCCAGCGGTACTTGTGACAAACACTTCATCGGCGGTACGGGCTTTTTCAGCGGAAAGATTGCGCTGCATGACTTCGTAACCATACTCGGTCGCTAGCTCAATCGCAGTTCTGCGCGTGATACCTTCGAGGGCGCCACGTGCTGGTGTCGTGATTGTGCGGCCTTTTACCGCACAAATATTAAAGCCGGGACCCTCGATAAGGTTTCCTCGACTATCAACAACAACGGTAGTTTCACCCCCGCGATCATAGGCTTCGAACAGGCTCATAACCATGTCGAGCCAGTGGTAGTTCTTTACAGTAGGATCAACCGATTCAGATGGTATTCGCTGCAAGCGGCTGACAATGAGGTGCAATCCCTCTTTCTGCTTTTCAGGATTCGCGATCCATACAAACGGAATTGCGAAGGCAAATAACCGATTTGTACACTCCCGCGGATCGCGTGATCCTGACTTTGGCAACCCTCGTGTGCAGATCATTTCGACATAGGCCTCGCGTAGCCCACTCGCCCTAACGCAGTCGACCAGGATGGAGCGCAAATTGCCGCGGTTGCGAGGAATAGACATGCGTAGTTTATCCATACCTGACAAGAAGCGCTCAATGTGATCATCGAGTCGAAAAAATTTTCCCTTCCATACATGTGCGACATCGTAGGTCGCATCCGAATGGAGGAAGCCCCAGTCAAGGAGCGAGATTTTCGCCTCAGCGATGGGCACAAATTGCCCATCGACATAGGCAGCACCGCTGGAAAAGTCAAGCATACCGGTCCTCCTTCGTGTGTTTCCGTCTTGTATAGGTAATAAGCCATTATACGGCTCTGGATATCATCACCTCTGTAATGCTATCCTTCAGAATACGCGACTTCGAGCCGAGCTACAGATAAATTTCTTAAAAGAAACTTCGTAAAATCTTCACAAAACAAATCGATATCAAAACTTTTGAAATATCTCAACATGAGGGATTTATAGCGCATTCACCAGGTTCATCTGACCTGAGCTCGTAGGTGATATCACAGGTTTTGAGAGGCTGGAAATTTTGAAGATATGTATGGACTGCACAAAATAAGGGTTCGATAAAGATTGTTTTAGGTCGCATTCTTTAGTAAAGATCCTATACCTTCTCCAGAGTCCCCCTCAGTTTTTGTGATAGCTCTTTCACACTGAAAGGTTTCTGGATAAAGTCCTGAGCGCCTGCATCCAGAATGCCCCGGGCGATATCAATATAATATCTGCTGCAAACAATCACCTTCAGATTTGGCCGGGCTTTCATAATGAGCGGATGGTGGAACTATTACGCATGGACCGATTCGTTCACGAGAAGCCGACGCATGACTCGGGGCCACGGCTGGTCACTAACCATTACCATGCTGGGGACTCTCACCCCCTACTCTTTGCCTGCTTTTACCGGCGCTTTCGACGCGACACCCATTCGTTCTTGCTGCTATTGGATTTGAACTAAAATTCCTTACTCCGTCGGATCGGACGGCTTCTCTGAGCTTAAGGCAGAAGATTTAAGCAAACTGGTCACCGAAGCGACCATACCGCCGATATCACTCAGGTTCGATGGGATGATCACGGTATTGTTCTTTTTGGCCAGATTTCCGAATTCCCTGATGTACTGTTCGGCGACGCGCAGATTGACCGCGTCTCCCCCGCCCGGTGCCTGGATTGATTCGGCAATTTTCCGGATACCTTCCGCAGTTGCAGTCGCAATCAGTTCTATTTCCAGGGCGCGTCCTTCGGCCTCGTTTATTCTTTTCAGTTTTTCGCCTTCGGATTTCTTTATCGCTTCCTGTTTGTCACCCTCGGCAACGTTTGTGATGGCCTGACGCTGTCCCTCGGACTCAGCGATGGCCGCCCGTTTCTCACGTTCGGCTCTCATTTGTTTTTCTAAAGCGTCTTTTACGCTCTCCGGGGGTTCTATATTTTTGATTTCGTACCGCGTAATCTTTACCCCCCAGGGATCAGATGCCTTATCAACCGCTTGGATGATCGCGCTGTTTATAGCCTCACGCTCTTCAAATGTGCGGTCCAGCTCGAGTTTCCCGATTTCCGAACGCATGGTCGTCTGGGCCAACTGCGTTGAAGCAAACATATAGTTCTCGATACCGTAGCTTGCTTTCGCGGGATCCATTACCTGCAAATATAAAACGCCATCAACCTCCACGGCAATATTGTCCCGGGTAATGCAACTCTGTGAGGGAACGTCCACCGCAACCTCTTTTAGAGAATGCTTATAGGCAACACGTTCTATAAAAGGAAACAGTATGTGAAATCCAGCCTCCAGCGTCTTTGCGTATTTTCCCAGTCGCTCGACGATGAAAGCCGACTTCTGGGGCACTATTCGAGTGGTCTTCATAATTGTAATGACAACAAGTATAACAATACCGACTGTAACAATCGTACCGATGTTTTCCATTTTATCCCTCCTCTTTTTTACGAACTTTCAAGGTGATTCCATCAACGCTTGTAATTATAGCCATTTCACCATTTTTGATATGCTCATCGGAAACCGCACGCCATCTCGCACCTTTGAATTCAACCGCGCCTTCCATTTTGTTTGGAATCACGTCTTGCAAGACGACGACACTTTGCCCGGTAAATTCGTCTATGTTTTTAGTCAGGTCCTGCACATCGCCCACATGTCCGTAAAACTTGCCCTTAATCCATTTCCTGAGGGCCACCAGAAGCAGAATCGAGGCGACCGCAAATATCAGCAGCTGGGACTGAAAAGCGGCTGTCAGGCCGAAGTAGGTTGTGACCGCCGCAGCCCAGGCACCGATCCCAAAGAAAACGAGAATGACACCCGGTACCACAAACTCCAGAAATACCAATGCCAGGCCCAGCAGAAACCATAGTAATGTCGGATTAAATATGGTTTTCTGGTCGGGCATCAGCTCTGCGACTTTCTCCGTCCAGGGTATGGGGCGATCTTCTATTGCTATGCCCTCAAGCTGAAACTTTTGATAAAGTTCCCCCAGATCCTTCACTTCATGCTCAGCCACTTTTAGACGTATTGCTTCTTTGGTGGTTAAGGTCAGGAGCTTGCCTTTTTCCACGACCCCCGCAATCTGAAGATCGGGATCGACCATTGCCGCAGCAATATTCCCGGGGTGGTTGCCGGCCTCGGCAGTTGATTTCATCTCTTTCCTGAAATAGGATATAACTTTTTCACTGCTCGGCTTTTCTTCCCAATAGGTAAGTTTTACAGGTGTGGCAGCCCCGATGGTGCTTCCCGGAGCCATAACGATATGTTTTGTGGCCAGCGATATTAAAGCCCCTGCTGAGATTGCCTTTTTATTGATGAAAGCGATCGTGTTTATCTCTGTGTCAACTAATTTGTCCTTGATTCTCACGGCGGCGTCCAGCCGGCCGCCAAAGGTATCGATTTCCAGGATAAGGACTTTCGCATTGGCCTTCTCGGC
>Ga0255054_10001338_pt1 | contig 14497 bp, 15 predicted proteins | sample JV7_2_23_MG_FD_188634 | JGI IMG/M metagenome (GOLD analysis project Ga0255054, IMG submission 188634) | Seawater microbial communities from Jervis Inlet, British Columbia, Canada - JV7_2_23 | ecosystem: Environmental > Aquatic > Marine > Inlet | place: Canada: British Columbia | collected...
GGACGGCGACGGGCGCGTCGAGGTCTTCCACTCGATGATGCGCATGGGCCTGGTCCAGGTGCTGCGCTTCCTCACCACGCGCCGTGCCGAGGTCGAGCTGCGGGTCTTCTCGCTGCGGCCGCCGGGCATCCAGGGCGCAGAAGAGGTGTGGCACGGCGAGGTCGCCCTGGCCTTCAACCTGGAGGAGGGCCGCGTGGCCGGGCTGCTGCCCAACGCCGACGGGGACTGGAACGGCGACGGCATCCGCGACCTGCTGTACGGGACCGGGCGCGACTCCCTGGCCCTCCACCTGGGCCGCGGCGGCGAGCGCGGACCCGGCTTCGACGAGCGCGTCGCAAGCCAGAAGATCCCGTCCGCGAGCTGGCTGGCGGTGGTCGACGCCGACGCCGACGGCCTGCAGGATCTGGTGGTCTACGACGACTGGCTCACCGAAGACGGCGCCCACCTGCTGCGCAACCGGGGCATCCTGCCCGGCACCAGCCCCAGCCTCCGCCCGGGGAACTGAGGGGACAGTCCCTTGTGTCTAGAAGAGGCGGGTCTGGCCAGTGCGGCGAGGCGGGGGCGTGATGCCGAAGTGGCGGCAGGCGTGGGCCGTGGCCACGCGGCCACGCGGCGTCCGCTCCAGGAACCCCTGCTGGATCAGGAACGGCTCCACCAGATCCTCGATGGTGCCCTTGTCCTCGCCCAGTGCGGCGGCCAGGGTGTCGAGCCCGACGGGGCCGCCGTCGAACTTCTCCAGGATCGTCATCAGGATCGCGCGGTCCAGCTTGTCGAAGCCGGCCTCGTCCACCTCGAGCCGCTCGAGGGCGAAGCGCGCCAGCTCGCGGCTCACCGACCCTTCGTTGCTCGCGTCCACCTCGGCGAAGTCGCGCACCCGGCGCACCAGGCGATTGGCGATGCGCGGCGTTCCGCGGGAGCGGCGCGCGATCTCGCCGGCGGCCTCGCCGGCCAGGTCGATCCCCAGCAACGCGGCGGAGCGTTCCAGGATGCGCTCTAGATCCTCGGCCGGGTAGTAGTCCAGGCGCGCCGCCCAGCCGAAGCGATCGCGCAGCGGTGCGGTCAGCAGCCCCGCGCGCGTGGTCGCGCCGACCAGGGTGAAGCGCGCCACATCCAGGCGGATCGAACGCGAGGCGGGCCCCTGCCCCACCATGAGGTCCATTTTGAAGTCCTCCATGGCCGGGTAGAGGATCTCCTCGACGGCGGGGTTGAGGCGATGGATCTCGTCGATGAAGAGCACATCGCCCGTCTCCAGGTTCGAGAGCAGGGCGGCCAGGTCGCCCTGGCGCTCGATCACCGGTCCACTGGTGATCCGCAGCTCCGCGCCCATCTCCCGGGCCACCACGTGGGCCAGCGCGGTCTTGCCCAGGCCCGGCGGCCCGTAGAAGAGCAGATGATCCACCGGCTCGCCGCGCTCGCGCGCGGCGCGGATGAAGACGTCCAGGTTCTCCACCAGCCGCTTCTGACCCACGAACTCCGCCAGCCGGCGGGGCCGCAGCCGATCCTCGAGGCCGCCCTCGTCCGGCAGGCGCTCGGGCGACAGCTCGTCGTACGTCGCGCTCATCGCACCCTCCGCAGCGCCACCCGGATCACCTCTTCGAGGGACGCGTCCTCGTCCAGCTCCTCGAGCGCCAGCCCCACGGCGCGCTCGGCAGGCCCGCGACCGTACCCCAGGTTGAGCAGCGCCGACGACGCCTCCTCGAGGCGCGCATCGCCAGGCGCCGTCGGCGCCGGCGCGGCGTCCGTTGCCTCGCCGGGCTCCAGCAGCCCGGCAACCCGATCGCGCAGGTCGATCACGATCCGCTCGGCGGTCTTCTGGCCCACGCCGGGAACTGCCCGCAGCACGGCTGCCTCTCCGGTGCCGATGGCCGACAGGGGCTCCGCCGGCGAGATCCCCGAGAGGATCGCCTGGGCCAACTTCGGGCCAACCCCGCTGGTGCGCAGCAGCAGCTCGAAGACCACCCGCTCCCGCTCGCTGCGGAAGCCGAAGAGCTGAAGCGCATCCTCGCGCACGTGGGTGTGGACGCGCAGCGCGACGGTCTTGCCCTCGTCGGGCAGCTCGTAGAACGTGGACAGCGGAATCAGCACTTCGTAGCCGACGCCGGAGACGTCGAGCACCACGCGCGTCGGCTGCTTCTCGCGCAGCACGCCCTCCAGGTACGCGATCATCGGGCCCGCCTCACGTCCCAGCTGCGCCGCGCCGCGCCGCGCGAACGGCCGCGACTCCGCACGCCCAGCTCTGCCAGCCGGCCCGCGCTGGCGTGGCAGATGGCCAGGGCCAGGGCATCCGCGGCATCGAACCCGGGTGTTCGCTCCAGGCTCAACGCGCTGCGCACCATGCGCTGCACCTGGCGCTTGTCCGCGGCCCCGCTGCCCGTCAGGGCCTGCTTGACGGCGCTGGTGCTGTATTCCTGCACGCGCAGCCCGGCCTCGCCGAGCGCGGCCAGGACCGCGCCACGGGCCTGGCCCAGGACCAACGCCGAGCGCGGGTTGGCCGCGACGAAGACCTGCTCGACCGACGCCACGTCGGGGCCGTGGGCGGCCACCACCTCGGCCACGTCGCGGCACAGCCGGGCCAGGCGCTGCGCCAGCGGCGCGCTGGGCGGCGGACGCAGGGTCCCGTGCGCAACGTGGACCACACGGCCGTCCACGCGGTCCACCACGCCGTAGCCCGTCGCCTTGGAGCCGGGATCGATGCCCAGGATGCGCATGGCCCTCCGCCCTGCTCGAGAGGGGTTTGGAGGAGTCGCACGCGGCATCGGGGGGGGAGGACCTGCCGCAGGGCTGAGTCTAGACCAGGTTGGCCATCTCCTCCTCGGAGATGTCGAAATTCGCGAAGACCCCCTGGACGTCGTCCAGGTCGTCTAGGGCGTCCGAGAGCTTGAGCATGCTGGCCGCCTGGTCGCCCTTCAGCGGCACCGTGGTCGAGGGCTGCATGGTGATCTCGGCGTGAGACGCCCGGAAGCCCGCAGCGTCGAGCGCCTGGCGGACGCCCTCGAAGCTGGTGGGGTCCGTCACCACCTCGATGGCGTCGTCGCTCACCACCACGTCCTCGGCACCCGCCTCCAGAGCCGCCTCCAGGACCGCATCGGGGTCCGCGGCGCCACGCTCCACGACGATCAGCCCACGCTTGTCGAACAGGTACGAGACGCAGCCACTGGCGCCCAGGTTGCCGCCGAACTTGGTCAAGACGTGGCGGACTTCACCGACGGTGCGGTTGCGATTGTCGGTGAGGGCCTCCAGCAGGATCGCCACGCCACCGGGCCCGTAGCCCTCGTAGACGACCTCTTCGAAGCGCTCGCCCTCAGCGCCGCCGACGCCCTTCTGGATGCCGCGCTCGATGTTGTCCTTGGGCATATTGGCCGCCCGGGCCCTGTCGATCACCAGGCGCAGCCTCGGGTTGGCCCCAGGATCGCCTCCACCCAGGCGGGCCGCCGTGGAGAGCTCCCGGATCAGCTTGGTGAAGAGCTTGCCGCGCTTGGCGTCCGCGGCGCCCTTCTTGCGCTTGATCGTCGACCATTTGGAGTGACCCGACATGCGGAATTCCCCTTGTCGCCGGCCTGGATAGCACGCGGGTCCCGCGCGCGGCAAACAATCAGCCCCCTGGGGAAAAGGCTCAGGAAACCGGCGCACTTGCCGATACAGGGGCAGGCAGGGCGCGTTGCGCCCGGGCTCGGAGGGAGTGCCCATGGCCGAAGTCGCCATCGGGATCGATCTGGGAACCAGCAACTCCTGCGTCTCCATCATGCGAGGCGGGTCCGTGGAGGTGATCCCGAACGCCTACGGCGAGGCGACTTCCGCCAGCGTCGTCGCGTTCCGGGAGGACGGCGAGATCACGGTCGGCAACGCGGCCAAGGCCAACATCATCCACGCGCCGTCCCTGACCGTGTACTCGTCCAAGCGCCTGATCGGCCGCTACTTCTTCTCCGAAGAGGTGAAGAAGGCGCGCGCCATCTGCTCCTACCGCATCGTCGAGGGGCCCAACCACAGCGTCCGCATCCAGATCCGGGACGACCAGTACTCGCTGCCCGAAGTCTCGGCCATGGTGCTGAAGGAGATGAAGGCAGTCGCCGAGGCCCACCTGGGCCAGACCGTGACCAAGGCCGTGGTGGCGGTCCCCGCCTACTTCAACGATAACCAGCGCCAGGCCACGAAGGATGCCGCGCGCATCGCCGGCCTCGACGTGCTGCGCATTCTCAACGAGCCCACGGCGGCCGCGCTGGCCTACGGCTTCGGACAGGGGCTGACCCAGAAGGTGGCGGTGTACGACCTGGGCGGCGGCACCTTCGACATCTCGGTCCTGGAGATCGGGACCGACGTCTTCGAGGTGCTCTCGACCTCGGGCGACACGTTCCTGGGCGGCGACGACTTCGACGATCGGGTGATCGACCTGTTGGCCGACGAGTTCTCCGCGAGCCACGGGGTGAACCTGCGCAAGGACCCCTACGCCTTCGAGAAGCTCAAGGTCGCCGCCGAAAACGCCAAGAAGAACCTCTCAGTGGACGACGCCGTGGAGATCCGGATCCCCGGAATCATAACCTCCGAGTCCGGCGAAGCGCTCTCGGTCGAGCGACACATCGACCAGGGCGAGTTCTCGAGCCTGGTCATGGACCTGGTGATGCGAACCTTCAAGGTCTGCGACGAAGCTCTCCAGAGCGCCAACCTCACCGTGCGCGACCTGGACGGCGTGATCCTGGTGGGCGGACCGACCCGGTTGCCGCTGATCCGCAAGGCCGTGGGCGACTACTTCCAGAAGTCGCCGCAGACCGACATCGACCCGGATGAGGTGGTGGCCAAGGGCGCCGCGATCCACGCGGCCTCGCTGACCGACCTGGAGCAGGGAGCCTATCTGCTGGATGTGACGCCTCTGTCGCTGCGGATCGGCGTGGCCGGTGGACTGGCCGAGACGGTGATCGAGCGCAACACCCCGGTCCCCATCGAGCAGACGCGAACCTTCACCACCTTCCAGGACTTCCAGGAACGCGTGAAGATCCGAGTCTACCAGGGCGAGTCACGTCAGGCGGAAGGCAACGAGAGGCTCGGGCAGTTCGAGTTCGCGAGCTTCCGCAAGGCGCGCCGCGGCGAGGTAGAGATCGACGTCACCTTCTCCATCGACAGCGATGGGCTGGTCCTCGTGACCGCCTGCGACCGGGCCACGGGACAGCAGGCCTCCACGGAGATCACGCTCTCGTCCGGCCTCTCCGAGTCCGAGATCGAGGACATCCTGGAGCGCGGCGACACCGACCGCGTGCAGACCGCCAGCCCCGAGGACGTGGGCTCGGCCCCCAGTGCGGACGCGACGCTGGAGCCGGAAGCGGATGAAGACCTGCTGCCGGACGACAGCGAGGAGGACCTCGAGGAACTCGACGACGGCGACGCCATCGAGCTGATGGCCGGGGTCGAGACGCCTCCCGCCGAGCTGCGCGGCAACACGCTGGACATGGACGAACCGGAAGGGGCGCCCGACGATCCGGTGCCGCTGGAAACGCCGGCCGCCTCGGCCAGCGCTGCGGGTGCGGCCCAAGACGGCGCCGCGGCCCGGGACGCGTATCTGGGCGACGCGGGATCGGAACTGGCGGCCTATGTGGACAACGACGAACCGGAGTCGAAGTAGCGCGCGAGGTTGACGCAGATGTCGGACGTTCTCGCGCCCACAGAAATCCTGGCCCTGGCCAAGATCCTCGACGAGCTGGACTACTACCAGGTCCTGCACATCGGGACCGGCGTCAGTGCCACGGACGTGCGCCAGGCCTTCCACGCCAGCTCCCGCGCGTTCCATCCGGACGCCAACCGTCACCTGGATGCGGACCATCGCGAGGCGATCGCGCGGATCGCCACCCGCGTGACCGAAGCGTACACGGTGCTGCGCGATCCGAAGCGGCGCCGCGCCTACGACGAGGCCCTGCGCGACGGGCAGAACCGCATGCAGATTGCCGAGGCCGAAGCCCGGGCCGAGCAGCAGGCCACGGTGGAGCTGGAGGGCGCCACGCCCAACGGGCGCCGCTACTCGGCCCTGGCACGCCAGGACGAGTCCCGGGGCGACCTGACCGCGGCGATTCGCAACCTCCAGACGGCCGCGACCTTCGAGCCCGGCAACGTCCACTTCAAGAACAAGCTGCAGCAACTCCGCGCCGCCCAGGAAGCGCAGCGCCGGGGCAAGAAGGGCTTCCCGATCTAGGAGAGTCAGGGTCCCGGCTTCTCGCTATGCTGCGGGCCGTGCGCACGCCCGCCTCGTGGCTCCTGCTGGTCTGGATCCCCCTCTTCCTCGCCTGCGAGCGCGGCGCCGAGGCGCCTGCGCCTGCCGACACGCCCGCGTCCGCCACGGCGGCGACTTCGCCGGCCCCCAACCCGGAGCCTGCAGCCGAGCCGGCCGCTGCGCGCGGCGCCGACGAACGGCCGCTACCGGCGTTCGGGGGAACCACGTTCGAGGGCAAGTCCGTCTCGGTCTCCGACTTCCTGGGCCGGCGGCTGCTGATCTTCTTCTTCCGCCCCGGCGAGGAGGCGGCCCGACCGGCCGCCCAGGCCATGGCGACCATCGCGACGCTCCAGGGGAAGCACAACTTCGCCATCCTCGGTGTCGCCAGCGGCGCCTCCACACCCGACGCCCGCGCTTTCGTGGACGCCGAGGGCCTGGAGTTCACCGTGCTCAACGACGCCGGCGAATCGCTGGCCCGCCGCTTCGGGGTGAAGGTGGCGGCCGCCATGCTCTTCGCCGACGCCGAGGGCTATCTCACCGGTGCCATGGGCGCGGTGGCCGAGCGGGTCGACGACCCGGCCACGACCATCGAGGGTCAGGTCCGCGAGCAACTGCGGCTTCCCGCGTCGGAGCCCGCGCTGCTCGAGCCCGGACTCGGTGAGTACCCGCCGGCGCCGGACTTCACGGCGGGCACCCTGGACGGCGAGACCGTCAAGCTGTCGGACCTGCGCGGGCGGCCCGTGGTGCTGGTCTTCTTCCTGTACACCTGCCCTCACTGCCACCACGCGCTGCAATTCTTGCGCTCGCACCTGGCCACGATCCCGGAAGCCGAGCGGCCCGCGCTGCTGGGCGTGTCGATGTCGGGCAGCCCGTCGGCCGTGCGCGACGAGCTCAAGAGCAGGGCGCTGGACTTCTTTCCGGTCGCGATCGACCCGAACGGCTCCATGGCCAAGCTCTACGCCGTGACGGGCGGCACTCCGGACATCTTGCTCCTGGATGCCGAGGGCCGGATCCGGGCCCGGACCCAAGGCTGGCGCGACGCCATGGACCCGCCCCTGATGAAGATGCGGCTGGCGCGGATCGCAGGCGCCAAGCCGCCCCTGCTGCTGCACGCCACGGGATACAGCGGCAACGAGGTTTGCGGCGTCTGCCACGAGAGCCAGGCCGAGACGTGGCGCTTCACCAAGCACGCCGCCGCATTCGACACCCTGGTGCGCCACTCGGCCGAGCGCGACGCCGAGTGCGTGAGCTGCCACGTGGTGGGATTCAACCAGAGCGGCGGCTACAGCTTCAAGGAGCCGCAGCCCTGGCTCGAGGGCGTGGGCTGCGAGACCTGCCACGGGCGCGGCGGAGGGCACTTATCGCGCACTCCCATCGCCGAGCTCGAGGTCGACTACCAACCCATCTGTGCCACCTGCCACGACGCCAAGCACTCGCTCGGCTTCGACTACGCGACCTTCGGGCCCCGGGTCTCTCACGCCGCCAACGCGCACCTGCTGACGCTGCCCCCCGCCGAGAAGCGTGCGCGGCTGGCGGAGCTGGGCTCGACGCGCAAGCCGCTGTTCCGCGACGCCGCCTACGTGGGCTCCGACGCCTGCCAGAGCTGCCATCCGGCGGAGTTCGCCACCTGGGAGGCCAGCCTCCACGGCCGCGCCATGGACTCGGTGACCAGCCAGGGCAAGGCCCGCGACGCCGCCTGCCAGGCCTGCCACGCCACGGCCGTGGGCAAGCCCGGCGGCTTCCCCAGCGGCGCCGATCCGGTGGCGCATGCGGACCTGGCGCGGGTGGGCTGCGAGGACTGCCACGGGCCCGGCGGCGATCACGTGGGCGAGAACGACCGCCGCGACGGCACCATCCTCTCGCTGACCGACAAGTGCGACTCGTGCGTGATCCTGCAGATCTGCGGGGGCTGCCACGATGAGGCCAACGACCCGGGCTTCGAGTTCCGCGTGGAGGAGAAGATCGAGGCACAGCGCCACGGCACCATCGAGCCCTCCAGCACGAGGACACCCCAGGCGCACTTGGAGGCGCTGCCCGAGCCGATCGGCGCCGCGCAGCACGCGCTGGCCGCCCCAGGCCCGGCAGGCCGCTGAGTGGCGCAGGTGCGCGTGCAGAACCGGGGGCCCGTGCGCACCCTGGTGATCAACCGCGAAGAGCGCCGCAACGCCCTGGACCGCGCCACCCTGGGCGAGCTGGAGGCGGCCCTGGACCGGGCCGCTGGGGATACCTCGGTGCGCACGCTGGTGCTGCGCGGAGCCGGCGAGAAGGCCTTCTGCGCCGGCGCCGACCTGTCGGAGCTCGAGGGCCACGCGTCCATCGAGGAGAGCCGCCGGCACTTCGACGGTGTGGCGCGGGTGATGCTGGCCATGCACCGCGTGCCCCAGCCGGTGATCAGCCGGGTGCAGGGCTACGCCCTGGCGGGCGGCTGCGGGCTGGCGGTGGCCGCCGACCTGACCCTGGCCGCCGAGAGCGCGGTGCTCGGACTACCGGAGATCGGCCTTGGGCTGCTGCCCATGATGGTTTCGGCCCCGATCCTGCGGGCCGTGGGCAGCCGCAAGGTGGTGCTCGACCTGGTGCTCTCCGGGCGCCGCGTGCGTGCCGACGAGGCGCTGCGCCTGGGACTGGTGAGCCGTGTGGTGCCCGACGCCGCCCTCGACGGCGCTGTCGACGCATTGGCGGACCACCTGGCGGGTCTGTCCCCGGCGGCGCTACGCATGGGCAAGGAGGCCGTGTACAGCATGGCCGAGATGGAGTACCAGGCGGCGCTGCGCTACCTGCGCGAGGTGGTGGTGCTGACCTCGCGCACTGAGGACGCACAGGAAGGGATCCGCGCGTTCTTCGAGAAGCGCGATCCCGTCTGGAAGGGACGTTAGGAGCCTGACCCAAGATGGAGCACACCGTCCGAACTCCGATCCATCCGCGCTGGCTGCGTTGCGCTCTCTGCGCCGTAGCTACGGCTATGGCTCAGTCGCGCGCCTTGCCAGAGCGGCGTCTCGACGCCCGGGCCGGCGCACTCCATCTTGGGTCAGGCTCCTAGCCGTGCCGGACCCGCGCGCGGAGCTTCGCGGCGCCCTGGGCGCGGCGCGCGCATGGCTGGACGAATGGGTCGAAGAGGGCCTGGAGACCCGACTGGACCCGCCGACGCCCGCGCGCGCGCAGCCGCTGCCGTCGCAACCGCCGCCCGAGCGACCGCGACCGGCCCCGGCGGCAGGACAGCTGGCGATCGGTGACGAGGGTCCGCTGTGGCCGCCGGAGCCCAGCCTCGAGCAGGTGCGAGAGGCGCTGGGCGAATGCACGCGCTGCGGCCTGTGCGAGGGCCGCACCCAGATCGTGTTCGGGGACGGCAACCCCGAAGCCGACCTGATGTTCGTGGGCGAGGGGCCGGGCGAGCAGGAGGACCTGCGCGGGATCCCGTTTTGCGGGCGCGCAGGCGAGCTGCTGACGCGCATGATCGAGGGCGGCCTGGAGATCCAGCGCAGCTCGGTCTACATCTGCAACATCGTCAAGTGCCGGCCGCCGCGGAACCGCACGCCCCTGACCGACGAGGTGTCGGCGTGCCGGCGCTTCCTGGACGGACAGATCGACGCCGTTCGTCCCCGCGCCATCGTGGCCCTGGGCAAGCCCGCCACCAGCCTGCTGCTGGGCCGCGACGTGGCGATCAGCCGCGTCCGCGGGCAGTGGCACGACTACCGGGGAATCCCGGTCATGCCCACCTTCCATCCGGCCTTCATCCTGCGCCAGTACACCGCCGAGAACCGCCGCCTGGTCTGGGAGGATTTGAAGGCGGCGTTGACGCGCAGCAATTCTTAGGCGGCCGAGCCCCTACGCTCGCAATCCTTGCGGGGGCCCGCTCTTCGCTCGCCTTCGGCTCGCTGCGCGCCCTCGAAGGGGGCCCGGGGCAAAGGCGACCTCCATTGCCTCGGGCTTGCGGGCCGCAAGCTCGTTGGCCGCTGCGCAGTCCGGTGGGGCTTAGCCCTTCGCGATGGGCTCCGTGGGGATGGCGGCGGCCTGCTCTTCGCGGAACTTGGCGATGCGCTCTTCGAGCTCGGCGTCGGCGAGGGCGAGGCAGGCGGCGGCCAGCAGCGCGGCGTTCTTGGCGCCGGCCTTGCCGATGGCCAACGTGCCCACCGGGATGCCCCCGGGCATCTGCACCGTGGCCAGCAGCGCATCCATACCGTCCAGGTCCGAGCTGGGAATGGGAACGCCCAGCACCGGACGCAACGTGTGGGCGGCCACCACGCCGGCCAGGTGGGCGGCACCCCCGGCGCCGCAGATGAAGGCGCGAATTCCCTGGGACTCGGCTTCCGTGACGAACCTCACCAGCCGGTCGGGGGTACGGTGCGCCGAGAGCACGCGGGCCTCGTAGCCGATCCCAAGCTGCTCCAGGGTATCGGCGGCCGGCTTCATGACCTCCCAGTCGTTCTTGCTTCCCATCAGAATGGCGACGCGGGCTCGAGTCGACACGTTGCTCCCCCTGCCTGGTGGAGGGGATCGTAGTACGCTCGGCGCGTGTCCGCGTCCGCCCCGATCACACCCCGAACCGACTTGTGCGGGATCGTGCTGCATCCCGCCGGCCACACCCGCTCGCCCGCCATCCACAATGCCGCCTTCCGGGCCCTGGGCCTGGAAGCCGTGTACCTGGCCTTCGACGTGGTTCCCGAAGCGCTGGGGGCGGCCATCGCCGGAGCACGGGCCCTGGGGATCCGGCAACTCGCCGTATCGCTTCCCCACAAGCAGGCCGTGATGCAGCACCTGGACGAGGTGGACGAAACCGCGCGTGCGATCGGCGCCGTCAACACGGTGACCCGGTCCGGCGACGGTCGCCTAATGGGGGCCAATACCGACTGGCTGGGCATCGTGCGCTCCCTCGAGGATCAGCGGCCGCTGTCGGGAGCCCACGCGGTGGTCCTCGGTGCAGGCGGTACGGCGCGCGCCGCGGTCCATGGCCTGGTGACGCGCGGCGCCCGGGTCACGGTGCTGAACCGCACCGAGAGCCGCGGGGCGGCCCTGGCGGCGGAGCTGGGCGCGGCCGCGTCGGGCACCCTGGACGAGTTGGCCGGCCTGGAGCACGACGTGCTGGTCAACACCACGTCGGTGGGACTGGGCGAGGACGCGTCACCGGTGGCGGCGGACGCGCTGCGCGCCGAGAGTCTGGTGCTCGACGCGGTCTACGAACCCGAACGCACGCGCCTGCTGCGCGACGCCGAGGCCCGGGGCGCCGTGCCGATCTCGGGCCGCTGGATGCTCATCCACCAGGCCGCCGAACAGCTCCGCCTCTGGACCGGCAAGGACGCCCCGATCGACGTGATGTTCGAGGCCTTCGAAGGGGGCGTGTAGAGGCGCGGAGGCGGCGCGTTGGGCAATCCTTAGCCGGCCGAGGCCCTTCGCTCGCCTTCGGCTCGCTGCGCGCGCCGCATCCGCTCCGGTGCTTGTCCATGCTCCGGTGAGCGGCGCTTGCGGGCCATAGACTCCGGCGCCGCAACAGGCGCGGCGAGGCTACGGGAGACTTAGCCTTTGTAGTCCCACTTCTCCTTGTTCTCGGAGATCTGCTGGGGCGTGGGCGTGGGCTTCTCGATGTGTTCGGGCACCTGCCGGTCGGCTGCGGCGTCCAAGATGTTCGCGTTGAGCGGCGTGTCGGCGGCGAAGACCTCCGGGACCTGCTCGTCCTCGAAGATGGCCTCCCAGGGGCACTCCGGCTCGCAAACGCCGCAGTTGATGCACTCCTCGGGATCGATGAAGAGCTGATTGGGGAAGGCCTCCGAGGCATCGCCCGTGTGCTCGTAGATGCAGTCCACGGGGCAGACATCCACGCAAGACTGATCCACGCAATCGCGGCAAAGACGGGTGATCACCCAGGTCATCTTCGTCTCCTATCGGGCGCACTGATCGAATCCGTGGCTTCGGCGATCTGCCGGGCCGCCGCAGGGTCCGTGGCGCTCCTACTTCAGCTTCGTCTCTTTGTAGACGACGTGCTTTCGCACGACCGGATCGTACTTCTTCAATTCGATCTTGTTGGGCGTCGTCTGCTTGTTCTTGACCGTGGTGTAGAAGTGCCCGGTCCCAGCCGACGACTCCAGCTTGATCTTCTCTCGCTTGCCTTTCTTGGCCACGCGCTACTCCTCAGCTCGCCGGCTCGGGGGCCGCCTTGCCGCTCTTGGCGAACACCCGGCGACGCTCATCCCCGTCCACCTCGATGCGGGTGCGCGCGGGGGCGTTGGTATCCGGATCCACCAGCATGACGTTGGAGATGTCCAGGTAGCCCTCCTGCTCCAGGATGCCTCCGGTGCGCAGCGCCTTGCGGCCCGGCTTCATGTGCCGCTTCTGCATGCGCACCTTCTCCACGCGGACCCTGCCGCGCTCGCGGTCCACGGCGATCACGCGGCCCTGTTTGCCGCGATCGGCCCCCGTGACCACCTGGACCAGGTCTCCCTTGCGAATCCGAAACGCCATCGATGAAAGCCTCTCCTCCGGGACGTCGGAGGGGGCATATCAGTGCGACACCGTTTCGGTTTCGTCAACCCTCCCCCCGGGGAAACGGCCTGTTTCCGCCTCATTGGTGCCCTTGCGAGGCTATCTTTCGCCGCCGGAGGGGGTAATGCCCAGATTTCTTGTGGTTCTCGGCGTGGTCGTGGCGCTGGCGGCGGGCGCCTGCGCCGTCTGGCCCGAGCGTTGGGCCTTCAACGCCCCCGTGGCCAACGCCCTGTTCGGGTGGGAGGAGAACCCGCCCGCGGCCGGCGTCGTACAGAAGCGAATCCAGGTGCCCGAGGGCTTCTCCATCTCCCTCTACGCCCGCGGGCTGAGCCGGGCCCGAGCGCTCCGCTTCACCCCGTCCGGGGACCTGCTGGTGAGCCAGCCCCGCCTCGGACGCGTGACCCTGCTGGCGCGGGACGAAGACGAAAACGGCGAGCCGGATGGCCGGCGCACCCTGCTGTCCGGTCTGAACCGCCCCTACGGCGTGGACTTTCGCGAGGGCTGGCTGTACGTGGCCGAGACGGACGCCGTGGGCCGGATCCGCTACGACGCCGACGCGCGCAGCGTCTCCGGCGAGTTCGAACGCCTGGTGACCGGCCTGCCCCGCGGAGGCAATCACTGGACCCGCAGCCTGCGTTTCGGCCCCGACGGTTGGATGTACGTCTCGATCGGCTCGAGTTGCAACGTCTGCGAAGAGCAGGAGGAGCGCCGCGCCAGCCTGATGCGCTTCCGGCCCGACGGCAGCGACGGCGAGATCTACGCCACGGGCCTGCGCAACACCGTGGGCTTCGACTGGCGGCCGGAGACCGGAGAGCTGTTCGGGACCGACAACGGCCGCGACATGCTGGGAGACGACTTCCCGCCCTGCGAGCTCAACCGCATCGAACAGGGCGGCTTCTACGGCTGGCCCTACGCCAACGGCGCCAAAGTCCCGGATCCCGACGTGGGCGAGGGGCACTCCGAACGGATCGCCACCAGCATCGGGCCGGCGCACGCCTTCGTCGCCCACACCGCGCCCCTGGGCCTGACGTTCCTGCGCGGCAGCCACTGGCCCGTCGGCTACCGCGGCGCCGGCCTCGCGGCGCTGCACGGCTCTTGGAACCGTACCAGGAAGAGCGGTTACAAGGTCGTCTCACTCCACTTCGGCGAGCGGGGCACGGTGACGGAGCGCGACTTCGTCTGGGGCTTCGAGGAGGACGAGAACGTGATCGGGCGCCCCGTCGACGTGGCCGAAGGGCCCGACGGCGCCATCTACATCTCCGACGACTTCACCGGCTCCATCTACCGCGTGATCCACGGTGACGGCGCCGCCGGCCGGCTGCCCACCGAGCTGGCCAGCGGGCTGCCCGCAGCGACGAACCCCTTCACAGGCATGGACGAGAAGGAGCGCGAGCAGCGCGCCGACCGCGGCCGGGCCCTCTACGAGCACTACTTCTGCGCCCAGTGTCACGAGGGCATCCGCGCCAAGGAAGGGGTCATCGTGGTGCCCCTGGCCGGGCTCTCGGCGCGCTACGGCGTCGCGGACATGGAGCGCTTCATCCACACCCCTACGCCGCCCATGCCCGCCTTGGAGCTCACCGACGAGGAGCGCAGGGACATGGCGGTCTGGTTGCTCAGTACGTACCCGTGAGGTCCGCGTTGTTATTCTTAGGCGGCCGAGCCCCTACGCTCGGCTTCGCCTCGCTGCGCGCCCTCGAAGGGGACCCGAGGCAAGCGCGATCTCCGTTGGCTCGGGCTTGCGGGCCATACGCTCGGGCGGGTCAGCGCGCTCCGGTGGGGCTACGGAAATTCTTGGGCGGCCGAGCTCCTTCGCTCGCCTTCGGCTCGCTGCGG
>Ga0255054_10001339_pt1 | contig 14496 bp, 16 predicted proteins | sample JV7_2_23_MG_FD_188634 | JGI IMG/M metagenome (GOLD analysis project Ga0255054, IMG submission 188634) | Seawater microbial communities from Jervis Inlet, British Columbia, Canada - JV7_2_23 | ecosystem: Environmental > Aquatic > Marine > Inlet | place: Canada: British Columbia | collected...
ACCATCCGATCCCAGGATGCCTTCTGGGTGGTTGCGCTGCTCCTCGGCAACAGGGACACGGGGGTCCACGTGTGGAATCTCATCACCGAGAACTGGGATGCGACGGTCGCTTCGATGCCGGTCCTCAACGGGCGCAGAATGATCGACCTCATCCAGTATCGCTCGGAGCCTGCAGTGGCAGCAGCCATCATGGAGTGGTTCGAGGCACATGAGATTCCCAGCGGCGAAAAGCACGTAGCCCAGAAGATGGAACAACTCAAAGTGAGGGTTGCCCTCCGCGAGCGTGAATCTCACCGCCTGGTCGCTGCGCTCGAGACTGACGACTGAAGAGACACGACGGTCTTGGCTTTCTTGGTCTCTCACTTGACAGGCCACTACGACTGCTTCAGCAGCCACAACGCGAGATTGCCACCTGCGACGATCTTCTCACGATCCACTGTGAGGCCCGCTTCTGGAGCCATGGCGGGAATCCCGCCCGCCTTGAGATACCGCCGGTATTGGGCATGGTGGTTCTTGCCTGCGATCCGCTCCGGTATGGCGGACACCGCTCGCATCACGTGACCCTTGAATCTCCGTCTTCCGCTGTAGTAATCGATCACCATGATCCGTCCCGCCGGCTTGACCACTCGTGCCATCTCAACCAGAGCGTTGGTGCGAGTTGCAGGTTCGAGTTCATGAAGGAAGAGTGACGCGACCGCGAGATCGAAGCCGTTGGCGTCGTAGGGGAGGGCAGTTGCGTCTCCGAGCCTGAGTTCGGCGCTGTCACCAAGACGGTTGGTCGCTTGTCTGAGCATCGCCGGCGACAGGTCGATGCCGTGGCATTCAGCACCTGCATTGGCGTAGATCTCGAGATGCGATCCCGTGCCGCATCCGACATCGAGCACCGTCATCGAGTTGTCGACGGGATACAGCTTCATGGCGATGGGACGGAGGGGTGCATCGAGGGGCTCGAGGACCCGGTCATAGAACCTGGCTATCCGTCCGTATGCATCTTTGGCGCCTTGATCCATCGATCGTCACGATACAGGGATCGGCAGTCGGCTGCTGGTAGGGTCACCCAGTCCAACGAGAGGGAGATCATGGACAACATTGATTGGCAGTACCTTCTGTTCGACTTCAACGGACGAATCAATCGGGGGAAGTTCTGGCTCGGGATCGTTGTGGTCTGGGTCGGCGTGCTGATCGTCGCAACGATCGCCGCGGTCATGAACTCGACCATCGTATGGCTTGTGCTCGGGGTCGTGTACCTCGGGACCATCTGGGTCGGTCTTGCGCTCAGCATCAAGCGGTGGCATGACCGCGACAAGTCCGGTTGGTGGATCTTCATCGGCTTCGTGCCGATCATCGGCGGCCTTTGGGCGCTCATCGAGACAGGTTTCCTCGAGGGCACCAAGGGCGACAACCAGTACGGTCCTGATCCGCTCGCCAGCTGATGGCTGACGACTGACGACCCTTTTCTCATCGCTGACTCATAGAGGTGTGTCAGGATGCTGGCATGAAACCCCAGATCCTTGTAGCAGACGACGATGAGATGATCGCTGCGAGCATTCGCAGGGCTCTCATCTATGAGGGTTACAGCGTCGAGGTCGTGCACGACGGTGCGCAGGCCCTCGCCTCGGCGCGGGATCATCCACCCGACCTGGTGATCCTGGATGTGATGATGCCCGAGATCGACGGCGTCGAGGCGTGCCGCAGACTCAGGGCGGACGGTGAGATTCCTGTGCTGATGTTGACGGCGAAGGACACTGTTGCCGATCGGGTCCTCGGTCTCGACTCCGGTGCAGACGACTACCTCGTCAAGCCATTCGCATACGAGGAGCTTCTCGCAAGAGTGCGAAGCCTCTTTCGGCGAAAGGAGCCAGGGACCCACGAGATCCTTCGGTGCGCCGATATCGTTGCCGATGTTGAGGCATTCGAGGTGACGCGAGGAGACCGGCAGGTCGAACTCACCGTGCTCGAGTTCCGGTTGCTCGAGTACCTGATGCGAAACGAGAGGATCGTGCTCAGTCGCTCTCGCATCCTCGAGGGCGTCTGGGGTCTTGACGTGGACACGACGAGCAATGTTGTCGATGTCTACATCCGATACGTTCGCAACAAGCTCGAGGCTGAGGGGGAGCCGAGACTCATTCACACCGTCCGCGGTGCGGGTTATGTGCTCAGGGCCGAGTAGATGAAGATCAGGTGGCGTCTGACCTGGTATGGCATCGGTTTCACCGCTCTGGTGTTGGTTGGTTTCATCCTGCTGATCAGTGTTCTTGTCACCGGCACCGCCCAAACCGAGCAGGACGATCTGCTCTCAGGAGCCGCAGACGAGGCTGCCGCGGCGTTGAGCACGGTCGACGGCAGTCAGCTCCAACCGTCCGTACCACCCGTACTGCCGGATTCATCGACATCAGACCAGCCCTTTCTCACCGTGTTCGACGACGCAGGTGGCGCCTACTACGCGACGGGAACCGTCAACGGCTCGCCCCTGGAGCTCCCCCAGACCCTCGTCGAGGAGACTCTCGCGACCGGCGCCTCGTCTGCGAGTTTCCTCGGAGTGCGGACGCAGGTGCGTCGATGGGAGAGCGGAGACGTGGGAACGGGCGTCGTAGCCGCTTCCCAGAGCGAGCGGGTTGTGAACGAGCAGCTGACAAGCCTCAGGGTATTCCTCAGCGTTTTCGGGCTGATCGCCCTCGTCGCGGCGGCGACTGGTGCCTGGTTCATGGCGGGCCGGGCGCTCCGGCCACTCAAGGCGCTTGCAGTCACCACAGACGGTATCGGCCTGACGGGCGACCTGTCACAACGTCTTCCTACTGTCTCGCAGAATGACGAGGTCGGAACGTTGACCCACTCGTTCAATTCGATGCTCGCCGGACTCGAGGCAGCACGCACCGACAGGGAGCTCACCATCGACGCGCAGAAGAGGTTCGTGGCCGATGCATCACACGAGCTCCGTAGCCCGTTGACATCGATCCGGGCCAATGCGGGTTTCCTGGTCGAGCGCGAAGACGCGTCGGAAGCGGACCGACGCGACGCCAGCCGGGACATTGCCCACGAGGCAGACCGGATGAGTGGCCTGATCGACGATCTGCTGACGCTCGCCAGGTCAGATGTCCGCAGTCAGGACTCCCAGGACTTCACTCCCGTCGATCTCGTCGTTGTTGCCCGTTCCGTACAACGAAGAGCACGCAACCTTGCGGTCATCACAGAAGTCCAGGTGCCTGAGACTGCGATCGTTCTTGGGCACGGTGGCGAGCTGTCTGAGTTGATCTGGATCCTCGTTGACAACGCAGATCGCCACGGTGGAGCGTCGGTAGCGGTCGCAATCAGACAGAATGGCGAACAGACCACGATTGAGGTGACCGACGACGGGGAAGGCATCCCTGCCGATGAACTCGAGCGAGTCTTCGACCGGTTCCACAGGTCAGATCCCGCCAGGAGCGGTCTAGGCCACGGCCTTGGACTTGCCATCGCGCGGGCGATCACAGAACGCCATCGAGGTTCGATCGATGCTGACAACCACCCGGACGGCGGAGCGCGTTTCACTGTGAAGCTGCCGTCAGTCCCTGTGTCTGCCATCCGTCATCGGCGAACCGAGGGAACCGCTGGCGCTGAGCGGTAGGCGGGAGCCGTGCTCGCTGTGTTTCTCATCGCCGACTCATCTGTTTCTCATCGCCGACTCATCGATAGCGCCGATTCTGTCGGCGTGAAGACAGAACCAACACCCACTCAGATGCATGAGATGCTCGCGATCGTCTGGTCCCTTGTGTTGCTCCAAGGCGCGATTCTTGTCCTGTCGACGATTGAATCACTCGTCGTCAACGCAACACAGGGGTTTGCGCTCATAGCTGTTTCGGCTCTCACCGGAACCGCGGCAGCCCTGGCGCTCTTGAGCGCCCGAGGACTGCGGAAGCGGAAGCGTTGGGCTCGCAGGCTCATTCTCGTGGCAGAGTGGTTCGTGCTGACCCTCGGATCCATCGAGTTGGTGGCCACACAGTTCCTCGACGCTGCAGGGCCCGACATCGTGCCGATCCTGACCGGTGTCGTGGCGCCTGTCACTGTTCTTGTGCTCCTCCGACGCACCAAACCTCCATCTCGGTCTCCGGAGCTGACGGCGGCGCGCGGAGAACGTGGCGCAAGATCTCAGGTGCTCGTCTGATGCCCGTCCTCCTGCACACGGACACGCCGATCGTCGTGACAAGGGACCCGGCCGTTCCTGACCCAGTGCTCGAGGGCTTCTCCATCGGTGAAGGGGTCGGGAATCCGCTTTACTCGGTGATAGATGAGCACGTCCTTGCGGCGCTGATCCTCATTGCAGCTCCTTTGCTCATTTGGCTGATGGGTAGGGTTCTCCGCTCACTTGCAGATCGGGACCGTGGATGGGCGGTAGCGCTCGCCGATGCCTACGACTCGGCGTCACTGACAAGGCGAATCGCTGGTTGGTCGATCGGTTTCTCAGCGATCATCCACGGTGCTCTTGTGTTCGGTCATGATCTGTCGTGGTACACGCCGCTGTACGCCATGGGCGCGGGAGTCCTGGCTGTGGCAGCCGTTTGGACCATTCGGGACGAGCACGGTCGGCTTGCGGCTGCGGCCGTGGTCGGGTCCATAGTGACCTTCTGGTTCCTCGGCATTCCTGCCGATCAGCTCGGTATCGCAACGAAACTGCTCGAGCTGTTCGCCCTCGCGCTGCTCGCGGTTCCCCGGTTCGGGGATGGGCGATTGAGGCGTCTTCGCCCCGCTGGCCTGGTGGTGCTTGTCGTCTTCACAGGCATTGCTTCATGGATAGGCGCGTTCGCCACAGCCGGTGCCGACGGCGGACACCACGGAGGAGAGTATCCCGAGCCCGGTACGGTCGTGCCGTACATCGAGCGTCTCGAGGCAACGGAAGAGGAACTGCGCTATTCCGAGGACATCTACTGGGAAGCCGTCACCGCCGTCGACAAGTACAGCGACATTTCGGTAGCGGAGGCTGCCGGCTACCCGGTCGGTGTCGTCCGCGGAAACGATCACCACGTGCAGAATCCCGACCTCATCGGCGACGGACGCATCCTCGATCCCGAGTATCCCGAGTCGTTGATCTACGCAGAGGGCATGCACGGACCGGTTCTGATCGGCGTCATGTTTGAGATGGATGGCATCGGCGATGCAGGCCCGATGAACGCAGGCCCGATCATCGTGTGGCACAGCCACGACAATGTCTGTTTCGGTCTTCTTCCGCTCGGCATAGCGGCCCTCGAGTCGCCATTCGGAGGATGTCCTGTCGGTTCGGTCAATATTCCGATGACGGGCGAGATGCTCCATATGTGGACACTCCCCGGAGTTCCGTTGGAGGACCATTGGGGCCACATCGATGAGGAGTGGCTTGACGACTACTTGGCTGACCACACGCGGCATCACCAATGACAGGCACAGGGAGCCGATGACTCAATCCAGCCAGACGAGGGGGATCTCGCGATCCGTCCTCGACTGATACACGGCATAGTCACCATACGCGGCGACCACCTTCGGCCACCACTGCGATCGCTCTTCGGCGGCCATCGTGGCGGCTTCGACCTTGCGGTGCTCTCCGAGGATCTGGACCGACGCCTGCGGAATGGCAACGAGGTTGCGATACCACTCGGGGTCGTGCGGCCTGCCACCGAAGGATGCAATGACAACGAGTCGATCGCCGTCACGGAGATAGAGCAGAGTGACGGTGTGCTTCTTGCCGGTCACCCGTCCGGTGGTGGTCAGCAACAGCATGTCGTTGTCGACGAGTCTGCGTCCGATGCGTCCAGCAGTTGTCTTGTAGAGAACCGCATGCAGTGTTGACAACAGCTTGGCGCTTGCGTCTCTCAAACCAGGTCGGATCTTCGTCTGGGAACCCTGCGCACGTTCGCCGCGACCCCCAACGGATCCGTATTCCCCTGACGTGCGAACCGTCCACCGAAGATCCGAAAGAACCATGGTCGGCGTCGAGATCGCGGGAGCGTTGAGTACCTCTCACGTCTATGCAACTCGAGATAGATCGTCGTTGATCCGTCTGTGTTGCGGACGGGATCGAGCGTGTTGGCGTTGCGGATGTAGTCGCTCAGAAGGAATTCGTCCTGGTCCCGCTGTGTGTCATGATCAGGGTCTGTCATTAGACGAGACGATAGATCATTGTACGGATGGAACGGCATCATCGAGCCAGTCGATGATCGCTCTGGCCGGGCCCTCCCACCCGGGTTCGAGCATCATGTCGTGCCCCATTCCACCGAAGATGACGGCCTCGGTGTTGTACGCCCTGGCCGTTGCCTTGATCTCAGCCGGAGAGAAGATCGCGTCGGATTCTGCTCCCAGGACGAGGATCGGGTCTCGTATGCGAGAGGTCCGCGGCAGATCGACGATCATCTCGAGGTAGGCCGGATAGGACTCATCCTGGAGCAACGCGGCGTACCGGTTCGCGTCGACCGCGCCCATGTGCGGTCCGAACAGCAGCGAGATGGCCCGATCTTCATCGTCCACGAACGGTCCGAGCGAGAGCGTCGTGTTCGCTCGAAGAAACGCTCCTGGATGATCGAGTATGACTCTCATCGTCGCGCCGATCGCACCTGCGGCGGGAACCGGCGCCATCAGCACGCCTGCCGCTGCACGATATCGAGAGAGATACTGCTGGACGACAAGACCGCCCATCGAGTGGCCGATGATGACCGGTTCGGTGTCGAGCTCAAGGACGAGGCGACGAAGGTCGTGGACGTAGTGGGAGATGCGGGCCCACCGCACGCTCCCCTCCGACGCCCCGTGACCCCTGAGATCGATCGCGTAGGATCCATAACCGTGGTCGGCGAAATGCTCGGTGAAGTTCTCCGTCCAGCACCAGGCGCCATGCCAGGCCCCGTGGACGAACACGATCGGTGTGGTTCTCTTGTCGCTCGTGGGTTCGGTGACAACAACGTTGATCTTCATGGTGCGACGATACCCTCCGAGCGGGCTCGCCGCCGCACTAGGGTCGGCTGATGCCATGGGACCCGGATCAGTACCTGAGGTTCGCTGACGAGCGAAGCCGTCCTGGTTTCGAGCTGATGGCACGCATCCCAGATGTCGCACCGACCTCGGTTGTTGATCTTGGCTGTGGCACGGGCAATCTCACGGCATGGCTTGCCGACCGATGGCCAAGCGCTGAGGTTCTCGGCATCGACTCCTCTCCGGAGATGATTGATAGGGCACGACAAGACCATCCGGCTCTTGTTTGGCGTGTAGGTGATGTCTCGACGTGGAGGCCGGACGGACGAGTCGATGTGATCTTCTCGAACGCGACGCTGCATTGGCTCGATGATCATGATCGGCTGTTCCGTCGACTCCGGTCATACCTCACCGACAGCGGTGTGCTGGCCGTGCAGATGCCAGACAACTGGCGAGAACCCACGCATCGCATTCCCGCAGACGTGCTCGATGATGGCGATTGGCCGGATGGAGCGCGATCCGCGTTGATGAGGGATCGTCTCTCAGATCCCCAAGCGTACGTTCGGTGGTTGCAGCCGGCCGACGTAGACGTGTGGCGTACCACGTACTACCAACAGCTGACCGGGAACGATCCGGTGTGGAGCTGGGTGACGGGATCCGTCTTGCGTCCGGTGCTCGCTGCCCTGGGGGACACCGATAGGGAGCGATTCGAGGGAATCTGCCGATCCCTGTATCGCGAGGCGTACCCACGCGGTGTTGATGGGGTCACGACGCTTCCCTTCAGCAGGATCTTCGTCGTCGCTGCTGTCAGGTAGTTCAGCCGTTCGAGAGCCTCTCGGCCTTCTCGATGAGTTCCAGCCATCGAGTCTCCGCGGCATCGAGTTCTCCAAGCAGGCCAGCCAGTTCCTCGGACAGTGTGACGGTTCGGTCATGGTCACCGGCCGCGTCCTCCAATCCGGCTGTCAATGCGGCCCTTCTTCGTTCGAGCCTGGGGATGGCCCTGGTCAACTGATCGAGATCTCGTTTGTCGTTGTACGTGAGCTTCGTCCGCTGCTGTTTGGGCCGCGGGGTGGCCGCCGACGCCCTCGATGCTGGCTGTGACGTTCCTTGCAGGACTGTTTGCCGGTAGGCAGACCAGCCCCCGGGGTGGTGCCTGACCGACCCGTCCGGCTCGATGGAGAAGATGTCGGAGCACACCCTGTCGAGGAAGTAGCGGTCGTGGGTGGCCACCACGAGGGCGCCATCCCAGGCATCGAGATACTCCTCGAGCACATTGAGCGTGTCGATGTCCAGATCATTGGTTGGCTCGTCCATGAGCAACAGGTTCGGCGCCTCCATGAGACTCAGGAGAAGGTCAAGTCGGCGACGCTCTCCTCCGGACAGGTCACCGATCTCGGACTGCTGTTGCTCCCTCGTGAACTGGAATCGCTCGAGCATCTGTGCTCCGGACACCCTGATCCCGCTCTCAAGGAGCACCTCATCGAGGTGTTCACGCACGGCAGCGTGTACGCGCGTGCGCGGAGGAATCGGTCTCGGATCCTGTCCGTACCAGCCATGGTGGATCGTCGACCCGGTCGTGACCTTGCCTTCATCGGGTTCGATGCGTTGTGCGATGAGACGGAGCAGCGTTGTCTTGCCCGTTCCGTTGCTTCCGACGATGCCGATGCGCGCATCTGGATGGAGTTTGTGGTCGACGTGGCGCAGCACCCATCGGTCGTCGTATCGCTTTCCCACATTGTGAAGGTTGACGACCTTTGACCCGATGCGGCGAGAAGGCAACTCGATGGTGAGTTCTTGTCGTGCCTGTCTTCGTTGCTGTGCCATCAGGTCCGTCGCCTGCCTGACGCGGTAGCGGGCCTTCGACGTGCGGGCCTTCGGCGAGCGGCGCAACCATGCGAGTTCGGTCTTGATGCGCTGCTGTTTCCGATGTTCCACCGCAGTTTCGTGTGCCTGCCTCGCCGCAGCTGCTTGGAGGTAGTCCTCATAGCTGCCCTGATGGGGGAACAGTTTGCAGTCGTGAACCTCGACCACTCGATTCGCGACACGATCGAGGAGATACCTGTCGTGGGTCACCAGGAGCAGCGCCTCCTTGCGCGAGCGCAGGTGATCCTCGAGCCAGTCGATGGTGTCGACATCGAGGTGGTTCGTCGGCTCGTCGAGGATCAGCAGGTCGCACTCGGCGGCAAGGGTCAGAGCCAGGGCAAGGCGTTTCTTCTGTCCACCTGAGAGGGCTGCACATCGTGTGGTCGGGTCGGTGAGACCGAGACGGTCACCGAGCGCGATCGTTGCTCGTTCGTCTCCGAGTATCCCGCCAACGGTTACTTCGTCGTCGAACACGGGATTCTGGTCGAGGGCGGCTACCCGAAGCCCCTTGGTCCGAACGATCGAACCGCCGTCCTGAACCTCAGTGCCTGCAATGATCGCCAGGAGCGTTGACTTGCCTGAACCGTTGCGCCCGATGACGCCGATGTGCTCCCCCACAGAGATGCCAAACGACACACCTTCGAGCACCGAGGTCTCCGGGTAGGTCTTCGTGATGCCCTCAAGGCTCAACAGATGCATGTCGGCAGGGTACGACCCCGGTGGCATCCTGCGCAGGAGGAGGTACGCTGATGAAACCGAAGGGACGTTCGATGCAGCCCGTGTACCAACCTCAGCCAGGCGATCTGGAACGCAAGCTCGAATCCACGTTTCCCAACGAATCCGAACGCGCCAGTGCCAACCGGCTGCTCGGCCTTTACGGCGAGGAGGAGTGGCACAAGGGGATCGAGCGGGTGCGAATCGCCGCGCTGTACAACTCGGACGGAGACCTGGGAAAGCTCAGGGCACAGATCGAGCTGGCAAACATCGACTATCGCGACGTCATCGCGTCGGCGGAGTACCGATCGCTCATGAAGCTCCCCGCTGACATCAAGCCCGGATCTGAGGCCTATGAAGAGGCGGTCGAGGACGATTCGAGACGCTACCAGGCGTGGATCGATTCGTGAACACGTCAACCCGTGCCTATCGGGTTCCAGACGACTACACCGTCGTGGACCGGTTTCTGGTCGAACTATATGAGCCGGCCGATCGGTTGGCCCACTGGCTACAGCCGCGGTGGGAGTACATGCACTCCCACCCGTACGTCGAGAACGTCGACCTGCAACGCATCGGGATAGCTGCCGACGACGACGCCGTGGTCGGTGTTGTCCATCCTGAGCATTCGCCCGCATTCTGTTACTTCCAGATTCGGCCGGGCCGCAGTGATGTCAAGATGATGCTCGTCGAATGGGCAGAAGCGCACCTCGGGGGATGGTCTTCGGACCTCAAGGGAACCGTGGTCGGTTTCTTTATCGACGACATCGACGTCGAGTCGCAGACGATCCTGACTCAGCGCGGCTATTCGACGTTCTCCGATTGGGGCGAGCACCATGCCCGAATGCGTCTTGACGTGCCTCTGCCCAGAACCTCGATGCAGGAGGGATTCCGTTTGCAGAGCCTTGCCGACGAGAACGATCTCGCCAAGGTGAACCGGGTCCTGCGGCGAGGGTTCGGCCATGAAGGACCGGCTCCTGAGGATGGCATCTCGTCGAGGGCTCGCGCTCAGCAGACTCCGAACTATCACAAGGAACTGAACATCGTTGCGGTCGCCCCTGACGGGAGCTATGCGGCGTACGCCGGGATCTGGTATATCCCAGAGAACAAGGTGGCGTACGTGGAGCCTGTGGCGACGGACCCCGACTATCGGCGGATGGGTCTCGGCAAGGCTGTGGTGCTTGAGGCGATTCTGCGGACCAGAGAGCTCGGCGCGGAGGTTGCCTGGGTCGGATCTGAGCAGGAGTTCTACCTCGACATGGGATTCGAGGTCGTGGCCCACTCGACGCTCTGGTATAGAGATCTCGATGCAGCGCGGTCAGGTCGTATGGTCGATCACGCGCTGGGCCTTGCCGAGTGATCTCGCAACATTCCCGGGTGATTCGACTACCACGTCCACCGTGATGCCGATGTTGTCCTTGATGTGATAGGCGGCAGCGGCAGCAGCGTTCTGCGCGGTTGCCTCGTCGAGGGTGGTGCGTGATTCGATGTGCACGACGAGACCCCTGGTGTTGTCCTGCTGGATCACTTCGATCTGGTAATGGGCTGTGAGATCAGTGACCTTCAGCAGTTCGACCTCGATCTGGCTCGGGTAGACGTTGACACCCCTGATGATCAGCATGTCGTCGGTTCGGCCCTTGATACGCCCGATCCGTCGCATCGTGCGCGCAGTGCCTGGGAGGAGCCGTGCGATGTCGCTCGTGCGATAGCGGATCAGCGGTAGCGCTTCTTTTGTCAGCGACGTGAACACAAGTTCGCCCTCTTCGCCATCGGGAACCACTTCGCCGGTGTCGGGATCGATGATCTCTGGATAGAAGTGGTCCTCCCACACGGTGAGGCCATCCTTGGATTCGATGCATTCCTGGGCAACACCCGGACCGATCACCTCGGACAGGCCGTAGATGTCGACGGCGTCGATGCCGAGCCGGTCCTCGATCTGGATCCGCATCTCGTCTGACCACGGTTCGGCGCCGAAGATGCCGATTTCGAGTGAGCTCGCCTCGGGGTCGAGACCCTGGTTCTCCATCTCGTCGATCAGGCTCAAACAGTACGAGGGCGTGACGAGGATGATGCGCGGTTTGAGGTCGTTGATGAGCGTGACCTGCTTCTCTGTCTGCCCTCCCGACATCGGGATAACGGTGCATCCGAGACGTTCCGCGCCGTAGTGGGCTCCGAGACCTCCGGTGAACAGACCGTATCCGTAGGAAACGTGGGCGATGTCACCGGGACGTCCACCCGCGGCGTAGATGGACCTGGCCATGACGTCTGACCACATGTCGATGTCGCTGCGGGTGTAGCCGACGATGGTCGGTTTGCCTGTCGTACCCGAGGATGCGTGGATGCGCACGACCTCTTCCCGTGGTACGGCGAACATCCCGTACGGGTAGTTGACCCTGAGGTCCTCCTTGACCAGGAAGGGGAATCGGGAGAGATCGTCGAGTTGCTCGCAGTCCTGGGGAGTGATCCCTTCTGCGTCGAACGCCTGGCGATAGTGCGTGACACTCTCGTAGGAGTGGCGTAGCGACCTCTGGAGACGATCGAGCTGGAGTGTACGCAGCTCGTCGACACCGACAGATTCAATCGGATGCAGTCCTGGCATTTCCCGATCGTAGCGGACACAAGGACATCGAATCGTTGATCCCATGCATGCAACCTGGCGGCTTGACCTATGACAGCACGACGATCAGCGAGGTCACGAGCAACCCTGCCGTCACATCGCTACGTCGGCCCGCTGTATCGGGAGGTTGGTTGGTGGATGTATCGGTCGCCCATGTTGGGCGTACCCACGGGTGGGCCGAGTCCGATGCTTGTGGCGACTCGAGATCGCGTCTTGACTACCAGGTTCTGCTGGTCACGCCACCGAGCAGCACCGAAGCAAGCGTGCCAAGCGGAAGTGTTGCTATGTAGGACAGCTCCATGCCGATGTTGCCGAAGAACAGCATCAGCAGCCAGGTGGCTGGGAGTGTGAACAGCGCAAACGCAACGGCGAATACGAGCAGCCCCTTCAGGAAATCACCCATCGTCTCCTCCTCCGTTTCTGAGAGACGTACACGAGGCTACCAGAGTCGCCCGGCGTTGCAGGTAGCGGCTTGGCGCTCGAGGCCAAGCAACGTCCTCCAGCACACGTCGGCATCACAAGTGTGCGCCTTCGACTCCTCGAACCGTCGACCGACGATGAGTCTGGATCGGCGTTGTAGGATCAGGTCTCGGTGCTCACGATCTCGTCGTCGGCGTAGCAGTAGGCCCAGAACTCGCCAGGTTCCTTCGACCTGACAACGCCGTGGCCGTGCTCGTTCCAGTGCTTGCGGGCGTGCCTGTTCTTGGAATCATCACAGCAACCGGTGTGGCCGCACGCCACGCAGAAGCGAAGGTGTACCCAGGTATCGCCCATGGCGAGGCACTCCTCGCACCCGCCCTCTGGCATTCGGACGAGGGGGATGTTCTCGAGGTGGGGGCATGGTGCTGGCATCGGTTGCTCCTTGTGTGCGTCAGTCGGTTTCCTGGGTGATCGGCAGCGTCACGGTGAATACGGTGGCCTTGGCGTCTGATGCAACCGTAAGAGATCCACGGTGTTGGGTCACGACGATGCTGTAGGCCGTGTCGAGCCCGAGGCCTGTGCCTCTGCCCGGTTCCTTCGTCGTGTAGAACGCCTCGAAGATACGATCGATGACATCATCGGGAATGGCGGGGCCGTTGTTTTCGACCTCGACGACGACGCATGCGTCCTTGGCAGAAGCGCGGATGGTGATGGCGCCATCGGCAATGTCGGCCTCTGCGATGGCATCGGCGGCGTTGTCGATGAGGTTCGTCCACACCTGGTTGAGCTGGCTTCCGTAGGCAACGATGTTTGGCAGCCCGGCGGCGAAATCGGTCGTGATGTTGATGTCGGTGGTCTTCGAGCGGAGGATCAGGAGCGTGTCTTCGATGCCCCTTGTGACGTCGACCTCCTGGACCGGTGCCTGGTCGAGGAACGAGTACGACTTGAGGGCCCCAACCAGCTCGGTGAGCCTGCGAGAACCCTCCTTGACTTCACCGAGCAGTGAGAAGAGACTGGCTGAGGCCGCGACGAATGAAATCGCGTCCCCGACAGCGTCGCCTTCCAGGGCCGTGAGGTCACCGGCGACGAACCCCGACGAAGCAAGACCTGACGCCATCTGCCAGGGCTGGTCGACACCGAGCAGTGTGAGCGCATCGGCGATCGATTCCTCTACGTCCGCCTTCTGCATCCCCGACAGCGATTCTCCTGCCCGCGAGGGAGAGGGCAGTTCGGCATCGGGCGGGAGCTTCCTGGCCAATTCGACGAGTTCCTCGAGGCTCTCGGCCAGACCCTCTGAGCCGCTCGTCACGGCGGCGGCGGGGTTGTTCATCTCATGCGCAAGCCCGGCCGTGAGGACACCGATCTGTGCCATGCGCTCTGACTGTCTCACCCTCGACTCCTGTTCTCTCCACCGTGCAATAAACACGGAGAACAGGGCACGATTCGCCTGCACGCTCGTCGAGAGAACGTCGTCGAGGCATGTTCGTGGGATGGCGACGAGTCGAACGGCACCAATCGCCTGTGCGCCAGCGTTGCGAGCTTCGCCTGTCAGGAGCGCCATCTCGCCAACGACGTCGCCGGGTCCGGATACCGCGATGCGTACCTTCCTACCGCCTGACTCCTTCAGGATCTCGAGCTCACCCTCCGCGATCACGTAGGCGTTGTTGGCCTCGTCGCCCTCGTCGAAGAGCGCCTCGCCCCTCTCCAGCGGTACCTCGGTGATGCCGTTGCTCAGGCGAGCGAGATCATCCTCGGACAACCCTGCGAAGAGCGGAACCGTGCCGAGGTCGAACGTTGTCACACGGTGTCCAGATATTGGTGGACGAAGCTCACGGCGATCGAACCCTCCCCGACAGCACTCGCAACTCTTCGTACCGCACCCTCACGGACATCTCCTGCGGCGAATACACCCGGGACGGATGTCTCGAGTGGGAGAGGGTCGCGGTCGAGGGTCCACACATCGGTGAAGCTCCTGA
>Ga0255054_10001340_pt1 | contig 14494 bp, 9 predicted proteins | sample JV7_2_23_MG_FD_188634 | JGI IMG/M metagenome (GOLD analysis project Ga0255054, IMG submission 188634) | Seawater microbial communities from Jervis Inlet, British Columbia, Canada - JV7_2_23 | ecosystem: Environmental > Aquatic > Marine > Inlet | place: Canada: British Columbia | collected...
CGAGGCCGTGGCCGCAGGCCAGCGCGCCCAGGATGCCGCGCGCGACACCCTCGCCCTGCAAGCGGGCGGGGAGCGAGCGGCGGCGCCCAAGCAGGTCCTCTTCGGCGACCTGCATGTGCACACCACCTACTCCATCGATGCGTTCTTCATGTCTCTGCCCATCGTGGCGGGGGAGGGCGCGCATCCTCCGGCCGACGCCTGCGACTTCGCCCGCTACTGCTCGTCGCTCGACTTCTTCGCGCTGACCGACCACTCCCTGGCCCTGACCCCCGAGCATTGGGCCTGGGAGAAGGAAAGCCTGCGCCAGTGCCAGGCCCGCGCCGGCAGCGAAGCGGATCCGGACATGGCGGTCTTCCAGGGCTTCGAGTGGACCCAGGTGGGCGATACGCCCGAGAACCATTGGGGCCACAAGAACGTGATCTTCCCCGGGCTCGAGGACGCGGAGCTTCCGGCCCGGGCCATCAACTCGCTGGCCGACGATGTCGTCCAGTCGTTCCAGGACGGCGAGGTGAGCGTGGGCGCGGTTCGCGGACTGCAGGTGCTGGACCCCCTGGGCTGGCGGGAGTACGCGGACTTCCACTGGTACCTGGAGCGCTTGCTCGGCACGCCGCCGTGCCCGAAGGGCGTCGACACCCGCGCGTTGCCCGCCGACTGCTCCGAGAATGCGCCGGACCCGGCCGCGCTCTTCGACAAGCTGGCGCAGTGGGACCTGGGCGCCCTGGTGATCCCCCACGGCACCACCTGGGGCCTCTACTCGCCGCCCCAGACCCGGCTGGACAAGCAGCTGAGCCGCTCCCAGGACGACCCGGAAGTGCAGACGATCATCGAGATCATGTCGGGCCACGGAAACTCGGAGGAGTACCGGCCATGGCGCGCGACGTTGACCGGTGTGGACGGCGAGGCGATCTGCCCGGAGCCCACACCGGGCTTCCTGCCGTGCTGCTGGCGCGCCGGCGAGATCATGCGCGAGCGCTGCGGCGATCGCTCGTCGGAGGAATGCGAGGAGCTGGTGGTGCTGGCCCGCCAGTACGCGGCCGAGTCCGGCGTGGCGCCGCGCATGGTGTTTCCCGACACGTCGCCCGAGGACTGGCTGGATTGCGACCAGTGCCGCGACTGCTTCAAGCCGTCCCTGAACTACCGGCCCGGCGGCTCCGCCCAGTACGCCCTGGCGCTGTCCAACTTCGACGAGACCGACGAGGAGGGTGACCCGCGGCGCTTCCGCTGGAGCTTCATCGCCAGCAGCGACAACCACTCGGCGCGGCCGGGTACCGGCTACAAGCAGTACGAGCGCCGCAAGATGACCGAGAGCAGCGGCGCCCGCTCGGCGTTCTACGAGTGGCTGCTGCGGCGCAGCCGCCTCTCGACCTTCGCGCCCGACGCAGAGCCGGACCGGCCCTACAAGCGGCAGGAGCAGGCCGTGCGGCTCGTGAACCTGCTGGGCGCAGACACGGAGCGCGTGGGGAGCTTCCTGTACCCGGGAGGCCTGGCCGCCGTGCACTCCGAAGGGCGCAGCCGCGAGGCCGTGTGGGCCGCGCTCGACCGGGGCGAGATCTATGGCACCAGCGGCCCGCGCATCCTGCTCTGGTTCGACCTGGTGAACGATCCGCAGGAGACCGTGCCCATGGGCAGTCAGGTGCGGATGGCGGAGGCGCCGCGCTTCGAGGTCCGGGCCGTGGGCTCCTTCGTTCAGCAGGACGGCTGTCCCGAGGCCAGCACCCGGGCGCTCTCGCCCGAGCGGCTGGAGTACCTGTGCCGGGGCCAGTGCTACCACCCCTCGGACCAGCGCCATCCGATCGTGGCCATCGAGGTGGTGCGCATCCGGCCCCAGGCCGAGCCGGGTGAGCCGGTGGAGGCGTTGATCGAAGACCCGTGGCGGCGCTTCGCCTGCGAGCCGGATCCGGCCGGCTGCGTGGTGCGCTTCGACGATCCCGAGTTCGTGACGTCGGCGCGCGACGCGGTCTACTACGCGCGCGCGGTCCAGGAGGAGACGCCGGCGGTCAACGGCGCCAACCTGCGCACGCGCTTCGACGAGCGCGGCAACGCCGTGAGCACCACGCCCTGCTACGGCGACTCGCGCACTCCCCTGGACGACGACTGCCTGTCGCCGATCCAGGAGCGCGCCTGGTCGTCGCCCATCTTCGTGGACCAGTCGCGCATGGCGATGAGCGTGGCCGACTGACGCGCGAAGGCCCGGCGGAACTGCAAGCCAGCAGCCCTCAGGCTGCTGGCGCGCAGCGAGCCGTAGGCGAGCGAAGTGCCGGTGCCCGACTGCGAGCGGCAGGCGCGAAGCGCGCGCAGCGAAGCGGAGCGGAGGGCCTTGTCCGGCTCAGGATGAGCGAGCAGGAGGCCTGGCTAGAGATCGCAGGGCAGGGCGAAGCGGTCGATGTAGCCGGCGAGGCGCGTGCGCACCGTGTCTGCGTCCAGCCCGAACTCCTGCAACGAATACTCGTGGCGGCCGTGCTTGCCCTGGGGATGCGCAGCCACGTGGGCCTGCAGCGCCTGCTCCACGTTGTCCGGCATGGGCAAGGCGAAGTGGTCGTAGATGCCCTTTGCTGCGGCGAAGGGGTCGGCCAGGAACCCGCGGTAGTCCACGTCGAAGAAGCGCGCCGGGTCGCCGGCATCCCGCGCCGCCAGACCTCGCTCCAGCGAGCGCGCGTAGTACTCCAGCACCAGGGGGCCGAGCCGCTTCGGATCGTGGTTCTCGCGCGCGGCCATGAGTGCATCGGTCAGGCTGCACGCAGATGCGATGGCTTCCAGCGGGTTGCGGTGGGTGAAGATCAGGCACGCATCGGGGAAGAGTTCGGTCAGGACGTCGATGGCCCAGAGGTGGGCGGGCGATTTGAGGAGCCAGCGCTCCGCGGGCCGCTGCCAGTCCAGGAGCTTGAGCAGATCCTGGTAGTACGCGTAGGGGGCGTGCAGGTCCTGTGCTTGGAACCACGAGGCGTAGGGCTCCATCAACACCTCGATCCCCATCTGCACGTCGCAGAAGGCGTGCGCCTGCAGCAGTACGCATTCCTCGGGCGTGTCGGCCGAGGCGAAGTGGATCTTGTTGAAGTCCGGATTCTTTTCGCGCATGCGGTCGTACTGCTGCTTGATCGCCAGATAGCGGGGGTCGAGCTCGCCTTCGGGCAGGTCCTCCAGCGGATCGGGGAAGATCGCCTCCCACAGCAGCAGCGGCCGCGCAGCGGGGTCCGCGCCCAGCAGGTTGAAGAGCGCCGAAGTCCCGGTGCGCGGCAGCCCGGTCAGGTAGAGGGGGCGCCGGATCTCGCGCTCCCGGATCTCAGGGTGGCGGGCGAAGGCCGCTTGCACGCGAAGCCGGGTGGACAGGAGCTGCACCAGGCGGCGCCAGTTGCGCTTGCGCCCCTTCTCGTTGAAATCCGCTGTCTTCTCGTAGGTTTCCAGGAGAACCCTCAAGCCCTCCCGGAAGCTCTCTCCGGCGAAGTCCGAGAGCCCGGTGGCCTGTTGGGCTGCCTCCAGCACGGACTCTTCGTCGAAGGGGAACTCAGCCACGCAGGCTCTCCAGCTTGACCACCCGGGTGCGGGGCTGCGGGTGCTCCGAGGCGCGGATCCAGCGCCAGCACATGCCGCCCTGGCGGTGACCGCAGGTGTTGAGCCAGTTGGGGTGGCCCGGGTTCTCATGGGCCACCACCACCTGCACCGAGCCGTCGTCTGCATAGACGGCCGTGTGCTTGTTCACGTGGATCTTGAAGCTGCGGTAGTCCAGCGACTCGAGCCAGTGGTTGGTGAGCTGGAAGTTCCAGTAGTCGCAATCCGGCGGGGTGGCTTCGATGACCAGCGCCTCGTCGGGCTCGAGCTTCCAGTAGCTGTGGTAGTAGGCGATGTTGGGGTCACCGCCGGCGGCGAAGGCCGTGTCCGGGTCGAAGCGCGGCAACTCGTTCGTGTGCTTCTGGAAGTCCTTCGCCCAGCCGTGGAAGAGTCCCGAGCATCCCCGCACGAAGGCCACGACGCCCATCAGCATGCGGTCCAACCGCTCCGGGTCCACGGGCCGCGCCTGTCCGGGGGCGTCGATCCGCTCGATGGACACCTCGGCCAGCTTCTCGTTCGCGTGGTCGAGGCGGGTCTGGCGGATCTGGATCATCCGCGTCTCGGGTTTCATGGGCAGCCAGTTGCCCGGGTGTTCGCGGCTGCTGGCGATGATCTCGAAGCTGCCGTCGGGCGCGATCTCCATGTCCTTGGCTTCCAGGTAGCCGGTCGTGTTGAGGCTGCCGGTGGCGCCGTAGTTTCCCGCCTGGGAGCCGAAGCCCAGGTAGTGCACGGACCCCCGGATGCCGCGGATGCGGTAGTCCCAGCTCCCCTTGATCTGCGTGTTCAGGTAGACGTTGTCCGGGTTGTCGAGACCCATCTTGATGGTCTCGCTGGCGGTGCGCCGGAACTCGGGTACCGCCGGGTCCGAGAACTCGACGAAGGTCTCCAGCGCGCCGCGCGTGAGCCGCGTCAGGTAGCGCCAGCCCTCGGCGCGGTCGAGCGGGTCGTCGGGCGCGCCTTCGGACAGGATCACGGCGCCGGCCGCCTTGAGCCCGTCGCAGAACTCTTCCCAGGTCGTACCGTCCAGGACGCGGCGAATCGCCTCGTTGGCTGTCTCTTCGCTCATGGTTCTACTCGAGGGCCTTTCGGATGTAGTGGCGAGCCAGTTCGAAACGGTCGTTGCCCCAGAACATCTCGTCTCCCACGAAGACGGTGGGAACGCCGAAGACGCCCCGCTCGATCGCCTCGCGGGTGTCTGCGTCCAGACGCGCGGCCAGGGCGTCACTCCGCGCCTGCTCCAGGGAGGGCCCCGGCTCGAGTCCCGCGCCGGCGAGCAACCGGGATACGAGCTCGGGATCCGCCACGTCGCGGGCCTCCGCCCAGCGCGCCCGGTATGCCGGGTAGTGGAACTCGCGCAGCCGTCCGGCGTCCTTGGCGACCAGGGCTGCCTGCAGCAACAGCCGCGTGTCGGCCCGGGCCTCGCGGGCGTGCGGCGAGAACTCGGCACCGCACAGCTCGGCCCAGTGCAGCAGGTCGTCGCGGTAGGCCTTCTTCTTGCGCGCGCCGGGCGGCGGGGCCGTTCCCGTCGTGGGCTCCTTCAGGTCGGCCAGGCGGACGGGCCGGAAGTCCAGGTCGACGCCCAGGTCGCTGAAGTAGGCCTCGACCCGGCAGCTTCCCAGGTAGGCCCAGGGGCAGGCGTAGTCGTAGTAGAAGGGGATCTGCATGCGGGCCTCCCGGTGCGGGCCGACCATTGTATCTTCTGGCCCTCTTCCCCGCGAAACGGAGCCCCTCCGTCATGACCGAGCGAGCGCAGATGCGCGCTTTCACTCCCGCACGGCTGGGCCCCCTGGAGCTGCGCAACCGCGTGGTCAAGTGCGGCACCAACGAGGGGATGTCCCGGGACGGCCTGGTGACGGATCCGCTGGTGGCCTGGCACCGCGAGTTCGCGGCGGGCGGCGTGGCCATGACCACTTTGGCTTACTGCTCGGTAACCTCCGAGGGCCGGACCTTCAAGCACCAGATGTGGATGCGCGACGAGGCGCTTCCCGGCCTGCGTGAGCTCACCGATGCGATCCATGCCGAAGGTGCTCGGGCCGCCATCCAGCTGGGCCACGCCGGCTGGTTCGCCAGCCCCCACGCCATGGGCCAGCGCCCCGTGGGGCCGTCGCGCACCTTCAGCCCCCACGCACAGACGTTCGCCCGCGCCATGGACGAGGCGGAGTTCGAACGCCTGACCCGCGGCTTCGGCGAAGCGACGCGCATGGCGGTGGAGGCGGGCTTCGACGGCATCGAAGTGCACCTGGGTCACGGTTACCTGCTGTCCCAGTTCCTGTGTCCGTGGAACAACCGGCGCACGGATCAGTGGGGCGGGAGCCTGGAGAACCGGGCGCGTTTCCCTCGCCAGGTGCTGCGCGCCGTGCGCGAGGCCGCCAGCGGCGAGGCGGCGGTCTGGGCCAAGCTGAACATGGAGGACGGATTCGAGGGCGGCCTCACCCTGGACGAGGGCGTACAGGTGGCGCGCTGGATCGAGGCCGACGGCTCCATGGACGCGCTTCAGCTCACCGGTGGCCACACCAGCCGCACGCCGTTCTTCCTGATGCGCGGCGATGTGCCCTTGAAGGAGATGATCGCGAACCAGCAGCACAGGCTCGCGCGGATCGGCATGCGCTTCTTCGCGCGCAAGTTCATCCGGCCGTATCCCTTCGAGGAGGCCTTCTTCCTGCCCCTGGCGCGGCGCTTCCGCGAGGCCGTGTCCATGCCGCTCATGCTGCTCGGCGGCGTCACGCGCCTGGACACCATGGAAGCGGCGCTCGAGGAGGGCTTCGACTTCCTGGCCATGGGGCGGGCTCTGATCCGCGATCCGGACCTCGTCCAGCGGATGCGTGCCGGGGAGCTGGATGGCTCGCGCTGCGTACCCTGCAACCTCTGCATGGTGGAGATGGAGCGGGGCGGGACGCGCTGTGTCCTTCGGGAGACGGGCTAGAGCTGCTTGTGGCAGCGGAACTCGAGGGTGTCGCCGTCGGCGCTGCGCTGCATCTGCGTTCGCACCGGGCTGCCCGCCGCGCGAGCGGCCAGGTACTCGACGAAGCCTTGGGTGCGCAGCGCGTAACTGCGCGGCATGGGCGACGCACCCTGGAAGCGGATCCGGAAGCCGGTCTCGTCCATTCCGAGCCACTCCCAGCCGCCGAAGTTCCAGAGCAGCGAAGCGACCGAGAGCAGCAGCTTGCCCACCCGCTCTTCCCAACGCTCCGCAGTGTGCTCGTCGAGCTGGCGATAGAGGCCCATCTCCACCAGGCGCTGCGCGCTCTGGCGCCCGGTCTCGACGTAGTCCTGATCGCCGTTCCGACCCTTGGCGGCGGCGATGACCTCGAGCATGCGGCCGTAGCTGGCCATGGAGTACCAGGCGCTGACCAAGATCTCGTCGTCCAGCACCTCCAGGTCGTCGGGCTTGAGGGTGCGCTCCAAGGCGGCGCGAGACACGGTGCCTCGCTCCTGCAGCTCGCGCAGCTCGGCGACGGCGGCCTGGACCAGGGTTCCCTTGACGCTGGGCTCGGGCATGGGCGCTCCCCGCGGCCCGCACCGGGCCGATCCTGTTCTCTATCGTCACCCGGAGGTGCCGCCTTAGCGAGATTCCGCCCGCCCGGGCTCACGTCCGCGCTGCCTCGAAAGCGCTTGCGCCGCGTCTCGATTGCGGTTCCGAGCGTCACTTGCAGCCCGGGGAGTTGGGGTGAAGACTCCAGCTGCGACTCGCTGCGACGCTGGGGTCGCGAGGGGATCCCCAAGTTCCGATGAGCGCTGCGCTCGAGCCCTTCGAGATCCGGATTCCGGATGAGGATCTGGACGACCTGCGCCGGCGGCTTCGGCAGGCGCGCTGGCCGGCGCCCCTGGAGGACGCCGACTGGAGCTACGGAATCGAGCAGGGGTCCCTGCGCGAGTTGGCCCGCGCCTGGCTCGACTCGTACGACTGGCGCGCCCAGGAACAGGCGTTGAACCGCTTCGATCACTTCCGCACCCGGATCGACGGCCAGCCCATCCACTTCCTCCAGGCGCGCTCGCCGGTGCCGGACGCGTTCCCGCTGATCCTCAGCCATGGCTGGCCGGGGTCCATCGTCGAGTTCCTCGAGATCCTGGGGCCCCTGAGTGACCCCGCCGCGCATGGCGGCGATCCGGCGGACGCCTTCCACGTGGTGTGCCCGTCGTTGCCCGGCTTCGGCTGGTCCTCGCCGCTGCATTCCCGGGGCTGGAACCCGGTCCGCATCGGCCGGGCCTTCGCGGAGCTGATGGCCCGCCTGGGCTACCCGCGCTACGGGGCGCAGGGGGGCGACTGGGGCTCCTACGTCAGCCAGTTCATTGCCCGCCAGGACCCGGAGCACTGCGTCGGCGTGCATCTCAACTTCCTCTTCGCCACACCGCCCGATGCCCAGGCCCTGCAGGACATGAACGACGAGGAGACGGCGATCTGGGCCGCCTTCCAGCACTACGTCCACGAGGAGTCGGGCTACGCGCAGATCCAGTCCACCAAGCCCGAGACCCTGGGCTACGCCCTGGTCGACTCGCCGCTGGGCCTCCTGGCCTGGATCGCCGAGAAGTTCCGGACCTGGACCGACTGCGAGGGCCGCATCGAGAACGCCGTGTCTCGCGACGCCCTGCTCACCAACGTAATGGTCTACTGGCTGACCGGGACCGGGGGCTCCTCGGGCCGCCTCTACCGCGAGACGCGGAATTCCGAGGCGTTCGGCCCTCAGCCCTTCCTGGAGACGCCCGTCGGCCACGCGGCCTTCCCGGCCGAGGTCGTCCGCTGCCCGCGCCGCTGGGCCGAGCGCTCCTACAATATCGTCCACTGGACGGACATGCCCCGGGGCGGCCATTTCGCGGCCCTGGAGCAGCCGGGGCTGCTGGTGGAGGACGTGCGCAGCTTCTTTCGCCGCTTCCGCGGCGGCTGAACGCCGGCTGCCGGGCGCCGCCGGAGCCTCTGGAATGAGGCCTTGGCAACTTCCCGAACGGTGTATGCTAGGCGCCGCAACGGTGCGAAACGACGGGGGAACTGCATGATTCGTGGGATGCTCCTGGCTGCGCTGGCGACGCTCGCGGTGGCGCCGGCTGCGACGGCCCTCGACACCCTGGATGAGGTCCAGGACTGCATGGAAGCCAACCTGCCCGATCCGTCCAGCGTGCAGATCATCGTCATGAAGGCGCATGATCGCATCGGCTCGGTCACCCAGACCCGCGCCAAGATCTACTGGAAGAAGGGCGAGGACGACCTCTCCAAGGTGCTGGTGCGGCTCTCGGACCCGCCGGAGATGCGGGGCGCCGCCATCCTGATGCTCGAGAAGAAGGGCACGAGCAACGACATCCTCATGTACCTGCCCGAGCTCAATCGTGTGAAGCGGGTCACCGGACACATGATGTCGGGCTCCATGTTCGGGACGGACTTCAGCTACGAGGAGTTCGAGAGCATGCAGGGCCTCGAGAACGACGACTTCAGCGAGAGCCTGGGGGCTCCTGCCGAGGTGGACGGCCGGCCCGTGTACGTGATCGAAGCGCTCGCCCGCGAGGGCCTGGAAGAAAAGCCCAACTACGAGCGGACGGTCACATACGTGGATCGAGCGACCTGCGCCACGCTCAAGGTCGAGTTCTTCGAGCGCGGCGATCGCGTCCGCAAGCGGATGCAGGCGGATGCGTCCAGCATCGAGGAGATCGGTGAGCGCAACGTGGCCCGGCGGATCAAGATCGAGGACCTCCGCGACGAGACGCGCACCGAGTTGGAGATCGAGGAGATCGACTTCGACGCCAAGGTGAGTCGCTCTCTCTTCTCGACCCGTGCGCTCCAGCGCATGGGCGGCAAGAGCTTCTAGCGACGCTGCGTCAGGAGGGCCCTTGGAACGCTTCGCCGGCTTCGTAACCCGGCACGCGCTGGCGGTTCTGGCAGCGCTGCTGGGGCTGACCATCGTGGCCGTGGCGCAAATCGTAGACTTGCGCAGCGGAGCGCTGCTGCTGGGGTTCGATCCCTCGGTGAGCGCGCTCTTCCCCAAGGAGAGCCCGGGCCGCGAATACTACGAGTACGTCCGGCGCCTGTTCGGCAGCGACGAGACGCTGGTCCTGGCCGTCGTCGACGACGAGGGCATCTTCACCTACGAGAACCTCTCGGCCGTCAAGCGGATGTCCGAGCGCCTCGAGGTGCTGGACGGGGTCCACCACGTCACCAGCCTGGCCAACGCCATCAACATGCGGGCGGTGGGTGGCGACCTGGAGGTGGCGCCCTTCATCACGAATGTGCCCCGGGACCCGGCGGAGCTGGAGCGGATCCGGCGCGAGGCGTTCGACAACCCCATCTACGCCGGCAACCTGGTGAACTCGCGGGGTACGGCGACGGCCATCTTCGTCTACCTGGAGGAGATGACCGACGCCGAGTTCATGGAACGCGATCTGGATCGCCGGATCGAAGCCATCGCGGAGGAAGAGCGGGGCGGCGCCCGCACGATGCTCGCGGGCGGCTCCGTGTTGAAGGCGGCGAACGTCCGGCTCGCCCAGTACGACATCCTTCGAACCATGCCACTCGTGGCACTGGCCATGGCCCTGGTCGCCTTTGTGGCGTTCCGCAGCGTCCTCGGGGTCCTGGTTCCGATGACCACGATCGGCCTCGCCACGGCCTGGACCGTCGGCGTGATCGGGGCCAGCGGGCGCCCCCTGACCATCATCTCGCTGACCGTGCCGGCGATCGTACAGACCATCGGCTTCGCCTACGCGATCCACGTGGTCTCCGCCTACTACGAGCAGATTCGCGAGCGGGCTTCCGGCGGTGGGCCGCCGCGAGGCGAGGCGGCCCGAGTGGCGCTGTCCGAAGTAGCGCTTCCGGTCCTGCTGACTGGGCTGACCACGGCAGTGGGCTTCCTCTCCCTGGCGCTCTCGCCCCTGGAGGCGGTGCGCGAGTTCGGCGTCTTCTGTGTCTTCGCAGTGATCTTCACGGTGGTGGCGGCGCTCGCCTTTCCCGCGGCGATCCTGACGCTGCTTCCGGAGGCCCCGACTCCGCCGGCGGAGGAGGGCCGCGACCGCTTCGGCGACGCCATGGCGCGGCTCGCCGCCTTCGACCTGCGCAACCGGTACGCCATCATCGCGGTGGCGGCGGTCTTGGCCGGCACCGCACTCTTCGGCGTGACGCGCATCCGGGTGGGAATGGACCAGGTGAGCGTCTTCCCCAAGGACCACCCCGTCCGGGTGAACTTCCACGCCATCAACGAGCAGCTCGAGGGCTCCAGCCTGTTCTACGTGGTGCTCGAGACCGACTACCGCGACGCCTTCAAGGAGCCGGTGAACCTGATCGAGATCTCGAAACTCCAGGCCTGGCTGGGCAGCCAGCCCGAGGTGGGCGGCACCACCTCGCTGGCGGACTACGTCAGCCTGATCAACCGCGGCTTCCATGAGAACGACCCGGCCTACCTGAAGATTCCCGACTCCAAGCGCCTGACCAGCCAGCTGCTCTTCTTCGGCGGCAACGAGGAGCTGGAGAAGGTGGTCGACTCCCGCTACCAGACCACGAGCATCGTGGTCCGATCCCAGGTGGTGGATACGGCCGACGTGTTCGACCTGATCCAGAGGATCGAGGGGCGCCTGGCGGAGCTGCCAGACCACCTGACGGCGCGCATCACCGGGAACCAGATCCTGGTCGGCCAGGCCCAGGACGCGCTGTCACGAGGCCAGGCCGTGAGCCTGTCCATGGCCTTCGTCCTGATCTACGTGATCCTGGCCATCCTGTTCACGTCCTTCCGGGTGGGTGCGCTGGCGCTGGTCCCCAACGCCTTTCCGGTGGTGATCTTCTTCGGAACCCTGGGCCTCACGGGCATCACCCTCAACCCGTCCACCAGCCTGGTGGCGTGCATCGTGCTGGGCATCGCCGTCGACGACACGATCCACTTCCTGGCCCGCTTCAACGAGTCGGCCAAGCGGCTGGCCGACGAGCGGCGGGGCGCCATCGAAGCACTGCGCCACGTGGGCCGGCCGGTCACCTTCACTACCGTCGCCCTCTGCTTGGGCTTCCTCGTGCTCTGCACCAGCGATGCCCAGACCCAGGTTCAGTTCGGCGGCCTCACCTGCTTTACCTTGCTGGTGGCCTGGCTGGTGGACGTCACCCTTACCCCTGCACTCTCGTCTCAGCTGCGAATCGTCAGTCTCTGGGACGTCCTCTCCTTGGATCTGGGGCGCGATCCGGCCAGCTCGATCCCGCTGTTCAGCGGACTGCGCAACTCGCAGGCTCGCATCGTGGCGCTGATGACCAGCATCCGGCACTACACCAAGGGCCAGAGCATCATGGAGACCGGCGAGTCCGGCGACGACATGTACGTAGTCCTCGATGGCGAGCTCGCGGTCTGCCTTCGCACCGATGAGGGGCTCGAGGAGGTGGCACGGCTGGAGCGCGGCAACGCCGTGGGAGAGGTGGCGCTCTTCTCGGGCACGCGCTCCGCGGACGTGGTGGCACGCAGCGACGTGCGGTTGCTGCGGTTCACCAAGGATGACCTGCTGCGCCTGCGGCGGCGCTATCCGCGGATCGGTGCCCAGGTGCTCGAGAACCTGAGCGAGATCCTGGCCGAGCGCGTGATGGAGGCCAACAGGGCCCGCGCCGAAGCCTAGGAGCCTGACCCATCTTGGGTCCGGCTCCTAGCCGGAGTGGATCGGGAGCCGGACCGAGACGCGGGTTCCCTGGTCCGGTGCGGACTCGATGATGAACTCCCCGCCGTGGTTGCGGACGATCTGGTAGGAGATGAAGAGGCCCATGCCGGTGCCTTCTCCGACGGGCTTCGTCGTGAAGAAGGGATCGAAGACCTTCTCGCGGTCTGCTTCGGGGATTCCGCAACCATCGTCGCACACCCGCACCACGACCGCGTTCGACTCAGTGGCGGTTTCGACCGTGATCGTGCCCAGCTCGCCCAGCGCATGGGCCGCGTTGAGCAGCAGGTTGAGGAACACCTGCTTGAGCTCCTGGGGGGCGCCGTCGGCGGGCGGGATGGTGCGGAAGCGCCGCACTACTCGGACGCCCCGATGCAGGTGCGGCGAGGCCACCCGGAGCACGTTCTCCAGCAGCTCGGCCAGTTCGACGGGCTCGCGCTCCCCGGTGCCGGCGTGGGAGAAGGCGTTGACGTCGCGTACGATCGCGCAGGCTCGCTCGACCCCCTCCAGGGATTCCTCGAGGAGCTCGTCGGCCTCGCTCAGCAGGTTCTCTCGCTCGGCCGGCGGCGGCTCCTTCTCCATGCGCTGCCAGTGCTCCCGAAGCAGGGTCAGGTTGGTGCGGACGAACGCCATGGGGTTGTTGATCTCGTGAGCGATGCCCGCGGCCAGCTGACCCATGGAGGCCAGACGTCCGGAGGTGACGAGCTGGCTGCGGAGGTCTGCCACCTCGCGCAGGTCTCGGATGACGACCACGCAGCCCAGATCCAGACCTCGGCGGTCGGCCAGGGGGCGCGTGTCCACCGAGACGGGAACTCGCTCGCCATCGTCCCGGCAGAGGTGGGTCTCCACGTACGAGGCCTCGCGTTGGGGCTCCTCGAGCGGCGGGTTCAGGAGGCTGTCCAGGCTGCGCCCCTCCAACAGCCAGGTGGGCCGACCCGTCAGCCGCGCCAGGCCCTCGCTGGCCGAGCCGATCTCGCCCGAAGGGAAGACCAGCGCCACCCCGTCCGGATGAGCGTCGACGATCTGACGCGCCAGGCCGCCGCGGCCCAGGGGCGAGGCTCCGTGACGGTGCGCGGTCCACGCCACCACCGCGCCGAACGTCGCCAGCGCCAGACTGCCCAGACGCACGCTCGGCTGGCCGAGCATCGGCAGGATCACGTTGAAAGTGGGGATCGTGACGATCGGCAGCGCCACGCCCGCGGCCAGCCAGCGGAGCCGGGCCCGGTCGGACGCCGAGGGTGACCGGCGGAACACGCGAACCCCGTAGGCGGCCACGGGCACCACGTGGACGAGGGTCGCCAGCATCACGACGATCACGCCCGGGCCCGGGACTACCACCCAGCCGTCCGGCTCGCGGATGACCTTCTCGAACATCCAGCCGGGCGCGAGCCAGGCCCCGGCGAGGAAGGCGCCGAACAGCGCGTAGGACCATGGCACCAGGGGGCGCGCCCAGGCGCCGGCGGGAGCCCGCATGACCGAAGCCAGATGCAGCGCCAGCGGCCCCATGAAGATCCAGCCTGGCGCCGATACCTCGGCCGCGCGCAGCGCCCACGAAGCGTCGGGCGCCAGCAGCCGCAGCACGTCGCCCATGGCCCACCAGGCCACACCGGTCAGCAACAGGCCGGCGAGCTGGTTGGCTCGGACTCCCGGTCCCAGCGTAACGATCGCGGCGGCGGAGGCGGCTCCGATCGTCGCAGCCAGCAGGGCGATGAGGATGGGCAGGTTCACACAGGCCTCCTCAACGCGCATCGGCCGTCCCGGGAGCCGCGTTGAGGGGCCGCAGGGCCGTCCTCGACTATGTTCGGGGTGGAGGAGCCCCCATGTCCGACCCCGTCCTGCTCGTCGAGAAGCGCGATCAGATCGCGACCCTGACCCTGAATCGCCCGCGCTCCATGAACGCCCTGTCCCAAGGGCTGCGCACGGCGCTCACGCACGCCTTCCGGGAGATCGCCGAGGACGAGGAGGTGGGCGCGGTGGTCCTGACCGGAGCCGGGGAGCGGGCCTTCTGCGCAGGGCTCGACCTCAAGGAGCTGTCCGGCGAGACAGCGGTGGAGCAGGACGCCGGCGACAGCGGTTTCGAGCTGATCCGGACCATGGAGGCCCTGGATCGGCCCATCGTGGGCGGGATCAACGGTGTGGCCATCACCGGAGGCTTCGAGCTGGCGCTGGCCTGCGACGTGCTCGTCGGCTCCCGCCACGCGCGCTTTGCCGATACCCACGCACGTGTCGGCATCATGCCCGGCTGGGGGCTCTCCCAGAAGCTCTCGCGTCTGGTGGGCATCCAGCGCGCCAAGGCACTGTCGCTGACCGGCAACTTCCTGGGCGCCGAGGAGGCGTGCGCCTGGGG
>Ga0255054_10001341_pt1 | contig 14494 bp, 17 predicted proteins | sample JV7_2_23_MG_FD_188634 | JGI IMG/M metagenome (GOLD analysis project Ga0255054, IMG submission 188634) | Seawater microbial communities from Jervis Inlet, British Columbia, Canada - JV7_2_23 | ecosystem: Environmental > Aquatic > Marine > Inlet | place: Canada: British Columbia | collected...
CGACGCACAGGTCATCCCGCCCACTCGGAGCGTCGTCTTGTCCAGGCCAACCCCATAACCGACGTCAGAGATGGCACTCACCAGCGTCCTCGTATCTATCTGGCCCGGATCGTATTCAATCGATACCTGCTCGCTCGCTACATTGACGTTGACCCGCTGCAGTCCCGGCAGCTTGGCCAGCCCTTTCTCGATAGCGGCGGCGCAGGAGGCGCAGGTCATACCCGTAACGGGCAGAGTTATCCTTCTGGTTTCCTTAGACATCTGTTTCACGTTCCCCTATACAGTCGGCATTCTGTACCATGTGTTTCCGTGTCGTCAAATCCATTCCTAGTCTCCTTGGCTCGCATGTTCGGGAGTTCACTTACGTTGCTGTTCGGAGCGCCTGCTCCAGGTCCTCAGTCAAATCGTCAACGTGTTCCGAGCCCGCCGCTAACCTGATTAGTACATCGCTAGTTCTCACCTTCTCTCGGTAATCCTTGGGCACGACGCATGAGTCATGCTAGCCGGATGCCCAGCAAGCGAAGCCAAGCCACCCAGTGATTTTGCCACAGAAAAGGCCCTGGAGACCTCTATGGAAGCTACTAACCCCCTACAATTCCTCCTTTAGGGCCACCCAGGTTCAAGCGTATTCTCGTATGCGATCAGAAGGTCAGCCTTCTTCGTTACTATGCTGCCATTAATAACTTCATATGGCACTGGTGCTTTGGGAAAATACACACACGCTCCTTCAATTCCATCGCCTGTCTCAGCTATGAAAGTAGTTGCACACGTGTCGCATACAAGGATGTCTCTGTCAAGAGAATAGCTTATCCCCCGGCATGGTGGACAAGAGCTTGCCCGAACCTGGATTTCCCCATTCAATATGTATGCCATGAAATGCATGTCGCCAGTTTGTGTCTCTACCTTGAAGTGGATATTCCGATTATTCTCAACCTCACTCGCCGGCATGGACACGGTATCACCTACTACGTCGGGCTCGACCCACATCGCCTGCACGGGCATATGGTTCTCTTCCGTACGCCCCAACAGAGCGAAGTAGAGACTAATCCCCGTGATCGCGACAATCACCGCTGATATTATCACCAGCCTGTTCCTTTTTGTCTTCCTTCTGTGCAGTTCGAGTTCTTGTTCTCTCCTTGTTCCTTTCAAAGTCTCTCTTTTAGTCACCATTTCTTTTGCCCCCATTTTGGTCAATGCTGTTTACGACTTGTCCATCCTGCAAGACTATGGTTTGTCCGGCGTGCTTGGCTATCTCAGGATTATGGGTAACCATAATGATGCTGTGTCCCTCTCTATTCAGTTGGACGAATAAATCCAGAATTCCTTTGCCAGTCTCTTGGTCCATATTACCTGTGGGCTCATCCGCCAGGATCAATGAGGGGGAGTTAACCAAAGCCCGCGCAATAGCTACTCTTTGCTGCTCGCCACCACTTAACTGGCCGGGTTTGTGCTCAACTCTCTCTTCCAACCCTACCTCTCTTAGTATCTCCTGTGCTTTCTTGTCTTCTCTTTCCAATCCACAAAAAATCAGTGGTAACATTACATTTTCCAAGGCAGTGAGAGACGAAAGCAGATGATATTGCTGAAAGACATAGGCAATTGTGTTTCTTCTTATATCAACAAAATCGTTTTCATCCAGGTTGTCGATGCGTCTTCCATCTAAAATCACTTCACCGCTGGAAGGATGGTCCAAGCCGCCAATGATATTTAAGAGGGTGGACTTCCCGCTCCCAGAAGGTCCCATAATAGCAATGAAGTCGCCTTCATTCACACGAAATGAAACATTGTTCAAGGCGACCACTTCGGCTGTCCCTTGTCCGTAGGTTTTCCATATGTTCCTAAGTTCCAACATCTTGTTACCTCACAGAGACCTGAAAGAGTCAGCAACCTTGATTCTAGAGGCACGGAACGCAGGGTAAACAGTCGCTACGACAGCAATAGAGATAGCTAGAGCCAATGCAGGAAGGAAATACTGGGGAACATAAGTAACAGCTAGACCCTCAAAAATCAGCGGCCCGACTACATATGCTAGCAAAGTCCCAACTACATACCCAAAGAAGCCTCCCGCTACCCCAATGATGACTGCCTCTAAGAGAAAGACCTTAATTATCTGGTTGCGTGACGCCCCCACTGCTCTCATTATGCCGATATCCCTGATTCTTTCGTGAACCGAGGTCAGCATCGTATTGACCACCCCAAACAGGCCGACAGCCAACGTAATCGCGGCCAGAGCCAGCATGAATCTGTTCACCCGTTCCATCACGCCCATTTCTGTCATCGCTATCTGTTTTACCGCCGCTGCCCGGACTCCTGGAATGACCGTGTTTATCTCATCGGCGATATCTTCAGACGGGCAGGCGCTGCACAGAACACGAGCTTCTACTAGAGAAATGACCCCCTCTTTGTCGAATGCCTTCTGGGCCGTTTCAATAGGAACGAAGACCTGATAATCGTCGCTTGAGCCTGTCTCCTCAAGAATACCGACGATGGTTAACTCTTCCCCGCTAACTGTAATTTTTTCGCCTATCTTGAGATTCAGTGGCTCAGCAACAGCTGCCCCAACCAAGGCTTCGTCTGAGCCTTCTAGGTATCTCCCTTCGGAAACCTTCCACCACGTCTTGAGTTTTCGTTCCTGTTGAGGATCCACTCCAGCTATTATCACAGATGTTCCTTTTATCTCGGTGTTCATGTAGAGTTTTGGAGCAATCGTGGCAATATCATCTTCATCTTCAATATGCAGCGCCTTCCTTATCATGCCATCTGCTATCTGTCTAATCTGGGGCAATTTGTCCTCGGAAATGTAATTTTCGCCCACGGCCAAAGTGCCGAGACCTAAGCCTCCCAATCCTACATCAATATCTCTTATCAACGGCATAACCACTAAGTTAGTGCCATATTTTTCCAACTGACCATAGATCTTCGTCTCCCCGGCAAGGGCGATTGTCAGCACAGCAACAATGGTTGCCACACCGATGACTACTCCCAGGGAGGCATATAGCACCCGCTTCTTCCTTCGTGTGATGTCTTTCAACACTATCTGGTACAGTTTCATCAAATCCTCTTTCACAAGCGCTTGAGCGCCTGCTCCAGGTCCTCAGTCAAATCGTCAATCCTCTCGAGACCCACCGATAAGATGACCGATTCAGCTGTTGCCAGCTTCCACATCTTCACATTCACCTTTAGCCTCCGATGTTCGCCATTTATCACGGTCCTCGTTCGAGAGAACCGTGCCTGGCAAGCGCATCATAAAAAGCTCGCCAAAAGGGATCGACAACAGGGTGTTCCAGCTTCCTCTCCTTGCCTCCTTCTACCAGGATCATGCCGCGATCACGTTCTGTTAGCTCCCCTACGATTGAGGAGGCAATCCCTTTCTGGGACAGGGCCTGTACTACTTCTCGAGCCCTGTCCTCGCGGCAAGCGATAATCAGGGTCCCCTCGCTGATGGAGGCATAAGGGTCGATGCCGAAGTGACGACATATCTCGGTTACACACTCATTAACTACTATCAGTTCCTCTTCCACCCGTACCCCCAACCCTGAGGCCTGGGCAAGCTCAAACAGCCCACCCCATACCCCACATTCGGTGGCATCATGCATGGCGGTAACCCCGTTTTCCCTCACGCCCACGCTTACCGCGGTCATGGCATCCTCAACCACGGACATATCATAGAAAACCCACTGTGCCCGCTCACTGAAGCTTGCTCCAAATTCCTTCTCGATGAGTTTGGGGAACATGGCAGAGAAGATACCTGTTGCCTCTATCGCCGGTCCCTTAGTGATAATTATCCTGTCGCCCGCTCTCGCCATCCTGGGGGTAACATACTCGTCTCTCTCCCCCACACTGAGAACGGTGGCGCCACCGACCATGGGATAATGGCAGTTCTCGTATCTGCCCGTATGCCCGCAAACAATGGCGATTCCAAGTTTCCGGCATTCCTGATGTATTATGTTCCACACTATCTCCAGTTGCTCTTTAGTCATCTCCATAGGAAGATTCAGATCGATGGAGAGGAATCTGGGTTTCAGGCCGCTCGTAACAGCGTCGGAGACGAGAATGTGAAGGGCAAACCAGGCTGCCCTCTCCCATCCATATTCAGGGACAATGAATACCGGATCTGTAGTCAGGGCTACCGCCTTGTCTCCGATCTCAATGATCCCGACATCAACTCCGTGCTGCGGACCGACAATCACGCTCTCGCTCCTGGCTCCCAGGCGTGTGAATATCAGTTCACTGAATATTCCAGGAGACAGCTTGCCAATCTCAGGGAGTTCGTTCATCTTCTCCTGTAACTTATCCCTTTGCCATCTGCCGTTGCACCAGGTCGTGCAAGGTCGTGGAATCCAGGACCTGCAGCATGGCCTCCATCAACTCACTCCAGACATCACGGCTGGCACAGAGGGTGGATCGTTGGCATAGTCCCGGATCACAGATACACTCCACCGGCGCAAGGGAACCTTCCAGGGCCTGAATCACCTCGCTGAGCTTGATCTGCGACGGAGGCTTAACCAGCTGAACACCGCCACGAGTTCCTCTTGTGCTCTTCACCAGACCGGCGGTTATTAGAGGCGCCATCAACCGCTCCAGGTAGTACAGCGAAATCTCCTCCCGACGGGCTATGTCCTTCAGTGGAACAAGCCCGTCACCTCCATGCACAGCCAGGTCAAGCATAGCCCTCAGTCCGTATCGTCCTCTGGTAGAAAACTTCATCCCGGTTCTCGATGATTCCACAATTGTTGACCACTATAGTCAACTTAACATAGTATAGCCAGCAGCGCCAGCGCCGTCAAGTTTTCAAAACAGGCCGATCTGAGTTATGATTCATTGGAACGGACAGACAGGGCCAGCAGGTAAGCTGCAACCAACAAGATGCAGGTATTCAACACCCTGACCGGAAAGAAAGAGGATTTTCGCCCCGCCGGCGATGTGGTATCCATGTACGTCTGCGGGATCACCGCCTACGCCGATAGCCACGTCGGACACGCCATGTCCTACATAGTGTTCGACATGATAAGGCGCTACCTGGAGTTCAGAGGATATGCCGTCAATCACGCGCAGAACTTCACCGACGTGGACGACAAGATCATTGACCGTGCCGGGCGGCTGGGAGTACCGCCCCGGGAACTGGCCGAGAAGTATGTTGACCGCTACTTCGCCAACATGGATGCCCTCAACATCAAGCGGGCCGACGTCTACCCCAGAGCGACCGAGGAGATACCGAAGGTCATCGAGATCGTCAAGGGACTTGTCGACCGGGGTTACGCCTACGAGTCTGCGGGGAGTGTCTACTTCAGGGTCAGGAGCTTTCCCGACTATGGCAAGCTAAGCCACCGCAACCTGTCGGACATGATCTCGCAGGCAAGCAACTATGAAGAGAACAAGGAATTCCCCATGGACTTCGCGCTGTGGAAGGCCTCCAAGTCGGGCGAACCCTCCTGGGAGAGCCCCTGGGGGAAGGGCAGACCGGGGTGGCACATGGAATGCAGTGCCATGGTACTCAAGTATCTCGGTGAGAGCATAGACATCCATGGCGGCGGACAGGACCTGATCTTCCCCCACCATGAGAACGAGATAGCACAATCGGAGGCCTTCACTGGGAAGGCTCCCTACGCCCGCTACTGGCTGCATAACGGCCTGCTGCAACTGGACCATGAGAAGATGAGCAAGTCCATCGGCAACCTGGTCAGTGTCGATGAGGTTGTAAGCCATTACAGTTCCGATGCCGTACGCCTATTCGTACTTGGCTCGCACTACCGGAACCCTCTGACCTATAGTGAGGAGGCCCTGGAAGCGAGTGAGCGCGGAGCGGAAAGACTACGCTCGGCCCTGTCTCATAGAATCGAGATCGATGGGGATGCCGGCAGGCTGAGCGCCGAGCCCTTCAAGCAGCGCTTCGTCGAGTCCATGGATGACGACTTCAGCACACCCCAGGCGATAGCCGTCCTCTTCGAGCTGGCAAAGGAGATAAACCGCAACGCCGAATGGGGTGCAGACGTGAACGAAGCGCAGGAGACACTCCGCAGTCTGGCCGGTATCCTCGGCCTTGCGCTGGAGGAGCAGACACAGCTTGCGCCCGATGCCGGGGCGTTCATCGAACTCCTTATCTCTGTTCGAGAGGACCTGCGCACGAGCAAGCAGTGGCAGCTTGCTGACAATATCCGCACGGGACTGACCGATCTTGGAGTGACGCTAGAGGACACTCCTCAGGGTACAAGATGGAAGTACAGGCGTCAGCCTGAGCAACACGGCCAACAATAGTCACCGCGCTGAATGCCGCCGGGCCGGTCACTTACCTACTCGGGTTCGGACGGTGTCGTCACCACCAGCATCAAGCCGCTCACATCCTCCACGGTGACCTCCAACCCCTCGGCAACTGCGCCGCACCTCGACATCGCCTTCCATGTCTCACCTCGCACGCGCACAAGTCCCTCAGGGTCGAGCGCGGTCATGCACCTCGCTCTCTGTCCGATAATGCTGTCGAAGCCGGTGGGTGACTTTCTGCGCTGGTTCAGGAGGATACGGTACAGGAACCAGTACAGTCCTGCACAGGCTACTCCGGCCACGATGTACGCCCACAACGGGATCTGAACGCCCAGTCTCCACAGGATGACGATGATGATGGTTGCTATGAGTATCTCATCAAGAAGCAGAAGGAAAACCTTAAGGTGAATGCCCCATCTCTTCCTCATGTAACCTTCTCTGTCCCGTAGCGTCTGACGACTCGCCCGCAGCCAGACCGGCGACAGTGGACCGACAGCGCCCGGGCAAACTGACTGCCGTCTGCAATGATCACTGCCCGATAAGATTCTAACAGAGCCTGCAATTGATTTCCTGCACCTCGGGACGGTCAAAGACATCTGCTGTTCGAATGCTCGATGCGGGCTGCACCGGATAGGCGACCTGTGGTATATTGAACGGCGTTTGAGTGCTATACCGGGAGGGTGCAGACATTATGTCCAAGAAGAGCAAGAAGAGAAAGCCGGCCGGCAGCAAGAGACCTCAACCGACGCAGACGAACAGGTGGTCGCTGAGAAAGAAGCTGCTGATCGGTCTCGGTGCAGTCGGTATCATCATCCTGATAGTAGCAACAACCACTCTTGCAGGGAGGCCGCCAATGACGATTACAGCCACCGTTGAAACCAACAAGGGAGACCTGGTACTGGAGCTTTTCGCCACTGATGTTCCCGTCACCGTCGACAACTTCGTGACGCTAGCCCGCGACGGATTCTACGACGGTCTCACATTCCACCGCGTTATCCCCGGGTTCATGGCGCAGGGTGGATGTCCCGAAGGAACCGGAATGGGTGGCCCCGGCTACCGGTTCGATGACGAGATCACACACCACAAGCACGGAACAGGCGCCCTTTCGATGGCCAATTCCGGCCCCAACACCAACGGCTCCCAGTTCTTCATAACCTATGCCCCTCAACCCCACCTCGACGGCAAGCACACAGTGTTCGGTCAGCTCGTAGAGGGAATGGATGTCCTGGAGAGCCTTGAGAACGGCGACGTCATGATAAGCGTGACCATACACGAATAGTTGGACGCCACATTTGGGATCATGCGCGGACGGGTGAAGCCAGACCCCGGCAGAAGACAGTAGTGTACTAGGCCCATTGATAGCTAACGATCCCAGAGGAGGAAGACATGTCCGGAAAAGGAATAGCACTGATAGTCATAGCGGTTGTCCTGGTTGTTGCTCTGTTACTCATTCTAGTCCTTCCGAACGCGCTACTGGAGTTCTCTATAGGCCGCCTCGTCATAGGCTCGGGAGAGGTCGTCGCGGATCAACATGACGTGGAAGGATTCACGCGGGTTGCGGTGTCAAACGCCATCCAGGTAGAGATAACGAGGTCTGACGAGTATAGCGTTACCATCACCGGATACGAGAACCTGGTTGAACGTATGGATGTCGGCCTCGCAGGTCAGGAACTGACGATACGCCTCCAGCCGGGAATGTATTTCAGAAACAACGTCAGGGCGATTGTCACCACGCCCGACCTGAGCGGGCTGACGGTATCGGGAGCCTCCGGGGCCACTGTGGACGGGTTCGCATCCACCGGTGACTTCCACCTGGATGTGTCGGGCGCTAGCCGGGTCGAAATCGACATAGAAGCAGGCAAGACTACCGCAGAGATCTCGGGCGCAAGCAGGCTTGCCGGCACGTTGCAGGCACAGGAGCTCATCCTGGACGTTTCAGGAGCCAGCCAGTGCGAGCTAACTGGAAGCGCGGGTGATACGAAACTGGATATATCCGGCGCCAGCCGGATCGACCTGCTGCAACTGGGGGTACAGAACGTCGATGCGGATATCAGCGGGGCCAGCCGGGTCACCATCAACATGAACGGCACACTGAACGTAGATCTCTCCGGGGCCTCCCAGCTGCAATACACCGGAGATGTCGACCTGGGCACGGTGATTATCTCAAGCGCTTCAACCATGAACCGGGTATGACCGGAGAAGCTGCCACCCTGCACCGTTTCACGAAGACTGGCGCCGCCAACCGCAGAAAGACCCGTCTTCGCGATGCGCATTGATCGCAGAGTTGCGCAAGGAAGAAGACGACCACATCCTATCCGATGACCCCCGGAGATCTCCGCTCTCCAGCGCCGGAAAGACTCAGCCGTCGGAGGTTGAGAAGAGTGTCCGGCTGACATCACACCTCAAATGGGCCTCCGCGGGATCCAGAAGCAACTAGCCAAGAAACCTGAGGTAGTCTCGTTCCCACCGGGAGATGCGGTGGGGCATCTCTCACCAGCCTTTATCTGGCTGGCACCGCCTCGACTTGACAAAGAATGCAGACATGCTATACTCACAATTTGTTAGAGACCTCTAATAACACGAGGGCAATGCTCTAAGGGAGAAGCATGGTTACTGGACGATCAGCTAGCGCGGAGGACTATCTTGAAGCGATCGCCGTGCTTGCATCGGAAGGCGCGCCGGTCAAGGTGACCGGTATCAGCAAGGTGCTGGGAGTGAAGAAGCCCAGCGTCACATATGCTCTGAAGAAGCTATCGGAGGAGGGATTCGTGAGGCATCAGAGATATGGCGACGTAGAGCTCACCCCCGAGGGAGCGACCATAGCTGAGGATGTATGCCGCCGCCATCAAACGATACTGGGCTTCCTGGTGGATCTCTTGAGCGTCGACCCAGAGGTGGCTGAGGAAGACGCCTGCCGCATGGAGCATTCACTCAGCCATGCAACCCTGGAGAGATTGGAGAAGTTTCTTGAGTTTGTGCTTACCTGTCCTCGTGGAGAACCCGAATGGCTCAAAGGTTTCAACTACTACTTCGAGCATGGTGAAAGAGATGAGGAATGCCTGGCAAGGTGTAAGAGAGAGGGATAGTCGAAAGGAGTAGGCTCTCTTTTTTGGAGGCACAAGTTAGATGTGGCTAACTACTTCAGGCACTGCACGCTATTCAGCTGGCTTAGCTGATGTGCAACCACACCCGGTTAGCCCGCACCGGACAGGCTGCTCATACGGACCGGATGAAAGAATTGACAACTCGTCAAAGGTAAGGAGGCAAGAATGTCCATGAAGATGCTGAATGAGTTAGGGAAAGGCGAGAAGGGCAGAATCGTGAAGATCGCAGGAAAAGGCAACATCCATCGACGGCTCCTTGACATGGGGCTCGTTTCCGGGACTGACATCCAGTTGCAGAGGGTGGCCCCGCTTGGAGACCCGATTGAAATCAAGGTCAGAGGATACAGCCTGTCGCTCCGTAAGGAAGAGGCAGCGAGTATTCAGATAGAGGTCATATAGATGACAGGTCAAGGGATGCCGCTAACCATGGCTGCACCAGGGGAACTCCTCAGGGTCGTCGGAATCAGAGCTGGCTTGGGACTGCAAAGGAGGCTTGCCGACATGGGGCTTACCCCTGGCATTCAGGTAAGAGTGATAAACAGCCAGATGGCAGGCCCCGTGCTTGTTGAGGTCAGAGGGTCGAGAGTGGCCCTGGGCCGTGGTGTGGCTCAAAAGATCACGGTCACCGGACGATGAAGATGACACGCTGCCGCCTGAGAACTGAAGGTGATGTGGTTAGAACCATCAGCAGACTACGAGAGATGTTAGTCGGAAGGGAGAGAGTAAGAAGATGGTCAAGGAACTAACCATTGCCCTTGCTGGTAATCCTAATTCAGGCAAGACCACGGTGTTCAACAATCTGACAGGGTCCCGCCAGCACGTGGGAAACTGGCCCGGGGTCACCGTGGAGAAGAAAGAGGGAAGCTGCGACTATCAGGGGTACCACATCAGGGTCGTTGACCTGCCGGGTGTCTACAGCCTTACCGCTTATTCCCCTGATGAGGTTATTGCCCGCGACTTCATCGTTGAGGGGAAGCCGGATGCGGTGGTTGACATTGTTGATGCCTCAAATCTGGAGCGAAACCTCTACCTCACCGTCCAGATTCTGGAGATGGAGGCACCACTGGTGATAGCCCTCAACATGATGGATACGGCTGAGTCCAGAGAGTATCAAATCGACGTTGACGGCCTGGCTCAGCAGATAGGTGCCCCGGTAGTCCCGATGGTGGCCAATCGTAACCGGGGGACTCACGAGCTACTGAAGGCGATAGTAAACGTGTTTGAGGGGAAGGGCAGCGCTAAGAAGATAAAGCTCTACTATGGGAGTGAGATGGAAGAGCACGTAAACGAGCTGGAAGAGTTGATCTCTCGAGACGAGGAACTCTCGCACAAGTTTCCACCTAGATGGCTGGCGATAAAGCTCCTTGAGGAGGACGAAGAGGTGCTGCAGAGGATAGGAGTCAAGCCGTGAACAGAGAGGAAATCCTGAAGGTCAAAGACAAGAGCCTGGCCCATCTCAGGGCGGTTCTGGGCGATGACGCGGAGACGATAATTGCCGACGCCAGGTACGGCTTTATCAGCGGGCTGCTTAAGGACGTGTTGAAGAAACCTCCTGTCGAGCGCCTTACCATTTCCGATAGCATTGATAGGATAGTAATCAACCGCTGGCTGGGAATCCCCCTTTTTCTCGCCACAATGTATGGCGTCTTCCAATTCGTCTTCAGCCTGTCGGCTCCGCTTATGGACTGGACTGAGGGGTTATTCGGCTGGCTGGGAGGATATGCTTCAGGCGTCTCGCCGGAGTGGCTGGGCTCGCTACTCGCTGACGGCATCCTGGGCGGCGTGGGGGCGGTGCTGGTGTTCATCCCTCCGATATTCCTTCTGTTCATAGCCATCGCCATTCTGGAGGACTGTGGCTACATGGCTCGGGCCGCGTTCGTGATGGACCGCGTCATGCACAAGATCGGTCTTCATGGCCGTTCCTGCATTCCCATGATCCTGGGCTTCGGCTGCAATGTCCCGGGGATTATGGCCTGCCGCACCATAGAGAACCCGAGGGACAGGTTGACTACTATCCTTATCAACCCCTTCATGTCCTGCGGCGCCAGGCTCCCCATCTTTGTTCTCCTGGCGGGTGCCTTTTTCACTGCTAACCAGGGGCTGGTGGTCTTCTCCATGTACATCATCGGGATCATCGTCGCTATAATCATTGCCCTAATACTCCGTAGGGGTATCCTTAAGGGGCCAAGCGGCCATTTCGTTATGGAGCTGCCCCCTTACCGTCTGCCTACCGTGACAGGAGTGATAGTGCACGTGTGGGAGAGGGGAAGACTGTTCTTGATCAGAGCAGGAACCATCATTCTCGGCGTAGTAGTGCTGGTCTGGTTGCTTAGCAGTCTGCCATGGGGTGTGGAGTATGCCAGCGCCGAGAGCCTGATTGGTCGTATCGGCAGCTTCATCGCTCCCATATTCGCCCCTGCCGGCTTCGGTCAGTGGCAAGCAGCGGTCAGCCTCGTATTCGGCTTCTTGGCCAAGGAGGTGGTAGTTGGTACTATGGGCGCCATATTTGCAGTTGAGGAAGGGATGTTGGGCGGTGCTATAGCTGCAGAGCTTGGCTGGACACCGCTCATTGCCTTCGCCTTTATGGTCTTCTGCTTGCTGTATGTCCCGTGTGTCGCAACTATAGGTGCTATCAGGAGCGAGACTAACTCATGGAAGTGGGCGGGGTTTGCTGCCGTCTATACCACTGCAGTTGCCTGGATGGCCGCAACGCTCATCTTCCAGATCGGCACGCTGATTTCAGGATAGCGCAGGAGATGCGCCGCTGCCTGCATCTCCACCTGGCATTGTCAATGTCTCCGGTGCAACGGTGCAGTATACTCTTGGTTGATAGCTCGGTGGTATAATCCCCTTGACCTGCCACCACACTCACCCAAACTCAATGGCCGCGTGGAAAGGGCCCAGAGGACACATACAGAGGAGTTCTATGAAGTAACAGATGCCAACTTCAATATACCGGAACTGAATCAAGCTTTGCTGCAGTGGGAGAATGTGTATAATACCATCCGCCCTCACCAGGTGCTGGGCTATATTACTCCACAGGAATTCCTGGAGCGCCATCAGCATAATCAGAGAAAGGAGAATGTGTCACTAATCACCTGAACGAGTACAGCCCAATTCATAGCGCCATGATTCCTCTGCGAGGAAGATATATTATGGGTAAATGAAGAAATGCCTACTCGATTTCAACACCATTACTGCATTCAATCAGCTTTGTGATACGTCTTACACATAGGAGGTCAGAGGTTCAAGTCCTCTACCGCCCATCACAGTAGGTCGTCTTGCTCACCAACTGCTAGTGCGGAGAGAATCTCTCTATAGAACCTCTTGAAACCTCTTGACAAAATAGACTTGGTGAGTAATAATATCTAGATATATCTAGATATTACTTATGACGCTTTGGCCAATATGACAAGAGGGAGGATCCAATGTTCAGGGGCCGGAGATTTGATGAGGAGCGTCTTTTTCGAGGTTCACGGCGGTGGGCTTCCTTTCAGAGGGGAGACCTCAAATACGTAATATTGGACCTGTTGAGAGATGAATCAAGGCACGGTTATGATATCATCAGGAAGCTTGAGGAACAGTCTTATGGTCTTTATAGGCCGAGCCCTGGAGTTATCTACCCCACCCTCCAGATGCTGGAAGAGATGGGACATGCCAGTTCCATAGAACAGGAAGGCAAGAAGGTTTATTCGATTACAGAGGAAGGCTCTGAGTTCCTGGCGACTCAAAGTGATATCGCCGACGATATAAGAAGGAAGATCAAGCGTAAATGGAGTTTTAGGAGCATAGGCAGGATGGTTAAGGTGATGAAGAAATACCATGCACTCGAACATTTACTTGGTGATGGCTTCCGCAGTATGGATACCGATAAGGCAGAGCAGATTTACCAAATCATCTCCCAGGCTTATCAGCATATCGAGTCAGTTCTGCAGGAAAAGATAAAGGAGGACTAGAATGGGTTATTTCAGAATACTGTTGGCAATACCGGGTTTCTTCTTGAGTTCGCTCTTCCTCATGCTTCTCTCAGAGGTTGTTGCTACGAAGCTAGGCTACAGTGTGGACATCAGCTACGTTACAGCCATGCTGATGAATATTACATTGTGGCTAGCGGTAGCTCCGCTGGCTGCAGCCTCTGGAAAGAAATTCTTTGGCTGTAAGTGAGCCGTGTAGAACAGCTACCCTATGACGGAATACTGGTTGCCTATTGACCTTCCCTCCGGAAACTGGGGCAGTTGCTCTTAGAGTCCGCCTTTGATAGGAAGGGGTAAGGAGGGCTCCAGTGAAAGCAATGGTGGCCGGCCACACAGCTCGCTGCGAGGCCTCAGCCCCAGGCAATACGTTGAAAGCTCAGACAAGACTCTAACAGCGGTTGGCCTATAATATGGGGACAGGTCATACGTGACCTTTCATTTTTCTATTGCCTTGCCTTGGACAATCTAACTCTGATTATCAACGGCTACGTACTTTATTCGCTATTCTGCCGACCCATTCAAAAACTGTTCCAGCAAAAGTGCCCGCAGCAAAACTAAGTGCCAGTAAACCCCAGTCCCCCTTAATAAGGGCGATCACGACTCCTACTATAGCCCCCACTCCAGCACCACCCCAGACCGCATTTGGCCCCTTCCAGTGCAGTATCAGGAGAACACCTGCTATTATTGCCAGTATGGCTGTCACCTCCATAGTTATCTCTTTTTCATTCCTCCAACTATCGACGCCTACGTCTATTATCCGTTCTGACTATCAATCTGATAATCAACTCAAGAATGAAACCGCCATCATCAGCTGTGCTCTGCCTAGCATTGATCACCATTCATAGCCTCCTTAAAACCGTTAACATGACTATATGCAGTTGATACGACTATGTCAACTTCATTTAGAATTGTCAAGAGGCAGGAATACCAGTTTGATCGTTTTACTGACGTTCGCAACTGATGTATATTATGGGACTAGAGATGGAAAAGACACAAGCGAAAAGAATACTAGATTCCCTTATTCAACGCAGTGTTGAACTTCAGCGATTCCGTGGTCCCGATTCTCCTGAGTTCGAGAAATGGAAAAGAGATACAAGAGTAGCTATATTTAATGTATTTGGAAGTAGCGCCGAACATACCCAGGACTTCGAAAGAATG